>KB659952.1_pt41 | contig 23450 bp, 20 predicted proteins | sample 558768 | NCBI scaffold set KB644980.1 | reverse complement strand
CCAAGCAGGAAACCCGCCGTTCACGGCGGGCAGGAATGTGACATGCGACTTATCTACCGCCTGCGATAGCTGAGCTGACACGAACCCCCTGACCGTGGTATGTTTAGTTTCCTGTTTCAGGCCGTACTGACTAGTAACGTGGGCTGTGCCTGCGTTAGCGAACTATGCTCGTCCGGCTCGGCTCGGCTCCCCGCCGGACGACCGCCGGGGTCGGGGTGAGAGTCGACCGCTGAAACCGGACCGGACGGCAATGACATGACATGCTGGTGGATGGGAGTGCCGGTGACAGCACCACCACCACAGGGCACTCAGGGTCAAGGCAGGGGCAGGGAACCTGCCGTCCGAGACTCTGAGTGCAGTGCAGTGCCCTGAAACCTCACCTCTGACAACGGGTTCGGGTACGGGTTCGGGTTCCCGCAGTGCGGGAAGCCACGCCGTTTACGGCGGGCGAGGATGTCACGTCGGTCGTCACTCGCAGTGTTATATAATCTGCGAAATGACTCACAGGTGTTCATAGCAGACTACATTATTCTAATTAACAAATCAATATCGTATTATATCGCATATTTTGGACCATCTGATGTACCCAGATTCAATGTTTGAAAATCGATCTTTTCCCCAGGGAGCGATATCATAAAACACGCAGCATTAGAGACGCTTACCGGCTTACCCCCCTGAGGAAAGCCAGTCTCGACACTCTCTTTATGTATCCATCCACGAGTCACAAATATGAGCACAGACTCCGTCGTAGTCGTCGGTGCTGGACTTGCTGGTCTTGTCGCCGCGCGACATCTCGCACAGGCTGGCGCGGATGTCACCGTCTATGAGCAACGATCGGAAGTTGGTGGGCGTGTGCGAACTCGCCATCAAGATGGATTTATTATCGACCGTGGGTTTCAAGTGCTTTTTACTTCATACCCCGCTGTCAAACGCGAACTTGATGCTGATGCGCTCTCACTTCGCCGATTTACCCCTGGCGCTGTCATTGCCCGCCCTGGGTCACGATCTGTCCTTTCTGACCCTCTTCGTGATCCACGTGCAGCAATATCGTCGCTACGGACTGATGAGGTGACTCAGACGGATAAAATTCGGACACTGCTACTTCGACAACATGTGGGGACGCGAACCGAGCAAGAAATATTCAATAGCCCTGATCAATCAATCCGCTCATATCTTCAAGAATGGGGGTTTTCAGATGATTATCTTGATCACTTTATTGCCCCTTTCTATGGTGGTATTACACTTGATCGCTCGTTATCAACATCGAAACGCGTCTTTGAGTATACGTTTAAATCACTCTCAACCGGTGAAATTGCCCTTCCAGCCGATGGTATACAGGCTGTTCCACAGCAACTTTCAGCACATGCTCGCGACGCTGGTGCGACTGTGGTGTGTGAGGAGGGAGTAAATGACATCATAGATTATAGCGATGGTGTCACCGTCGAAACCGAGACGACAACAGTTGATGCCGACGCTGTAGTCATTGCAACCGATCCTGCAGATGCTCAACAACTCACCGGTGTTGACTCAATTCCAACGAACACGCGTGGCTGTGTGACTCAATATTATGAACTTCCAGCCACAGATGCTCCTGAAACCCGTCAGAAGATCATCCTGAATGCTGCTGATCCAACGCCGAACACGGTCGTTCCACTTTCTAATATCGCCTCTGAGTACGCTCCTGATGGAAAAGCACTATTAAATGCAACATTCCTCTCGACTGCAGCCTTTGACCATGACGCTGACAGCCTTGCTGAACAAACTCGGTCAGCACTCTCATCATGGTACCCAGACCGTGATTTTGATTCTCTGAAGCCGATTACAACCGATCGAATTGAGTTCGCACAATTTGATCAACCGCCAGGTGTACATGACAATCTCCCGCAAGCGCGTGCCCCTGGCGGTCGGACCTACCTTGCTGGTGATTATACAGCGTGGTCAGGTATCCAAGGTGCGATGCGAAGTGGCCGTGAGGCTGCTGTTGCAGTTACCGATGATCGATAGATACAGAACTCATACTTGTTATCTTTCATCTTAGTATCATCATGTTTTCTCTCATATATCAAAACATCTTATTATTGTGACATCACACACGATGTGATTTTACCAGCGGACACGGCGAATGCCACAGGGCTTGACCCCGAGACAGTTCACCCTTATAGATTCACAAGTAGTCCCTGCTGTGCTCACAGCATTGTCCGGAATGACTGAAGGGGAGGAAATGAAAGTGATTCAGCAGCTTGATTATCGTAGATGGTTGGTCGTGCATGTTCAAGTTGCGTAATAAGTGGCGATTGGAGGTCACTCCCGCTTGCAGCATTGATGCTAACACCGGCAGCAAGTCGAGAGAATGCTGGAAGCATGATTATATCTGCGTTTTGATAGCTGTTAGGAACTGATAGAAAACATGGATGTCGTTTCCCTTCGATAGTAATCGCTGGGTGGTCATGACCGATAATATACCGCTCAGCAGTCGTTGTTGGTTCAGTATGCCCATGACAAATGACTGTTTGTGGACTATTTGTGGTCAGCCCTTCGAGTGTATATGAATCAACGACGGTGGTGTTATGCGTCGACTCAAGTCCTGTATCGTGATTACCACGAACAAAGATACATTCTGCACCGGTGTCTACACATGTATCAATCAACGCTGCAAGTGTTTTTCGACTACTTGATGTAACTGTATCAAACCGATGAAAAATATCACCTGCAACAACAACGGTCTCAGGAGTTACTTCTTTCAGATGAGTCTGCACTCGCTGAAGTAAATCATCACGCTCGCCAAGTGGGAGTTGTACATTTGAGGCTTCATCACGACCAATATGAAGATCAGAAATCACAAGGGTTGCTGCATCGGGCACCCAGAGTGCACGTGAGCGATATATGAGATCAGTGTCGGTCACATACATAATACAACGGGTGTCTAAAAGTGCATGACGGAATTGAATGCTTCATTTAGCTATTTGAAGCGGTCATACATGGATCCTAGTCATGTGACCGCCATACAATTTCCTCCGGCGCGTTCCGGTGATATTCAGGTTGTCTCAATTGGTGAGTTAGCGACAATCTGTGCTGGCGGTAATATTGTTGTTGCGACGGGAGTCAAAGCAGTCGTTACACTTCGATGAGCGGATATCACGCTAACAACAGCATTCGTAGCAGGCTCTGCCGCAGCTGATGGAATATCGACGCGCATACAGCGGATAGAGCTGGCAACTAACGCAGAATCAAACAGGGCACCATAGATAATATATCAATTTTAATTACTTCGAGGAACCGTTTCGTGACTAGTATCTTCAGCGTGATTGCGGGCAGTCGTGTATGCCTCTTGTAGTTGAGTGAATTCTATTTGCGTTCCGCCATGGTCGGGGTGAGCTGTTTTCACTTGCTCGCGGTATGCATCTCTCACTGCTTTTGTATCCGCCGTTGTTGGAAGCCCTAACTTATCATATGCTGCTATTACTGAGCTATTCTGTGAGGTATCGCCTGTTTCTGATGGAGGGTCAAGATCTGGTATTTCAAATGGAAGCCGCCGTCCAAGCGCACGGACCGGCATTTCATATTCACAAAGAACAGTATCGATGCCAGTGCGGTCAAGAACAAAATACACCTGCGCATCAAAAGTGATACCAACATCGTGATCGCTGAGATAGAATTCAACTGTCTCTCCAGCAACTTCATAATCCTCAATAAATGGTTCTTCGATCACTCTAAAATACGATCGGAACTCACCCCGTCGTCGATTGAATTTACCTCTAGTTGCCCCTGTCCCAGATCCGCTTTCATCATCCGGAAATAGCCGTCCGCCAATCATAAAAACACCAGCGATAATTACCGTTGCACACCCGCCGGCGAAAACACCAACCACCAACCATGACGGGAATGATGAAATCCACTCCGGAAACACAATCCCGATAAGGACATGCCAGCTAAAGAACCTCTCGCAATGTCTATATCATTCGATATTTGGATTGAATACTCATTTTTGAGTATATTTTTTTCACACACAATAGGTCCGGAAAGTACTTTAGTCTCATCTGAGGACAATACACATACTGATGGCAGTATCTTGGTTGGATGAGGTACGATCCACCGACGTGGGGACGGTCGGTGGTAAGGCAGCTTCGCTCGGCGAACTAACCGATGCGGGGCTTCCGGTTCCGTCTGGATTCGTTGTAACTGCAGCGACTTACCGCGAATTCATCGAGACTGCAGGTATTGATGAAGAATTATTCAGCGTTGTTGATGTTGATCATGAGGACTCAACGGCACTTCGAGAAGCACATGAGCGGGCACATGAGCTGATCGTTGAGACCCCGATGCCGGATGAGGTTGAACAGGATATTCTTGATTCGTATTATTCACTTGATACAACTGGATCAAGAACCGATGGAGACACCAGTGATGATCCCGACTCTGACCCGTTTGTTGCTGTTCGATCATCTGCAACAGCTGAGGACCTTCCAGATGCATCCTTTGCCGGTCAACAAGAGACCTTCCTGAATGTGCGCTCAGAAGAGCTTGTGGACCGCGTGAAAGAATGTTGGGCTTCACTGTTTTCACAGCGCGCAATCTATTACCGAAACCGACAGGGATTTTCTCATTCCGATGTCGATATCGCGGTTGTCGTCCAGCAGATGGTTGATGCAAAAAAATCAGGTGTCATGTTTACCTCGCATCCATCAAGCGGCAACCCAGAGATAATCATCGAAGCAGCTTGGGGACTTGGTGAAGCGGTCGTCTCCGGTGCTGTTTCACCGGACAATTATACCGTCAAAAGAGAAACCGCAGAGACCACAGCGGTCTCAGTGGCTGAAAAGAAAGTGATGATGGTCAAAAATGAAACCACAGGTAAAACCGTTGAACGAGATGTTCCAAGTGATAAGCGCGATGCCCGAGTGCTCTCGGATGATGAAATCGCCGAGTTGGTTGAACTTGGACAGACGGTAGAATCACATTACGGCGAACCACAGGACGTTGAATGGGCTATCTATAACGATTCAGTATATATGCTGCAATCGCGTCCGATCACCACAATAAACGATGACGCTCGCTCTGGACCAGAGAATGAGACTGACATCGATTCCGAGACCAACTCTGAGACCGATACTGAGACTGACTCTGAACCCGATGTAATGAGTAACTCAGAGAGTGATGCAGAGGTTCTCGTCCGCGGGCTTGGGGCGAGTCCTGGAGTTACTGGTGGTGAAGCACGCGTCGTGACGAAACTTGATCATCTTGACCAGGTGAATGATGGCGATATCATCGTCACTGAGATGACAATGCCAGATATGGTTCCGGCAATGAAGCGTGCTTCAGGCATTATCACCGATGAAGGTGGAATGACATCTCATGCATCAATTGTTTCTCGGGAACTCGGTGTTCCAGCAGTTGTTGGGGCAGGCTCAGCAACAACAAAACTTGACGATGGTCAACCAGTCACAATTGATGGTGATAAAGGGACAGTCCGCAAGGGTGAAGCCATTGAGGAAGAGCCACACGAGCCAATCGAAGAGGCACGACCAACAACACCTGTCAAGCCAATGACAGCAACTGAGGTGAAAGTAAATGTCTCAATTCCAGAAGCAGCCGACCGGGCAGCAGCAACGGGTGCTGATGGCGTTGGACTCTTGCGCATGGAGCATATGGTACTTTCACTCGGAAAGACCCCAGAACAATACATTGCTGATCATGGTGAGCGAGCGTATGTCGATGAACTAGTCGATGACATTCGGACAGCTGCTGAGGAGTTCTACCCGCGTCCAGTTCGTGTCCGCACGCTTGATGCACCGACAGATGAATTTCGGCAACTCGAGGGTGGTGAAGATGAACCACATGAACACAACCCGATGCTTGGATACCGTGGTATCCGGCGATCACTCGATGCGCCAGAAATCTTCAAACATGAACTCGACGCATTCCGTCGTATCTACGATATGGGGTATGACAATGTTGAGTTGATGTTACCACTCGTTAATGATGCCGAGGAAGTCATTCAAGCCCGAGAGCTGATGGAGAGTGCTGGCATTGACCCATCAACACGAGAATGGGGGATTATGATTGAAACACCAGCAGCAGCCCTTGGAATCGAAGAGATAGCTGATGCCGGTGTTGATTTTGTTTCATTCGGGACGAACGATCTCACACAATATACCCTCGCTGTCGACCGCAATAATGAAAATGTCGCTGATCAGTTTGATGAACTTCACCCGGCTGTGCTTTCACTCATTGGCGACACGATCGAAACCTGTCGCGACCTTGGAGTAAAGACAAGTATCTGCGGACAAGCAGGTTCAAAACCGAAGATGGTGCAGTTTCTGGTCGAAGCAGGTATCTCATCAATCTCTGCGAACATCGATGCTGTCAGAGATGTCCAACATGAGGTGAAACGGGTCGAACAGGGTCTCATTCTTGATTCTGTTCGCTCATCGTGAACTATCCCTAATTTTGGCGGATTCGAGCAGAATAAACCCGCTCTAATAAGTTTTACACATAATGGTATGATACTAACAATGTGACTCAAGCCCTGCTGTCAATCCCGCTTTTCAACATATCTGAACCATCCCTGTCCTCAATTTTATCATCATTTTCTGCTTCGATGTCGGTCATCGCAATTTATTCAATATACAGCACACTCAATATAATTGGTGAAATATCTATCATTTCGACTATACTGAGTGTTGTCACATCACCGCATATACTGGATGCAATTATGACTGCGATCTTACCGGAAGGCTTCTTATCGATGCCTCTCTCTATTTTTGATGATATTTTCCCGGAGTTTGGATGGCTCTCGAGTGCCGTTGAGCGCGCCACTGGCTGGGGTGGGCTCATCATCATTTTCATTTATTCATTTTTGATTGCATTTGCACTCCCTGGGGTGAGTGAGATTGTGCTTTTGGCGCCACTCGAACTTGGGTTTTCCCGAGCTGGTCACCTTGCCATTATCATACTGGTGAGCGGCGTTGGAAAGGCAGTTGGCAGCGTTTTTGCATTTCACTTAGGACAAGAAGTCAAACAATCAGGTCCAGTACTTCGGCTTTTTCGGAACTCATGGTTTGATGTCGTGAGTTGGTCTGAGCGTCGAACAGTTTCACTTGCACAGCAGTGGGGGTATGCCGGACTTGCAGCGGCACTTTGTGTCCCTGGATTCCCGGATACGATCTCAATTTATGCGTTTTCAGTGCTCGAGGAGGATTACTTGAAATTCGCACTCGCAACGCTCATTGGAAGTATCGGTCGACTTGTTGTAACGGTCATCGGTGTGGGTGCTGTCTCTGCTGTCATCTGACCCATATAGGTATTTTCTCAATTAGTCTTAATGCAGATTATATGTTTCAGCCAAATCAGCGGGATTTTGACCTTCCCCTTATGAATATGAAACAGCACATATGAGTAAGATGGATATAGATACACAGACACGTGAGTCATTTCCGACTGACGACCCAGCGGTGGTAACCTGTGGACTTCCGTATGCGAACGGTGATCTCCACATTGGACATCTGCGGACGTATGTCGGCGGCGATATTTTCAGTCGGGCGCTCAAGCGTCTTGGTCAGGACACAGCGTTTGTGTCAGGGTCTGATATGCACGGTACACCAGTCGCCGTGAATGCGGCTGAAGAGGGGGTCACTCCGGAATCGTTCGCACTTCGACATCACGAACAGTATGAGACGACGTTCCCTCAGTTTGGGATTGAGTTCGACAATTACGGACACACCCATGATGAGACGAACGTCAAAATGACGCGTGAGATTGTCGATGAGCTGATTCAAGCTGGATACGTCTATGAGCGAGAAATTCCGATCGCATATGATCCAGCAGCCGATCAGTGGCTTCCAGATCGCTTCGTTAATGGAACCTGTCCATACTGCGGTGCCCAAGCACGAGGTGATGAGTGTGATGAAGGCTGTGGACGACATCTCGAACCTGGTGAGATTGAAACACCTGTCTCAACAATCACCGGGAATGATGCGGAATATCGAAGTCGCGAACACCAATTCTTTGCAGTCTCAGATCTTCAATCATATCTATCATCATTTCTTGACAGACTTGAGGGCACGACGAACGCACAGAATCAGCCACGAGAGTGGGTTGAGGGTGAATTGCAGGATTGGTGTATCACCCGAGATATGGACTGGGGTGTTGATTATCCAGATGATAATGATCTCGTGTTGTATGTATGGGTTGATGCTCCGATTGAGTATATCTCTTCAACAAAACAATACGCCGAAGCGGTTGGTACTGATACCTTTGACTGGGAAGCTGCATGGCGTGACTCGGAGGAAAGTCTCTCTTCGACACCTTCCATCGGAGACACCGATGAGAATACCCTCACACCCGATATCGATACTGGTGGAGAAATTATCCATATTATCGGTCGAGATATTATCCAACATCATACAGTCTTTTGGCCAGCGATGTTGCGTACAGCCGGATATACAGAACCACGGGCTGTAATGGCTTCAGGATTCATCACGCTCGAAGGGAAAGGATTCTCAACTTCGCGTAATCGTGCCGTGTGGGCTGATGAGTATCTTGATGAAGGATTCCATCCAGACCTGCTTCGATATTATCTTGCGACGAATGGAGGATTCCAGCAGGACGTTGACTTCTCTTGGAGTCGCTTCCGAGAGCGAGTGAATAACGAACTTGTTGGGACCGTTGGGAACTTCATATATCGATCACTTCTCTTTGCGGCGCGTGAATTTGACGGAACGCCTGATGTCGAGCTCTCTGACTCCGTTGAGGAGCGAATCGAAACAGCAATCGATGCATTTACTGCCGGTATCAATGACTACTCTGTTCGAGATATCGGTGATTCAGCGGTCAAGCTTTCTCAGTTCGGTAATGAGTACATTCAACGACACGAACCATGGAAGTTGGACAACGATGATCCAAAGAAACAACAGGTCATGCGTGATTGCATTCAAATTGCGAAGGCTGTCGCCGTTTTATTCGAGCCAGTAACCCCTGCTGCTGCCGAGCGGGTGTGGGCTGATCTTGGCGAATCAGGGGATGTTCACACAGTCGGTGTTGACTCTGCGCTTGCCGCACCGCCGCAGACGTTTGGAGAGCCCACTGAGCTCTTTGAGAAAATCCCTGAAGAACGCGTTGACGAACTCACTGCAAAGCTTGATGACCGTGTCACTGAAGCAACCGATGATAGTAATGATGATGCACAGTCAGCTGGTGATGCAGAGACTGAATCTGAATCTGAATCTGAAACAGCTAAAAATACGGATGAATCACGCTCTGAATCCGATATGACTGACATTGACCCAATCACTGATGATCGAATCGATTTTGAAGATTTCGAAGAACTCGACCTTCGTGTAGCAGAGATTGTTGAAACAGAGCCAATCGAGGATGCGGATAAACTCGCCCGCGTCGTCGTTGATGTTGGTGTTGAGCAACGACAACTTGTTGCCGGGATTCGCCAACTACATGATCTTGATGATCTCATCGGTGAAACAGTCGTTATTGTTGCAAATCTTGAGAAAGCGGAGATATTCGGTGTTGAATCAAACGGAATGTTACTTGCAGCCGGAGCAGACGCAGATCTTCTTACCACGCGTGAAGATGCTGACCCTGGCACATCAATTCAATAATACCGTAGTGTAAGGGTAAAAATTCTATCGGCGGTCTTTTTATTCGGTCCCGAGTACATGTTTGCATGCGAAATGCCAAAATCGTCTGTACGCTTGGACCGGCGTCTGACGAACAGTCGACAATCCGGGCTCTCGTTGATGCAGGAATGAGCGTCGCTCGACTCAATGCCAGTCACGGCACACCTGATCATCGACGATCAGTCATCAATCGAATTAGAAATGTTGATCAGATGACTGATAAGCCCGTAGCCGCGATGGTCGATCTGCAGGGACCAGAAGTGCGGACAGCCCCATTATCGGATTCAATATTTATTGAGTCAGATAGTGAGGTTCGATTCAGTGCTGGTGATGAAGCAACGTCTGAGAAGATTGGTCTCTCATACTCAATTGACGCCGTTGACCCTGGCGATACCGTGTTGCTTGATGATGGTCGAATTGAAACAACGGTCCAACGTGTCGATTCTGATGGTGTCGTCGCATATGTCGACTCTGGTGGCGAACTCAGTGGGAGAAAGGGAGTCAATGTTCCGGGTGTCAATCTCGATATTGACCTTCTTACCGAAAGCGATCGAGAGGATCTCCGTGTCGCTGCTGAGACGAATGCTGACTTCGTCGCCGCATCATTCGTACGTTCAGCGGCTGATGTGTACATGATTAGCGATGCGCTTGAGACTCTTGGTGGTGACATCCCCGTTGTTGCTAAAATAGAACGTGCTGGTGCTGTTGAGAATCTTGATGAAATCATCGATGCAGCGTATGGGGTCATGGTCGCACGTGGTGACCTTGGCGTTGAAATGCCACTTGAGGAAGTTCCAGTTATTCAAAAGCGCATCATCACCCGATGTCATGACACTGGGACTCCAGTTATCACCGCGACTGAGATGCTTGACTCAATGGTTCACGCGCGTCGACCGACGCGCGCGGAGGCTTCAGATGTTGCCAACGCAGTCCTCGATGGAACCGATGCGGTAATGCTTTCTGGTGAGACAGCAATTGGTGATAATCCTGTTCGTGTCGTCGAGACAATGGACCGGATCGTCCGACAGATCGAGTCAAGTGCCGAATACAATGCCACTGAGCAAACGAGTGTGCCAACTGCTGCAGAGGATTCACGCACAGAAGCACTTGCACGGTCAGCGCGGTATCTTGCTCGTGATGTTGGTGCAAGTGCTATTGTTGCAGCATCTGAATCCGGGTATACAGCTCGTAAAACAGCCAAATTTCGCCCGGGTGTGCCAGTCGTTGCAATAACGCCGAATGATCGCGTTCGTCGACAACTGACGCTTTCATGGGGAGTCTCCTCAACATACTCCGGTTCGCATGGAAATATTGAGGGAATGATGGAAGATGCGGTCGATGCAGCGCTTGACTCAAATGTCGCCAGCTCAGGGGATACGATCGTTGTACTTTCAGGGATGATGACAGAGCTTGAGGGGGCGAATACAACAAATATGCTTAAAGTACACGTTGCGGCTGAAACTGTTGCAACTGGACGGAAAGTGGTTGGTGGTCGCGCCGCTGGGCCTCTGGTCACAACAACCGATAGGAGACTTGATGAGGTTCCAGATGGGGCAATTGTCGCGCTCCCTGCTAATTTTGACGATGAATTCGAGTATGATGCAGCGACGATTAGTGGAATTATTGATGCACGACCGGGGATGACCGGCTATCCAGCGATTGTTGCTCGTGAACTCGATATTCCGATGATCTCAGGTGCACCGCTACCCCCTCATCTCTCGGATGGAACTAATCTCACCATTCATGCCGAACGAGGCATTGTATATGAGGGTGATCTCACCCGCTCACATGATCAAGACCGGGATTCATAGAATTTCAATAAGAGCTTCTATGACGTGAACTGAACTGTAAGCATCAGAAGCACTCAACAGGAATGATTACCGGCAGTTTTGCTTATATATCCACATGTCAGCATATCGTTGGGAAGTTCTTAGACCCAACTGCGTGCTTATGACTACCCTACCCGGTAGATGTTTCTATCATGAATGACTATTCATCAGTGATGACAGATGCGAATCAGCCTGATAGCACTCCTCAATCTGATTCAGAGTCAGTGAGCGCGTACATGTCAGAAGATGATACCGACCATAGTGGTGACACTGCGTTTGAACCCACGCCAATCGAACCCGAACGCCCGGTTCCCGAACATGTACTCTTCGTCGCACTTGGTGTGCTTGGAACCCTCGGGCTTCTTCTCTCAACACTCGTGCCGAATCTTATCTGATTTATCAATAATTCCCATCTCATCTCATCCTCTACATACTCTCATACATCTCGGCGTGAGCTCACATTTATGAGCTATCACCTCTATCATCTATCTGATTATTTGATCAGTCGATTGTCTGCGAGAGGTATCATCCATCTTCTGTCCTGTATTTTGAGCGTGAGATAATTCAATATATCCGCCCCTGTGCGCAACCGTTTAACACTCGCATAACTAACGATTGGTATGCTAATTCAGGCGATCTCCGTTATCGCACAACTGTCGTTACCGGCGGAGACGCTGTCATTACTGCTTATTACGGCAGGTCTTGGATTTAGCATTCTTGAGGCATTTGCTCCTGGTGCGAACTTTGTTGTCCTTGGAGTATCACTGTTAGGAGCTGGACTAGCTGGGTTCTTTCTCGGGACGGCTTCGCCATTTATACTCGGGGGACTGATTATGTTGTTCGGTGCAATTGCTCTTTTTGGTTATCGAGAACTCGATGTTTATGGCACAACTGGATCCGAGCGGACGAGCGACTCAAACAGTCTTCGAGGAACATATGGTCGTGTCACCGAACGCGTCACACCAACGCAAGGTCAGGTGAAACTCGATGCTGGTGGATTCGACCCATCGTATAGCGCCCGATCAGTCGACGGTGAGATTCCTGCGGGGACCAAAATAGTCGTTGTTGATCCCGGCGGAGGCAATGTCCTCACTGTAGAGTCTCTTGTCGGTGGTGTTGATGAGATTGACCGTGCGCTTGCTGCAGAGCGAACGAAAAAAGATACCACAGGCGAGGAGATGGATGATATAGACACCATTCATGATGACGATATACATTCTGATGAGCAGCGTGAGTCTGAACCTGAACCTGAATCTGAACCCGAGCCCGAATCGGAACTTAATCCCGAACGTGAGCCTGATATGTCCTAAGTTGCGGTAAGAGCAAGAGAACCGACCAGCCAGTTCGCTCTATCTTTTATATATTATAATTATAGAATATAAGGAGAATATCCCCGTTTTCAGGCGCGGGAGGATGTCAAAATTATCAGACTGCTCATATATCATGTATATAATATCATACACCAGTAGGTATGATAACGAAATTAGGTAGCCAGTAATACCGACATAGCTGCATCATCGACAGTAAGTTTCAATTTCCAATCCGACCGACCAGTGGTCGCCAGTACAACAGGGCAATTGTCAGTACAAAAGTGGCAGTCGACACGTCATATGAGAAATCAAGTGCAACCGCAGCAGCAGCCGACCCGCCACCAAGAACACCAGAAAGCACTGAGGCAATAATCGGCCATGAACAAGAGACACATGAGAGCAATCCAACAATGCCTGAAACGGCTGCCCTCGCAGTGTCGATAGCCGTCGCATACACAAGATATGCCAATGCAAAATATCCAATAATACGCGCCGGCATCAATACCACCGCTCCCAATGGAGTCGTGACAATCGGTGCAGGACCCCATCCTGGAAGTAACGTCGCCACACGAATACCAAATGATTGGGTGAGCGCACTCGCCGCATTCCCACCGGTTGTGATAATTACGCCGCCAACAGCAGCAAGAACACCCAAATACACTATTGCAATGACACTCGCTCGTCGGCGCGTCCGTGCATCGGTTGGTGCTGGATTTGTTTTCCATATGACAATCGTGCCAATAAATATCCAAAGAAGCCCATACACCGTGTATCGTGGCTGTGTTAGCGTAATATCGGCAATAAGTATATATCCCAACGCAAGAGCAATTAATGAATTTCCAAGCAACGTTACGTAAATGAGATCTCGTGTTCGCTGTGTGGTTCCGAATACTCGCTTAACGGACACGTTAGATCACCAGCGTATCGAATACAATTGCAATCAGGACTGATCCCAAATACGCGTTTGAGGCATGAAACGTGTGGAATGCAGCAGTTTCTGTTTGCTCATAGTGAAGCTTAATAGCGAAATACAGAAACACTGTACCAAAGATAACACTCGCAAGTGCATATACAATCCCAAGGGCTTCCATTGTTGCAAGCCCAGCAGCAGCAACAAGTGTCAGTGCAAGCCACCAAATCACGTGTTTGCGTGTCTCTGTCTCGCCACGGACGACCGGCATCATTGGGAACCCTCCGCGTTCATAATCCTCTTTATATGCTAATGCAAGATTGTAAAAGTGCGCAGGAGTCCACATGAAAATGACGATTGCGAGTGCAAGACCGCCAAATCCAATATTTCCGGTAACAGCTGTCCATCCAATGAGCGCGGGGAGTGCTCCTGCAGCACCACCAATGACGGTATTTTGAACGGTATTCGGTTTGAGTAAAAGTGTATAAACGACACTATAGAAAACGATTGCAATTCCGCCAAGAATAGCTGCAAGCGTATTTATCCATGCAAACAGCGCAATTGAGGCAACTGTGAGCGTTATGCCAAATGCAATTGCATTCCAAACTGGAACCAAATCAGTCGCCAATGGTCTATCACTCGTTCGTTGCATCCGACGGTCGACATCACGTTCAAGAACGTGATTAAATGTCCCAGAAGCTCCAATCGAGAGCACGCCACCTCCAAGTGTTGCAAGGATAATCGTTGGTGTTAATCTAGCTGATGTGGTTGCTCCAAGAGTCATACCAGCAGAAGCAACCAGACAAAGTAACCACATCAACCGTGGTTTTGTTAATCGAATGTATGCGCGCACAGTCGCAATAAGTCGCTTTCGGGGATCTGTTGGAAGGTCTGGATCGTGTTCGGACGCAGGTGGAAGGTCTGGGTCCGGCTCTGGTTTTGTTGTTGTCGCCTGCGTTTCTGTTGGGTCACCGGTTTCGGTCTCAAGTGACCATGCAAGTGCAATCGACAGCGTCAGAAAAATAGATAATCCACCAACGAGATGAATAATCGACAGCGTCAGCTCTGGACCCTGAATCGCAACAACTGCTCCGACAGCCGCTTGGATTGGATACAGAATACTCCCGACTGCAACTGCTGTGAGAACACGTCGTTCTACCTGTTCATAAACACCAACACCGAGTGTCACAACGGCAAGAAGTCCAATAATAACTGCAGCCACCCGATGTCCAACCGCAAGCCACCCAATAGTTGATTCCGGCGTTGCCCACCCATTTCCACAAACTGGCCATGCAGCACATGCGGCTGCGGCGTCGGTCACAGCCGTCGTCACACCAACCAACACAAGCAGGTACACACCCATCGCTGTCCCTGCGAGTAATCCATGAAATCGCCTTGTATGTATAGCAGACGTCGTGGTCGCCGTATTTTCAGCCACCAATGTCACTAGTGCGGACTTGATTTTGACGATACTTATCATCCCCGTTTCGATAAGCGACTCTCGAAAGACAGCAACTATTTATGGGTCTCACAATAAGTTCTCTGCGATGAGATATACGCGTTTGGCACTCATTTCCGTACTCTCGACGCTGGCACTTGGGACGGTCGCCATGCCGGTCGCTGCGCAGTCATCAGCCAGTGCCGAGTTGATCAACGGATTGAACGGAAAGCTACTGTACGTTGGAATCCCGATCACGATCCTTGTTGAGGCAATCCTCATCTACACCGTTATTAAGTTCCGAAATAATGACGATGCAACACCAACTCAAGAGAACCGTCGTCTTGAGATCACATGGACCGTTGCGACGGCACTTATTCTATTGTTTGTCGGTGTTGCCTCATATGGTGTCCTCGCGAATGAGAACATCACATACCAACCAGAGGCCGAAAACGCTGCAGGTGAGGCTGTTAACGGTCAAGAACAACAACCAGAGCCGGTCGTTGTCTATGCCGAGGCATATCAATGGGGCTGGGAAATGTCATACCCCGAGGCTGGGAACTTCACTAACGGAAATACAATGGTCATCCCTGCGGATCGACCGGTTGTCATCCAGACCAGTTCGCGTGACGTAATCCATGGATTCCATGTGCCAAAGATGGCACTAAAAACAGATTCGATGCCCGGACAGGTTAATACAATTAAGACTGTGCCCTACGAGACTGGTAGCTATCAGGGATATTGCACACAGTTCTGTGGAGTTGCACACTCACAGATGTATTTCACCGTTGATGTCGTCCCACAAGATGAATATCAACAGTGGCTCACTAATCAACAAAATAGCGCTGAGAGCTAACGACTGACTGGTAATATCAATTCTAATTTAGATATATTGAAGCGCCGTAGATTGAGTAATATCATCAATAGGTTTGTGTCGAAACGAGTCTAACCTAATTCAATCTGTTTGGGTTCGTGTGTCCGCATCCGTATTTACATCTGAGTCCAATTCTGATCCTGTTTGCGTTCGCTGTGTTTTTATCTCCGACTCTGACCCGCGCTGTGTGAGGATCTGATCAACGATTGTCCCAGTGGAAAGAATTTCCTCCTCATATCGTGGATCGCGTGCGCTTGCCCTGACAACATCACATTCAATCCCCCGACTAGTGAGTGCATCGCGAACAGCATCGATATCATGATGTTGATCATGTCCGAGAACGATAACATCCGGTTGTAACTGTTCAATTGGAATGAAAATATCCTCAGAATGACCAAGATGTGCAGCTGTCACTATGTCCAGAGCATCAACAACATCGCGTCGTTGGCGATCTGGTAAAACCGGCTTTGGTTTATGAGTCACGTTTGCGCGACGGGCAATAATGACATGAAGTTCAGTGCCAAATGTCGCTGCCTCGGTCAAATAATGAATATGACCAGGATGTAGAATATCAAACGTTCCTTGCGCAACAATACACTCAGCCTTCTCTGTCATCGCCATCCCTGGTCATTATCGGTATCCGTGTGTATATCTGCATCAGTATTTTCATCCGCTTGCTGATTTAATGACGTGTCAGTGCCCATTTCAATATCCCAGCGGCTATCGTCATCAGCTGATTTTTGAGTATTATCGATATCAAGATCTGTCTCATCAAAATCAAAGAAATCCTCAGGGTCAGGGAGATCAACGTCTAAGATTTCAAGTGAACGTCGGCTACCTTGTTGATCGAATGCAGCCCAGTCATTCACTCCATATGGATGGCCCATGATGATGTGGACGCGTCCCTTCCCGAACGTGTTCCGGTCGGTATCGCTTGGTTTGAGGACACCATTTGGATGTGAATGAATCGAACCAACTGCATGGCGGTCATTTGGGATCATATTTGAATCAACTGTTGCACTGGTAGGTGTCGATTGTGTCCCGGGTACAATGAGTACCTCTGTGATTACAGTTCCAGAGCGATCAAGCCCGACACGACGTGCGTCCTCGCCGCGAAGTAAGCCCATGTACTCATCGGGGTGCGTCTCTTCTGAGGCCTTACGTGCGAACTCCAGTGCGTCGGACGCGATTCCCAACACTGCACTCGACCGGAAAAGTCGCATGTTGGATAAAAAGGTAGCCCCTTCTATACACCTTTCGAGGGAATTCTAATATTCACTCAACTTCGCAGACGAGTGATAGTAAATATGATACTATAGTAACGACTGTCACCCGATAACACAGGAATATCTCAGTACAACCCTCACAAAGACACTGTTCAAGATCGCTGTACAGTGCCGTTTTTTACAGAGAGAATCCAACGTAGCACAAACTAAAGTCTTAACCACAACGCACTACTCAAATAAGGTATGACTACTGACAGCGCCGGGGGTTCCGGCGGCGACTCGCGTCCGAATTCGGGCGCCGATTCACGACCTATTGTTTATGATCTTGCCCCTAACTGCACACGTGAGGATATTGAAAGTAATGCGAATTATCACGCAGTGGTAAACGGTGCCGTTGAATACGGCATTTTCATTGATATTGCGGACGATATTTCAGGACTTGTCCATGATTCGAATCTTGATCGATCATATGAAGTCGGTGATCGACTGACGGTCACGCTTGAATCCATCCGCGATGATGGTGACCTTGCGTTCGATGTATTTACTGAGTCAAATTATCAGACCGTTGTTGTTGAACATGATCCTGAACTCACTGCAATCGAGGATCTCGAACCTGGAACGGAGAGCTACGTTGCTGGCAAAGTAACAAAAATCAAACAGACAGGTGGTCCAACGATATTCCAAATTGCCGATTCAACCGGAGTCGTTGCCACGGCAGCGTTTCAAGAAGCTGGTGTTCGCGCGTTCCCGACTGTCGAGCTTGATGATATTGTTCGTGTTGGAGGGACGGTTGAACCGCATGAAGGCTCACTTCAGATTGAGGTTGAATCACTGACACGGCTTGATGATGCTGACGCTGAGGAGACACGAACACGCCTTGATACTGCCTTTAGCGAGCGCGCGGCTCCTGCAGACGTCTCACCACTCATTGAGTGGGATGCACTTGAGCCGTTAGTTGATGATCTTCGCGATGTTGCACAATTGCTTCGTCGGACGGTACTTGAGGGGCGACCGATCCGAATTCGACACCATGCTGATGGTGATGGCATGTGTGCATCAGTCCCTGTCCAACTCGCACTTGAACGATACATTGAGGATGTCTACGACGATGAGGATGCATCACGACATCTGGTAAAACGACTTCCATCAAAGGCACCATTCTACGAGATGGAAGACGTCACCCGAGATCTCAATTTCGCACTTGAGGGGCGCTCTCGACACGGACAGCGACTTCCACTTCTACTGATGCTCGATAATGGCTCAACAGAAGAGGACGTGCCTGCATACGAAAATCTCGCACATTATGATGTGCCAACTGCAGTTATTGATCATCATCATCCTGACCCTTCAGCCGTTGATCCGTTATTAGATGCTCATGTGAACCCGTATCTTCACGGTGAAGACTATCGGATCACAACTGGCATGTTGTGTGTTGAACTCGCACGGATGATCGATCCGTCGATAACTGATGATATTAAGCATGTACCAGCCGTTGCCGGACTCGCAGACCGCTCGAAAGCAGATGCAATGACGTCGTACATTGAGTTGGCAACGACTGTCGGTTATGACCGTGACCGGTTACTTGAGCTTGGTGAGGCGCTTGATTATGCTGCTCACTGGCTTCGATACAGCGACGGACAATCAATCGTCAACGATGTCCTGAATGTTGGATGCAGCAATGAATCACGACACACTGAGCTTGTTGATTTCCTTTCAACTCGTGCTGAACGCGATGTCGAACGACAACTCGATGCAACCGTTCCACATCTTACTCATGACCGGCTTGACTCCGGTGCCCATCTTTATCAGATTGATCTTGACGAGTGGGCTCACCGATTCACCTATCCAGCACCCGGAAAAACAACTGGAAAGCTTCATGACCGGCAGGTCGAAGCACATGGTGAACCAGTAATCACCATCGGGTATGGACCTGACTTTGCGGTGTTGCGGTCAGACGGCGTTCGACTTGACATTCCACGAATGGTCACTGAACTCAATGAGGAAGTTGTCGGTGGTGGCGTCTCTGGTGGTGGTCATCTTGTTGTTGGGTCAATCAAATATGTCGAAGGAATGCGTGATGCAGTTCTTGACAGTCTCGTCACAAAGATGGGTGATGCAGAGCTTGATGCAACCCTCTCATCACATGCTGTTGCAGATGGTGCATCCCAAGCCGACGACTGAGACACACTATATTAATCACTCCGTTTGAGCGATCCTGGTTTTATTTTTAGTCCATCTTGACTATCTAATATACATACAACGTTACGACATGCTGACGTAGTTAGTGTCATACTCGGTTCTAACGGATCGAATCGGTGATTATATTGTGCGTATTAGTATGTTGCAGTGACGCTCGTATTCATCAGGGCGCTTATGATCGAGAGTATTGGAGTATCTGGTACATGACGTTTCAGAGTGTATGACTATCTAGTAAATGAAAATCCAAATGTCACGACGACATATAAAAAATTGATACTCGTTTTCAGCTATCCAGTCAGTGAACAGTTACGCGATACAATTCTGAAGATTCAGTTAGTCGTCAAATCCGCCTTGGTAGAGTATTTCATCAATCGGTTTTCGCTCGTTCGGGAATTCACGCTCTTGTAACTCATCAGGAAGTGTCTCTGCAGGGGCACGTTCACCGATTGCGACCATACATTCAACACTGAATCCATCTGGAACATCGAGTTGTTCTGCTGCAGCCTCGTAATCAAGCCCTTGCATCGCGTGTGTGACGAGATTGCGACGAGTAGCCTCTAATGCAAGATTCTGCCATGCGGCACCTGTATCGAAAGAGTGGGTTTGGGCAGGCTCACCATTGTGATCAAAAGTCTCCTTCGAGACGAGAGTGACGAGTACACCAGCATCCTCAGCCCACCCTCGATTGTTCTCGGTGAGCAGATCAGCAAACATCTCGAATTCTTCGTCCTCTTGTGTGGCGTACAGGAAGCGCCAGTGTTGATTATTGTACGAAGATGGCGCCCACCGTGCTGCCTCAAAGAGCGGCATATACTGCTCTTCATCGAGCGATTCACCTGTCATCGCTCTAGGGGACCATCGATTGACTAGAAGCGGTTCAATATCTTCTTGAGGGGATCTATGTTCCGCAACCTCTTCTCGGAGTTCTTCCATGCAATTGTTATGTTGCGGGTACATGCATATACCTACCACGAAATTGTTCCGTGAGGGCGATATTATTAATCGAGACTACAGAATTATATTAGAAAAATGATTTAATATAAACCAGTTGATTAATATCGATGGTCCATTATTATCGAAATTCTCTCCGATATTATCACGTTACCTGTTGTTTGACACTCTGAGTCGATACTTTTGGATCGCGGAAAGTACTGAATGTGTCAACGACAATCCACCGTTATATTGTGTGTGTGATCTAATGTGCATGGCGCAGTACAATTTAGATGTCGTGAGGGATACTAACAGTGCCAATGTCAGTGTTAGTGTTTGTCCTATGGTGTACGTCGATGTCCATCGTCCCTGACGACTTGTCCAGTCATGCATCGTCTTCGACTTGTTGTTTGAGTCAGGACCAGAATCGAAAGCTCACATCATAGCCTCCTTCGACACACCCATAACCGGGCAAACTGCGAAACACAAGGCCATATGGACAAACACATGCCCGCGTTACGGGTATTTTCTCGGATAATCTAATATGAGACTTAATCAGAATTAGATCAAATAATCAGCGGTGCGACTGGTATGCCGTTTTACTGCTAGATATACACTATCGTCTGATCCTAATAGCCTGAGTTGGTATCAGATTAGTGTATCACCTGATCTTGTCACACATTGACTAATATTTCAAGTATATACCCACAATAGCATAATTTGACATTGTCAGCCATCAACAATACTGAGAGGTAACGACGGATGAGATTATCGACAGATATCGTCGGGTCTTCCGAGCTAGACATGACCAGCCAAACAGTCTCAACTAAATAGATTTGACAAATTGAACAATCAAAAGACACTGAGCGGAGGGTTCAAGCAATTGACCTCGCAGCTATACTTGGACGGATCCATACATTACACATTGCGGTAAGAAAACAATCAGCTGGAATTCCGAGTTATAGGATATGGTCACTGACCACTGTATAAATATTAACACAAAAGCTCCTGACTGCCAGTGCTCGTTCGTCCAGCTAACTCATCCGTTGTGAAGATAATTGATACCCTAGTTATGCCGACTGTTAAAAATTAATCCCGGTAATAACAACCTGTCGGCATCATGGGGAACAGAAATGATTTGTGTGTTGACAGTTCTATTTATTCACTAGGTTCGCCATCCCTGTCTGCAAATGTGCTCCAACGAATAGCATCATTGATATATCATGTTCTAAGCAAAAAGTATGCACGTCCGTGCAGATGGCGTGAGTCGTAGTATCACTCCAAGTAAGCATCCGTCTGATGCTGAAGTGGCTGATAGCATCATTGGTGGTCATAAAACGTGATTCACCGAAACCTATGCTGACGACGTGAGTCCAGTCTCGTCAGAGCCACTCACAGGCTGTCCGCTGGCGTTTACGACCAGCTTGAGTTCATTTGCACCACCGACGTCGTCCACATAGTTGATGTTACCACTACTTTGACCCAAAAAGACGATTTCTTCTATACCATCGCGGTCGACATCAGCCGTGGTAATCGGGGATTTAGCTGCCGGTCCATTTTGCGTGAGCGTAATGGCGCTTCCGCCATCGTCGGCAATTGCTTTGATATTGTTCGAATTGACGAATACCACCTCCTCTGCTGAATCTCCATCCACATTTATTGGCTGTCCGACGCCAATTCCAACACCGTTGTTTGAATCTGCCGACACACCAAGCGACTTGACCGTTCCCCCAGGTCCAGGTTCGAGATACTTCAGGTTCTGACTTGAATCTGCAAACACGAGCTCATTACTGCTGTCTCCGTCAATATCGCCAATCGCAGAGAGAGCGTCTGCTCCGGTTTCCACGACTTTCGTTATGTTTCCTGACGAATTTACACGGAAGATAGCATCTGAATTTGAGTTCGTAAAGAATATCGACTGGTTGCCTCCATCGAATTGACCCGTGACCATCGCTGATTTGCTGGTGCTTGGGGTAATATCTGAACTGAGAGGGACCAGCGTCGTTTCGTTTTGCTTCTGAACGGTCGTTCCATTGACAACCGCTTCGACTGTCTTAATCGCACCTGATGCGTTTGTGAATGGTTGTTCGCCCTGACTATCACCATCGATATCCGCGGCGGTACCGAGCACGGCTACTTCAGACTTACTTATCGACTCAAGATTGTCTGTGTCGGTTCCATTCTCGTTAATTAACTTGAGTCCGTCTGTCACGACCGTCTGCGATCCGGACGCAAATGGGTCGGTGGCGCCGGAATCTCCGCCGGTGCCACCATCGTCATTATTATTATTTCCGTTGTTCCCATCACCATTGGTTAGCTGATCATCTGGCTGGATTTTGACACGGCTGTCTGTCGGAGCGAATTCGAATATCGCTGTTAGTGGCGCTGTCGGCGTCGTGTCGTAACTGAGCGTCACGTTAATCGCTCGTGACTCATTTCCGGCTGTCGGCGGTAATTCAATGAGTGCATCCGTATCGCTGATTACCGTATGATTCACCGTCTGAGCGAATGTTGAGTTATTTGCAAACGACTCAGAGATGGTTTCTGTATCAATTGTGAATGGCGTTGTTGAGGAATCGACTGAAAGCCGAGCTGTTCTTCTATTTGTTCCGACGTTTTCGACTGGGACCGTAACTGTGAGCGAATCGGATGATATATTCTCTTCAATAATCCGAAGGGTGGTACCGTCTTGTGTCCGAAAGGTGCTCTGACGACCTGGCGATGATGTCCGGATATCACTTTGATTGATACTGTCAAACTGTGGAATAACGAATTGACGCTCGATTTGGACGTTGACGTCTGAGGAAACCGAACTCTGGTTGAACGTCGCTGTGACGGCAAGACCCCCACCGATGATACTCAGAATGAGTGTTCCGACTATCAACATCTCAATTGCCCCATGTGAACTCATCAGGATAGCCACTCCAGTCTGTTTCGTCGTCGTTTTTCGCGGACCCCATGCCTCGGTGGGCGTCCTCGTTGTGGTTTCACCCGGCACTGCGTCGGCAGCGTGACTCGCGGATAGGTAATACTGTGGTTACTTATTCCGGATAAACTCTGTCGAGAACATGCCTGCGCATAGCTCATGAGAATTCCGTGCCGATC
>KB659944.1_pt73 | contig 23666 bp, 33 predicted proteins | sample 558768 | NCBI scaffold set KB644980.1 | reverse complement strand
TTAATCAGGTCAAATGCTTTCTGACCTGCCTTGTTTAAAGCCTCCGTACCCGCATAAACCTTTATGTCTCCCTCTGACCTAATATCTGTGTCTACGTTTTCGTTGAGATCTGCTTGTCTGTCTAGGTCGTCAGGGTATCTGGTCCATGTTCTGCCTGGTGTTCTGATTGATTCAGGGTGTTCTAGCTCAGGTATCTTCTCTTCGGCCTCTGATCTAAGATCTTGGATATTCACTTCTATACACCTCTATCCTAGGCTGCCTTCCATTTCAAGCTGTATCAGCCTATTCAACTCTACGGCGTATTCGAGTGGAAGCTCTTTGGCAATCGGCTCAATAAACCCTCTTACAATCATTTCCTTGGCTTCTTCTTCGTCGATTCCACGGCTCTGCATGTAGTGGATTTCTTCGTCACCAATCCGTCCTACTGTGGCTTCGTGAGCCATCTCAACGTCGTCCTCTTGGACCTCAATGTAAGGCTCTGTGTCCGAAGTTGCTTCGTCCGAGAACATCAGTGCGTCGCACTCAATTGAAACTTTACTACCATGGCTTCCCTCTGGCACTCTTACAAGACCTCTGTAGTTGGTTCTGCCGTCTCCTTGTGTAATAGACTTAGATTCTATTGTAGACTTTGTGTTGGGTGCGTTGTGAAGCACCTTGGCTCCGGTGTCAATATTTTGTCCGTCTCCGGCGTATCCTATGGTTATGTGGTTGGCTCTAGCACCCTCACCGTTCAGGTGAGAAGAAGGATAGAGCATTGTAACCTTAGAGCCCATTGAACCGGAAACCCATTCCATAACTCCATCTTCCTTGACTTTTGCTCTCTTTGTATTGAGATTGTAGGTATTCTTTGACCAGTTCTGGACTGTAGAGTATTGGACATGTGCATCTTCTCCTACAAACACCTCTACGCATCCTGCGTGAAGATTGTTTCTGGTGTACTGTGGTGCTGAGCACCCTTCAATGTAGTGAACTTTTGAGTTTTCCTCTGCTATGATCAGTGTGTGTTCGAACTGGCCCATACCTTTACTATTCATCCGGAAGTATGCCTGTACAGGTATTTCGACTTCCACTCCTTCAGGTACGTATACGAATGATCCACCTGACCATACTGCTCCGTGTAAAGCGGCGAACTTGTTGTCCTGTGGAGGTACATTTCTGGTCATAAAGTATTCTTTGACCAGTTCTTCATGTTCTTGGACGGCTTTGTCCATGTCACAGAAGATTACTCCTTTCTCTTCCCATTTGTCCTTCATGTTCTGGTAGACGACTTCGGACTCGTACTGGGCGCCTACTCCGGAGAGCGCCTCCTGTTCGGCATCTGGTATACCTAGTTTATCAAATGTCTCTTCAATTTCCTCAGGTACTTCATCCCATTCATCTGACTGTTCTCCTTCGGCCGTCTTGAAGTGTGTAATATTGGATACATCCAGGTCTGACAGGTCAGGACCCCAGCCAGGCATTGGACGTCTCTCATAGTGTCTTAGTGCTTCCAGACGCTTTTCAAGCATCCATTCTGGCTCATCTTTCTCTCTGGAGATCTCCCGTACTGTTTCCTCAGAGAGTCCTTCTCCGGAGTCGTGCTCTATCTCTGCATTGGTTTTGTGTTGAAACCTTTCACGGTTTTTCTGAACTTCTTCATTGCTCATAGAATAACATTCGTGATCAAATCTTTATACCATGAACGGATTAGAGCTGGTCACATATCTTCTGTTTAATATCAGATGAGGAATGACCTGTAGATGAGTCGATTCTCTCAACCTTTAGCTCCGTTTACAGCGTCTTCCGCCATTTTCTTTACCTTACTCTTCGAGTGATCTTGATCATATCCAATGGTGATGATATCAGGATCTACTTCTTGTACGGTGGAGTAGATGTCTCCCTCTGATCCTAGGATGGCTTCATCGACAGCTTCCAATCCCTGTATTATTTTTCTCCTTTCTTTCTCTGTGAACGCAAGGTTTTTCCGATCCTTTACACGTGAATCTCTTGCTATCACAACCACGAGTTTATCGCCTAAACTAGAGGATTTTTCCAGGTATTTGATGTGGCCGGGGTGTAGGAGGTCGAAGGTGCCTTGAGCCATTACAGTTGTCATAAGTTAGGATTTGCAGATGAGATCTTTTAAACAGCTAATTACTGTTGAAGAAGGTTTCTATTTCTTTCCATGGTGTGCGGGTTGATTCTGGTTTTTTGTTTTCTGGGAATACTTTTCTGTAGTTGCTCCAGTTGTATCTTTCGTCCATGTATACTATTACACCTCTGTCTTCTGAGGATCGGATGCAGCGTCCTGCTGCCTGTATGGCTTGGTTCATTGCGGGGAAGCTGTAGCCGTAGTCCCATCCGTGGCCGAATTTTTCGTCTAGAAAGTCTATCAGGCCTTTGGTTTCTATATCAGGTTTTTTAAGCGGTATACCTATTATGAAGACTGCTTTGAGTATCTCTCCGGGGAAGTCTATTCCTTCTCCGAAGCTTCCGGCTGCTACTCCCAGCAGAGCTGAGTTTCCCTGTTTCTTGGTTGAGGAGAACCTGTCTAAGAGTTCTTGTTTCTCCTGTTTGTCCATGTTTCTTCCTTCTACGAATAGCTGGTGTTCTGTGTGTTGTTTGAGGTGTTCTTTTATTTTGTGCATCATCTGGTAGCTTGGGAAGAATACTGCCGAGTTTCCGTCTACAGAGTCAAAGCATTCCGATAGGTACCATGCATACTTCTGAAGCATGTCCTCGTCTCTTTCAGAGTACTTGGAAGTGAGTGTTGGCACTACTAGGTTTAGTTCGTTTTGCTCTGGGAAAGGTGACTTAAAAGCGTATTTCTTGGCCTCAGGTATTCCTAGCAGGTTTGCATACATTTTCTGGGGCTTTAACGTAGCTGACATTAGTATACTTGATGTTGATTTGTCTAGGGGATCCTTTGTAGATATCTGTGGGTCAAGGCATGAGTACTTTACTTTGATTATTCTCTGATTTCCTGCTTTTCTTTCACGTTTCAGGAATCTGATAAATCCTGTGTCTTTTCCATCCCAGCTTTCCAGGAACTCAGCTACCGAGGCGCATTTGCTTTGTTCCTGTTCTTCCCTGACTTCTTCCGCCACTTTCTCTAGGTCCACGACAAACTCCCCTAGCTCTTGAATATCATCCATTTGGTCTTTCAGATCTGATTTCGTGATTTTCTCTTCGTGTTCTCCCATCCCCAGTTTTTCTGAGGCAAGTTGTTTGACAACCCCTTCAAGCCTCTCGAGCTTTTCTCCCTCACTGTAGTATCCGTATCTTTCGCATTCTGTAACTGAGTCCTGTATCAGAGGTATTGACAAGGATGATGTGAATAATGACCGTGTACGTGATGGGAGGTTGTGTGCCTCATCGGTTATGATTATACAGTCTTCTAGTTCTAGATTGGCTTTCTCAAAGAGCGTTTCCCTGACCCCTGGGTGAAATACGTGGAAGTAGTCTGCTATTACGATGTCTGCGTCTCTTATCATGTTTGTAAGAACTTCGTAGGGGCATACCTTGCTGCACTTTTGTTTTACTTCGTTGGCGGACAGGTTCTGGTTTCTGATTCTGGCGATCATTGATTTTGCCTGCTTTGTGAATTCGTGTGAGTCAGTGTATGTGTCTTCGTATCTAGGGCAGTCAGGTCCTTCTCCGGTTCTCGTGCCCGGAGCTGCCTCACATAGGTGGCTTTTTCCGATAAGGTCTACTGATACAAAGTTTTCCATATGCTTCTGATTTATTTTTCTGACTGTTTCTAGAGCTATTTCGTGTTGAGAGTGTCTAGGTGTAACAAAAAATACGGTTTTGTCATCTTCTTTTGCAGCTTCGAGTGCAGGTGTTACGGTTGCGGCAGTCTTTCCCAGTCCTGTTGGTGCATGTGCTATAAGATTGTCCTCATCCTCTATGGATTCTTCTGTTACGTCCAGTAAACGTTTCTGTCTGTCTCTGATCTGTTCAAACGGGAATATGTCCATAGGTTAACTGAACTCTGGAAATGATAAAAAACAATTTAGTGAAACAGGAAGAACTTAAAAACAGTTTTATTCAATTGGTGTGTATATGGCTTGGTATGCACTGGAGAATATAGATGAGGCAATTAAGGAGTCCAAGGATATGCTTTTACCTGTGGACTTTATGCAGCTTACCAAGCTTGCGTTAATCACATTCCTGATCGGTGGCTCAGGATTCAATCTTCCTACAGGTAACTACGGAGGATCAAATCCTGGGGATTCTGCTGGAGATCTTGGTCTGGAAGACTCAGAGCTTACATCAGATTTTAGTCAGGAGTCCATTCCAGATAGTGAGGAGCTTTCCAATGCAGTAACGTCTATGGCAACTGCCTCAACCACTTCTATAGTCTTTGGAATTGTTTTAGCCATTATACTGTTTGTGGGTCTTCCTCTGCTATTTCTAAGCAGTATATTTGAGTTCATATTCTACAGATCATTGATAGACAAGGAGGTCAAGATAAGAGAATACTTCTCAAGAAACATCGGAAGAGGTTTTAGATACTTTCTTTTCAGACTTGTTTACGCTGCTGTTGTGCTTTTGACGATAGGTGCAATCGCATTCCTTGCTATTGAGTCTAGTCCTGCTTTCTTGCTGCTGGTTTTAGCTTTGATACCTGTTTTCATCGTATCGTCTATTTTTGTCGGCTTGACCAAGGATTTCATCCTATTGAGAATGATGGAGGAGAACGAGGCCTTGATTGAGGCTTGGAGAAGCTTCTGGCCCACCTTGAAGGCTGAATGGAAACAGATTCTGGTCTACCTGTTTACGAAGCTTTTTGTAGGGATAGTTGTCGGCGCTGTCTCTGTGATAGTCATAATAGTATTTACTATAGCAGTATTTATTCCTGTAGTTATTTCAGCTCTGTTACTGTCTTTGGTGGCTGAAGTACTGGCACTGATCCCAGCAATCCTAGGAATAATATTCTGGATAGCTGGCCTGTTCTATATAGGGGTTCCTTTCAGAGTCTATATCTATTACTACGTTATACTGGTCTACCATGACCTAACTGAATAACATGCTGATTTGTAAAAATTCCCTAATTATAACCAAGCATGAACGTTACCAAGGACTATGCCGAAGACCTCTACTTGCGTACTGAGTCTGTATAGGACTCATTGCTTAGTGAGAACACGGGATATTGAAGACAAGCTTTTAGATGAGTTTAACATAGACTTCTATCCCTAGAGCCAGACAGTGGGAACTCTGCGCGTCACCAGTACCTTAGAGCCAGCTGCGCCTTATCCTATTTGATCGCCGAGCGTAGGAAACATGATTCCTCTGATTATGCCCGAAGAGGTTTCTTTTAATAACAGAATGACTGATTTCGAGGGCTTTGAGTCTGAATCTGCAGGGTCAATAGGCGACAAAAAAACCCGCCAGAAAACACTTGGAACAGTATGCAAACCTTTACTCGAGAATCTGTCAGGAAGAAGGTATTGAGCCGAGCTACTCGGCAAGTGGGGTTGTGATTATGGAAAAGTTCGACCAGCAGGATACAGTCTTAGAAATTCTTAAAGATCTTGATGGCGGGCTTAGTGACGAAAGCCTTGATCTAAAATGATTTCCTAGCCCAATTTCCAGTGCGGGTTTTTCTCATCTTTTATATCCGTTATCTGGTCCAGTAACTGTTTTTCCCCTTCTGTGAGAAGGTCTTTGAGCTCTCTTAGGTTTTTGTAGTCATCTGAGTCTATATCTGTCAGAAGTATATCGCCTTCCTCTATCCCTCTACCTACTGTGGCGTTTGATATTGATGTGGCTATCTCCATTCCCTTTTGAAGCTTTTTCCACGCTCTCATTCTGTTCTTGAATGCTTTTTACACGACCTATTTTTTCCCCTTCTGGAGTCATCAGCGAGGCACCGGGCTTTACGACACCCTTGACCACTTCTGTACCAACTACAGCAGGGTTGGAGGACCTAAATACGTGGTCCGGCATGATTCTTATTTTTGCTGGCCTTATGGTGTTTGAAAGCTTTTCTTCACGGTCTTGTCTTTCCACCTTCTTCTTCCAGCCTTTGTATGCCTCAATTATTTCGTATATGACCTGGCTTTGGAAAACTTCTACATCTTCCTTGTTTAGTAGATCTTTGCTTTTTTTGGAGGTATGTACATTGAATGCGAATATTGCTTGGTTGGTTTTTTCTTCGTCTGCGGCCTTGATGATGTCGTCTTTGTTTATGTCACCTACCTCTGCTTTTTGAACTTCTATGTCTTCTTGGTCAATTTGTCTCAAAAGGGCTTCCAGGGAGCCCAGTGAATCAGCCTTAACTACGATTCCATGGTTTCCTGTCTCATACTCAGCTGATCTTAGTTCTTCTTTAGTTTCTTGTTCAGCCTTCTCAATATTTTCTTTTGACGCTGTTCTTACTGGTGCACCTGATATTATTCCGTCCATATCCCTGCCTGATATCTTTACGCCGGCCGCTGGCTTAACCTCCCCTACTTCGGTGTATTCTTTGTCCTCTCTTATTTCGGTAAGTGGCTTTGGCTCTAAGAGTGCCCGTATATCAGTCTTTCTCACGCCTTCCGAGGTCCCGTACACGAGTTTGTCGTCTTTATTTATTTTGCCGTCGTAGAGTATTATGTCTGCTGTTGAGCCTCTGCCTTTTTGCTCTGATACCTCTAATACTGTTGCTTTGCCGATTCCGTTTTGATCTGTCTCAAGTCTTTCACTGAGGTAGTTTTGACTTAGGCCGGTTGCCACCATCAAAAGCTCTGAAAGTCCTACACCTGTTTCTGCGCTTACTGGGACTATTGATACTTTGTTTTGGAAGTCGTCAACCCTGTCAAATCTATCAGCGACAATGTCGTATTCATTCAGCTCTCCCATGAGTTCGTAGATTTTTGTATCAAGCTCCTGTTGTACGTGGTCTTGCTGTTTTGTAATAGCTTTTGAGAACAGCTCACTCTCATCCCTCCATCCATTTAGAAGGTCTACTTTGTTTAGTGCTACGATGAACGGCGTGTCTGATTCTCTGAGTATTTCTATTGCTTCTTCTGTCTGTGGCTGTATACCTTCCTCAATGTCTATCATCAGTATCCCTATGTCGCTGATTGAGCCACCTCTCTTCCTAAGCGAGGAGAATGCTGCATGTCCTGGAGTATCTATAAACATTATTCCAGGAACTGTTATCTCGGTATCTAACTGGTTTAGAAGATCTCCGCAGGCTTGTTCAAGAGTTTCTAGGGGAACTTCTGTGGCTCCTATCATCTGTGTTATCTGTCCGGCTTCGCCTTCACATATTCTTGATTCTCTTATAGCGTCTAGGAAGCTGGTTTTTCCAGCGTTTACATGCCCTAGGACTGAAAGTATGGGTTGTCGTGGCATTGTACTTTTTGGTTGGACTCTTTCTGTTCCTGGTTTTGGTTGAGAAGAAATAAGTTTAGAAAATGTAGGATGTACGAATGGGTTTTTTCTACTCTTGATCGGCGTACTTGTGGTTTCTGCCTTCCATCCAGTTCTTCAAGTTCTTACCTGAAGAGAAGTAGAGTCTTTCCCCGTTGTTCTTTACGTACATTATACCTTCTGTTGGATTAATCTCTTCTCCGCTGTAGTAGCATTCTGGCATCTCTGATTCACCTCTCCATCTCAGTTTCCTTGATATGGACGACGTCGTCTTCTCTTACAGGACCTCTTGCATTTCTTACTAGTATCTTGCCTTCTTCTGATCCCTCGATTATCCTGCATCTGATCTTTCGGATTGTTCTGTGTCCTTGGTCTCCTATGACCTCTATGACTTTGGCGCTTGCCATCTTCCTAACCTTACTCTTCAGCTTCTAGCAGTTCTTCGGATTTTGAGGCAATGTCCCGTATATCGTCTTCCGCGCTACCTGTTGATGTTATTGCTATTGCTGCTGCCTGTACGTTAATACCTGCTGCTATACCAAGTTCTTCTTTATCAGGTACGAACGTATAGGAGATATCTTTATCTTTTGAGAGCGCAGGAAGATGCATTACGATTTCCTCTGGTGATACGTTACCTGCTATGACGACTAGTTCGGCCTCATTTCTCTCTATAGATTTTGTGACTTCGTTGGTTCCGGTTACAATTTCTCCGGATGTTTCTGCTTTTTCAACTGCGTCGTATGTTTCGTCCGCGAGTTCATCGCTTGGTTCAAATTCTTGGTAAGCCATCTTGTATTACACCTTTCACACCTTGGATCATCAAGGATAGAAAGTAAATACATGTAATATTTTAAATACCTACAAAATAGAATAAGTGAGAATTGTTTGCTCATTTCATCTAAGGTTTCATTCGGACAGCTTTTGAGTTTTAACCCTGTCCAAAGTTTCTTCTGGGTCTCTGATTTCTATGTTGAGCTTGTTTAAGTATCTATCAGAATCCTCTACAGATATGGTTAAGATCTTTTTGGTCGGTAAACTGGAAAGTTTGCTTATCGTTTCTGGGGTTGAGTGTTCTATCTCTTGTACTCTCCGATTCCTTCACATTTTCCATGTATTGCCGGGTCTATCTGCTTGATTCTATTACGCTCTTGATCTCTCTGCGTCTTTCATCGAACGCTTTTGAAAGCTCTCTTGAGTCTCTAGAGGTGTCCTTTTCCTCTCTGACGTTTCTCTTCATGTTCTTGACTTTCTGGTCCATTTCCTGTGTCAGATAAGTCATCTCCTCAACCATTTCCCTGATTTTGTCGAATTCTTCTTCTCTTAGGAATAATGGTTCATCAGGCACAGATTCTTCCTGATTCGACACATCCGGAGATTCTTGCTCCTGGCCACTTTCGTCTCTGTTTAAAACATTGTCTTGACGTGGCTGATCCCGACTCTGTAAATTATCTTGCCTCTGTAAGTCTTCTTGCTCTTGAAGGCTGTTCTGTCCTGCCTGCGACTGTTGCGGATTGCTTTCTTCACGTTGTGATGTAAGCGACTGGCCTCGATTACTTGGGTTTTCGTTTCCTGAGTCTGTAGACATATTTCCTAGGTTGCCCTGTTCCTGACTGCTTGAAGCTTGAGGTGACCCTATGTCAGCTTGAGGACCGTCAGTGCTCCCAAATCCTGAACCCTGTCTTTCTTGCATCTCTGCACTATTTGATCCTCTTGAGTCGCCCTGATTATCCTGTTTGTTTTTGCCGATTAGGTTCTTTATTTCTTCCATGTTTTCCTCAAGTTCTTCCTTGTCATTTGAACCGATGTTAAACATAATATCTAATATGTATAAGTTCCTGTGTATAAATGTTTGGAATATCAGTTGAGACTGGAGAATGTAAACTCTTGCCTGAGCTTAGTAATAAAGAAAAACTGTAGTTGTAAGTAAGCGATCTAGGCCTCTGCAGCCTCTTCTTCGTCCACCTGAACAGGCTGTGATGTGAAGTCTTCCATGTTTGCACCTAACGGTTCTGATTCTCCCTTGATTTGATCTGCTATGAGGTACAGTACGGTGGCTAGGGCTTTCTCTCCTTTGTTGTTTGCTGCTATTACCATGTCTATGTTCTCTAGGCTGTCTCCTGAGTCAGCAATCGCTATCACAGGTACGTCAACGTCAGATGCCTCCCTGACCGCCTGTTTGTCTTCTTCTGGATCTGTGACGATTACAATTTCTGGTTCCATGAAGTTGTCTGACTGTGGATTGGTGAACGTACCGGGCATGAACCTTCCATTAATTGTTTTTGTTCCAATCTCCTCGGAGAATGATTTAATCGGCTGGTATGCTTCGTCTTTCCTTCCTACGACGACGACCTCATCTTTGGGATATTTGTTCAAGGTGTTCGCAATAGACCTTATCTGTTTGTCCGTTGTATCGAGGTCTAGAATGGCAAGACCATTTTTCTTGACGTGGAATATGTAGTCTTCCATGTCTGCGTTTTGTGATTGAGTTCCTATGTGTACTCCGTTTTCCAGGTAAACTTCTCTTTCAACCAGTAACTCTCCATCCTCCGACATTACGATCGACCTCTACAAAAATTGTTCATTGTAATCATTGTTTTAGACTAAATGGTTTAACTTAATATTATATATGGCCATGGATTGAGCTGCCTGCGCAGTGCTTGGCTGAAAAACTTGCTCAGAATTTGGTCTTCAGGGCCTAAGTCCTTTAGATTCCTTCACTTTACAGTAATGGGCAGTTTTCCTTGGCTCAGTTCGCGCTTGCTAATTTCCAATGGCTTCTCGTGTTCCTCTGCTTCTACGAAGGCTGGCGCACCTTGTGCAAGTTGAAGGCTCCTAGCGCCTAAAATTCGAGCTTTCTCGTATCTAGTGTATTCTGTCATGTTGTTATTTCCTTGATTAAATCTTTTATTTCGGTGGACTTATCCGATGTATCCGAGGTCGTTTCCGCCGCTCTGGCCCTGATTTTCTTGCTTTGGCGAAGGCGAGTTCTTCTTCAGGTTCTGTACTTTCTTCAGTATATCTTGTGATTCCTCAACTTTTTCATCTAGCTCCGAGTAGTCTAGGTCGACTTCTATCAGTTGCTCTACTGCCTTCAGGACTTCCTCAGTTGATTTTGGGTCACTGAGGAGGAATCCTGGTGTCTCACCTAAGACACATATTCCTTCGTATCCTCTTTCCTCTCCCATTCCCAGTAGCAGCCCTGATACTCCTACAATCTGTCCTACATCGTGATCGAATTCTATTTCTGCGTCGCTGTGTTTTTCCTGTTTCTCTGTTGATGTTGTGACGCCGAACACACTTGGATCTTCCACAACGTCTCCTGTTCCGTATCCACCGACTGTTATTATCTGTGAGGCTTCTATGTCATCGACAAGCCCCATCAGCTTTTCGGCAACCTCGTGGTGTCCTTCAGGCGTGTTTGCCTGTGCGTTGCCTTCTAGCAGTACTACGTCCTGTTTTCCGTCTCTCTTTAGCTGGTAAATTTCGTTTCTGATTGTCTTGACGGTTTTGTCCTCATTTACCATTGTAAATGGTGGGAAGTGATGTGAGTATATAGCCCCCACTCTTTCGGATTCGGTGTGTTCGGCTATGTAGCTTACTACGTTTCTTCCGATGTGGCCTATTCCTGCCAGTCCTTCTAGAAATATAGGTTTTTCTGTGTCGAATTCTTGTTCTATCTCTATTCTTGTAGTTTCCATGTTTTTATTCAACCTCTTTTTTGGTCTCGCGGCGGTATTTTCCGTGTCTATCTGGATGTGAAAATTTCGGCGGTCTGGCGGGCAATGTATCCTTACCTTCACAACTGTCTCTTAACGTATATTCATTGTGTCTTGGGCATTTTTTAATCAAGGGATTTTCACCTACGCTCTTGAGAATTCAAACTGTCCGCCTTGATCACTTACTTTACTTCTTATTGTCTTGACTACTGAGTCTATTCTTTTCTTGGCAAGTTCCTGTGTTCTGCCCCATGCTGTAACTGAGTACTCCGGTGCTGATATGTAGTTTATTTCCACACCTTCATCTATTTCGTTTAGAGATTTCTTTATACGTTTCAGACCATCTCCTTGTGGGAAGGTCATTTCTATTTTACCTTCGAGCTTTTCCTGTTTGAGGTCAATCTTTTCACGAGATACCTCTTGAATCTTCTCAACGGTCTTCTCATCAAACATTTCGTTTAGAAGGTCTTCTTCTGCCTCAGCTATTTCGAATCCGTGGAAACTGGTTTCAAACTCTTCCTGAAGCTTGAAGCCGATCTGCTTGTAGACTTCATTCTTATCTTTTTGTAGTTTGTCTGCCAAGCTTTCTATGAATTTTTCGGCTTTCTGTTCCTTTTTCCAGCGCTCCATGATATCACGCTTTTTCTTGTCGTTTACACGTTTGAGGGATAGCGTTAGAGAGTCTCCTTCAGTGTCTATTACCTGTGCTACTGTTTTCTCGCCTTCATCAAGTTCTTTTCTCATGTCTTGAACCCATGAGCGTGAGACCTCGGATATGTGGATAAGTCCATCTACATCATTGTATTTCTCTAGGTCTGCGTATGCAGAGTTTTGATCTACGTCTGTAAGTTCTGCCACGACAAAGTCTCCTTCATCAGGCTGGTCTTTGTAATATTTCATGGGCTGGGTCTCACTCTCCTCAATATACAGGGTTGTTTACTCTACCTCTATTTCTTCCACTACGTTGGCTTCTACGTCAGCTGCTCCGCCTGTAGGCTCTGCTAGAGTGCTGCTACATACTAGGCATTCAACTTTGTGTGCAGGTCTTGAGAATATTACCTGTTGGTTGCTGCATTCTGTACATTCTGCTCTGATAAAGTTTCTTGGCATTGTTTCTACCTCTCTATCTCGAACTTTGCTGCTTTCAAGGTGTTTTTTGGCTTCCATGCTTTTCCGCATTCTGTGCATGTGAACTGTAAATCTTTCTTGCTTGAGGTAGGGTTTGATCCTCCCCTTGATCTGTTTGCCGGGTTTTCGAACGGAAAGCTTCCGTATCCGTTGTCTATCTTTCTCTGTCTCTTTCTGGATTTCTTGCTCCAGGGGCTTCCTGACCTGTTTGTCACTTCTTTCACTGTCTGTTCTGTGTATGTATCGCAGCTTGGACAGTACCGGTTTTGCTCCTTAGGAATCTTAACCATAGTCTATTACTCTGAACTAATTTTTATAAGACCGGTCTACTTCTCCTCTGGAAATTCTATACTTGTATGGCTCGATGTTTCAGGGTTTGAGATGTTCTGTATCTCTGCTTTGAATACGAGTGTTTTTATCTTGGATCTCTGTATGATCCTGGCCGCTGACTCATCTATAACCGAGTATGTACCTGGCTTGTTCTCCCCGCTGACCATGTTTATGAGCCGTGATATGTTGATGCTGTCGATTTTTTCAGCTTCCTGATTTTTTTGAGGGTCGTCTGTGTATATTCCATCAACAGTAGTTGCTATGTAGAGTTTTGCGTCTAGTACCTCCGCTACGGTTGCTGCAACGGCGTCTGTTGAGTATCCTGGTACTAAGCCACCCATCACAATGTTTTGGCCAGTTGATGCCGCTTCCTTGATCTCCTCAGGTGTTTCCGGTATCTTGCCGTAGGTTTCGTCCATTTCCGTCAGTATAGTCTGTGCGTGAAGCCTTGTTGCCTTTATCCCAATGAGATCTTTCTCACCTTTATTTCCTGAGGAGGCGGTCTGGTAGCGATTAAGATCACCTGCTCCTGTGACAACCACCACTTGTTTATCTGATTGTAACGCGGACGCAAGATCTTGTAGCTGATCAAGGTTTTCTTGTACCACGGATCCGCCTACAGCATAGACTATTGTCTCGTTTTTCATTATGTTTCCATCCTCTCTGCATTACCTCGGTTTACCAGTATCTCGGCATTGTCATCTGGTATCTCAACCTCTTCTCCTTCATCGAACGGCCCATAAGCCTCGAGGTCAGTTCCCATAAACTCTGGAACTGAGGAAGTTGTCTCAACCAGTGTATAACCGTCTTCAGATGGCTCAGTTTCCTCATCCATATGGTTTTCTTGGTCTTCATCTCCCTGTTCTTTTTCTTCTTGTTCTCGTTCTGTGCCTTCTTCAACAGCCTTATCGGTTCTTGATGTATTTGTTGAGGCCGCGGGTTGACTCTCTATTTTTTCTTCAATCTTCTGTTTGTGTGACCTGAACTTGTGTTTGAGATCTCTGAAAACTTCCTGTTCTTCCGGGAGCAGAGGTATTTCTTCGTTGGTCTTGTCGGTTTTGACGGAAAGCCTTGCTTCTCTTACAATTTTTTCCATTCTCAGCGATATTATTTTATCTAGTACACGCTTTGCGTTTCTGTACTCTCTTGAGTCTTCGCCTTCCGTCTGTTTCTTTCTGTTAAAGTAATCTGATGCTTTGAGAAGAAACTTGTTTCCAAGATCAGAGATCTGTTCCTTTTGATCTTCTTCTTTCTGTATTCTCCTGACCTCGCTGAATGTCAGCACGTCTTCCTCTTCACTCATCTCAAATCGAAATTTATTTACAATATTTTTAATTCCGGCATAATTATTCAAAACATTCCTGAACGTGTTTCTTGTAATAGCTCTCCATATCATACTCCTTTCCACAGTATGGGCAGACGAGCTCATCCTCTTCGTTTTCCTTTTCATCGGTGTTCCTGTTTTTAGCCATTCTGAAGGTGTAGCTGACAGGGTTTTTCACTTCTTCCTCTAGATTGTCTCCCTCGTAGACCTGCATGTCTTTGTAGTATCCGTTTGAGTCGTAGTTTGGTGGTGGAACAGTTTCCTCTCTGTTTTGATGCCATCTTAACTGACTTTTGATATATGCTTCGCGCAGAGGCTCTTCGTTTCTCTGGTTCCAGTCCCATATCTTCGGCCGTATATTATCCATTTCGTAGCCTACTGTGAGGTAAAAGTTGATCAATACGAACAGGCCACGTTTTCTACCGTCCTCCAGACCTTCCAGGATATTTTTGATGGTGGGTGGAAAATGTTTTTCATCAATAGCCTCGTCCGGTGTCTCAAACTCTTCATCCTCGGAAGGCTTCTGATCCTGTCTGAGGTCTCTTCTTTTCTCCATGAAGTCCATGGCCTGTATCACAAGGTTTGCAGCTTCATTTTCTTCGTACTTGCCTAGAAAATCTTTCTCCACCTCGACGTTTTCTATCTTGGCGTCTTCTTTACCGAACCCATCGATCTCGTCTTCACTTATTGGAAGAGATACCAGCCATGATCCGTCGTGTAGGCTGTAGGGCATTCTGAACAAGTGTCTCTGACCCCAGTCGTTTTCTATATCCGCGACTTGATATGGGTTATCTCCGTCTTCGGTTTTCATACCTTCTTCGTATCCGTACTCTCTTACTTTCTCTACCATTCTTTGATGGAGCTGGTCTCTCAGGTAATCGACTATTCCTCTTCCTAGACTTGGGTATAATTGAGGTATTTCTTTGCTGTCTACTTTTTCCGGCAGTGCCTCTGCTCTTACACCTATGTGGAATCCACGGTTCCCGGAAAACTTGACGGATACGTTCTCAATTCCATGCTGGTGAAGCTCGTCTATTAGAAGCTTGGCTGTCTCTTTTGCCAACTCAAAGCTATCATCACAGTCAATATCTAGAACTAGATCCCAGTTCTTTCTGAGGTCGTCAAGGTTTGAGACAGAGTCTATAAGCAGAGGGTTCTTCCATCTCTCCACAGAGGTATGAAAGGCTACAGCCCCTTCTTCTACAAACTGTTCAAAGTCCCCAGGAAAGTTTATTGCGTCAGGACGTCTTCCATACCCGTTCTCATACGTAGGTACTACCTCTCTGTATTGACCCAGGTCCAAGAATTTTTCCACTATCTCTTCCTGTTCGTAGTACTGCCTTATCTTCCAGTCCTGAGGTTTATCATGTTCCATACCTGTTTCATCTTTCGATTTGAAGCCTGTAAAAACAACTGTTTGTACCTAAACAGTTCTACTACTAACTTTTGGTGATACCTGTCAAGGAATTCAGTGCTGCTAACCTAGTCTTCTTCTATTCTGGGCGCTAGCACGAAGCTGAGATCTGCTTTTTCAGGTACTGTAAATTCTAGCCTCATTGGGAAGTCTTCTCCTAACTTCATGTTTAGGGTGTCTGAAAGGCTTTTGGCACCGATCATTTTGTTGAGGTAGTCCAGTGAGAACATTGATTTTGCCTCGGAGCCTTCTAGTGCGATGACGCCGTCTGAGTCACCGGAGATCTGGAAGTCTACGTTTGATTGGTCTCCCTCTGAGACGATGTTTATTTTTTCGTCGTCCGCGGAGATTGTTACTGAGTCAGATACCACCATGGCATCTTTAACTGCTCCTTCGAATACCTGGGTTTCTAGCTCGGCTTCTATGTTGAAGTCCAGTTGGTCTGTGCTTGGTATGTCGTCTTCTGAAAGGTTGAGGATTGGAAGTGAGAAGCTGCGTGTTGACATTCCTTTCATGATTATCTTGAACTTGGAGTTGTCTTCGTCAAGTTCAAGCGTAATCGTGTCGTCCGAGTTTGCCCTTCTGAGAATCGAGTAAAAGTTTTCTAGGTTCAGGCCTACCTTTGTTTCTTCGTCAAGTTTGAACTCCTCGAAAACATCTTCCTCAAGTTTGAAGTCTACCAGCCCTACCATTGCTGGATCTGCTGCTATTAGATGTATTCCGTCATCTTTTAACTGGAATAGTCCTTCCGAGATAAGGTCTGATATGGTTTTCATGGAGTCCTTGATTAGTCCTACTTCCTCTAGGTTGGCCTTAAACAAGTTTTATCACCTTTGTTATCATTTGGTCGATACAATCTTTTTAACTCTGCTTTGAAGCTCAGGGTCTACATTTGAAAAATCCTGTACTATTTCGCCCTGTATCTCAAAGCTGTCAGGTGTAGGAAGTACTCTACCAAATACTCTTACTCTTTGACCTTCCTCCAATCCGTCTATCATGTTGTCTTCGAGAAATATTTCAACGGTACCTGTACTGTCATCAAGTGATACAGAATCATTTTCTACTGATACCAGTGTACCCGTGACTCTGACCTTGAGATCTTGTTTTGGGTTGATTTCGTTAACTTGTTTGGGTCTTGCAGGAGCAGTCCTCTGTTCGTCAGCCATAACATGAATATTGTGAACAAAGACTTTAATTACCGTATATCAAGGTTTCTGACCAATCGTCTTCACATGACCATAACCAACTAGATATCAAGCCTGGGTTCGCATGGATGTTGTACATACTTTAATGAGGAAGCAACATTGAAATTATGGAGGACCACAAGCTTACCGAGTTAGCTGCGTTTTTTGGTTTTGGACTGGCTTTGGCAGGGCTTCTGTATTACTCTATTCCGGATAGCAGCTTTCTGGCTTCGTCACTTGCTGTGTTTATTGGGGTTATTTGTTTTGTTGTAGGTGCTGAACTTACCTTTGATATAAAAACGGACAGCACCGATGAAGACTCTTCGGATTAGGTCAAGCTTCAAATACCTGTAGTCGAAATCAGTTTTATGGACTTGCTGGGTATGGAAGGTGAGAAGGCTGCTGAAGGCATGCAGTCGATAGCTGGACGCCTAGATGACCTCGAGTCACATCTGAACGCGGTTGACAACGCGGTTCAGGACGTCGGAAACCAGGTTCAGGGCATGCAGCAGAATTTTGTATCCCAGCAAGAGCTTAATCGGATACTGAACGAACCGGATCAAACCGATCAGGATGAAGTTGATCTGCAGCAGCTCAAATCTTTCTTTGTACAGATGTCTCAGGAACAAAAGCAAAACACTAAGAGATTGGAGGACGTAGAGGAGCTCAGCACTGAGTTTGTTGAGACTCTTCAAACCATGCAGAGAACCTTGAAGAAAACCCACAGGAGAAATAAAAACCTCAATTCACAGGTTGAAAGTATAAAGGAAGAGAACTCAAGGCTCAGGAATAGGCTGGAAAGACATGAGGAGATGCTGGAGGAAACTGAAGAGCTCAAAGAGGAAATTGAACATGTGGAAAAGCAACAGCAGAAAGAAAGAAGCTCCGATGATATGAGCTTTGATGAGAGAACTCAGGATGTTGAGGAGGAGCTTAAAGATCTCAGAAGCTCCATCAAACAGTTCGCTGACAGGGTAGACTCCTAGTCGTATTCTTTGTGTACATTACCACACTCTCTGCATTTGTAGAAGCGTGTCGGCGGCTCATCTGACGATCTTGTCTGTTCCATCCACCACTCATGTTCTTTTTCATCTTCCGAACTATCTGAACACGACGGACATTCTTTATTGGTTGTAGGTCTTGTAGACTCTTTGTTCATATCATCGTTGATGTTCAGACGGTCCATTGGATCCTCTTCTTTCTCCTCTGTAACCCTGTAGCTGCCGTCTACGTCGTGTACCTCTCCGCAGTCCCTGCATTTCATAACTGACTCCCCTTCGACTTTTTCTGATACAAGCAGCCCTCCGCATTCCTCATCTTTACAGAAGTCCATGGGTATTACTTATAGAAACTAAAAGTTTAAATGTGTTAACCGCTCTGGCATGTCGGTGTATTGTCGAAGACGAAAGGCTGGTCTCCACTGAATCCTAGAAAGTCCATGGCAAGTATCTTCACCAAACCTATGCGAGGTATCCTAAGAAAGGTTGTCCCTCTATTTGACCAGGTCTTATATCTTCCTCAAACTCTATCTGCTGTGGGTTGTTATCTCCAAGTGTCTCAAGAGAGTTTTCTCTTTTTTCCACCACCCTGTGGACTATTGGAACTCCGTCAAAAGGCAGTGATGTCGCGTACTCGACTGAGAGACTGTTTTCTCCTATTTTATATGACTCTCCCTCAATCAGCCTGTCACTGGACCCGCCACCCTCAAGTTTTTCGCCGTCTATCTCAAGTTGGATAAGGTCGTTTGAACGATCTCTGGAAGGCCGAACATCCAGAAGCTCTACAGTTCCTAATGGAGTCGACACTGAAGGTGTATGATTTGTTTTGTTTTCTCGAAGATAGTATTCTTTTCCGTTTACCTCAAACCTGACCTGATCAGGAACATTGTAAACTACTACATCGCCTTGCTGGATTGAGTTGAACTCCTCTCCTTTCACAACCAGTATGTCGCCGACTTGGAGAGCCGGGCACATCGAAGTTGATATAACTGTAACGACAGGTTTTTCGGTTCCAAGTCCTGTACCTAAGGTTTGAAGTAAACCGTATGCCAGCACAACTGATAGCAGAAGAAAGTACGTCTCATCGACAAACCTGCTTTCCTCTACATACTTCTTGGCTTTCCGATATTTTCCCATCTAATAACTCCTTTTGTCTTTGCTTATTTTATTATTAGAGGATTGTACCTATCATGTCAGCGGCTCTGATTGGCTCAGGTGTCAAACCGTGTATTGTTGACTTCTTTATGGCTTCTGCTGCCTCCTCTCTTTGACACCCTGAGAACTGGATGTAGGTCTCTCCGTCTTTGAGCTTAACTTCTGAGGGAGCATCCATATCCCAGAAGCCTTCTTCGTTACCTACTTTTTCCAGTGCCTTGTAGAAACTTTCTCTATCAGGCCTGTTTTTTGTGACAGCTATAACAGGTACTCCGGTAGCTTCTGCAGCCTCCTTCAGGCCGACAATGTTTAGACCGGCAAAGTTTATCCCGTCAAGAAGTATGTAACCTATTTTGGATGCCCTAGAATTTTTGTAGATTCTCTCTACATTTTCTGTTGCGTCCTTTCCGTCTACGGTTACCTCTGTCTTCCTTATATCTTCGATGAACTCTGTTCCTCTGTATGTAACTCCTATAAGAGACGTTTCTTGATCTGAATGTTTGTCGCAGGGGCTATCGTCGATACCCAGAAACCTTGTACCTGATTTCATCCAGTAAAATGTTAGAGAGCTCCCTCTATCTGTTGGAATTTTTCTCTTGCGGTGTCTACGGCGTCTCCAAGAACTTCTTCAGGATTGTCTGACTTTATAACAAGGTTTGATTCATCTCCTAGTGGATGTCCTTTGTCGTAGCCTGCTTCGCCTCCGCTTTTCCATACAGTTTTCCTGATCAGGTTTGCAAGGGAGTGATTCTGGTTCATATCCAGAATAGTTCTGTCTTCCTTCTCGAATTTGTCTATGTTCATTGTGTGTCCTCCGTTAGTATAAGATCAACTTCTGTCTTATGACCTTCTTTGGTGTGGAATCCGTATGTGGATGGAAGCTCTATCTTGAACTTCTCGAGGTCTATGATCTTATGATTTGTGTTCTGAAGGAATTTTTTAATACCTTCACGGTTTGATGTAGGTGATACAGAATAAACCTTTTTTGATATCGAGGTGGCCGTAGCCCAGAAGCTCATACCTTCGTTTGAGTGCTGGGAGAAGGGAGGATTCATCAGAACGGTGTCAAAGCTCTTGAGATCTTTGAGGCTTCTTCTTGCTCAAAGCTTACTTTTTCTGATACCCCTATATCCTCTGCGTTTTTCCTTGCTGTATCTAGTGCTTCTTCGTCTTTGTCGACCGCCTCCACCTTGGATCCGGTAAGAGCCGCTCCTACAGCTAGTATGCCGGTTCCTGTACCAAGATCAAGTACGTCTCCGCTCAGGTCTTGGTTCATGTATGCGAAGAAGATTAGATCTGCTGCTAGTCCTGGAGGTGTAATGTACTGTTCAAGTGATACCTTAGGATTCTCAAAGTCTTTTACTTTGGTCAGCTTTTGTCTAAGATGGTTTTTCATCTGGATGAATTTCTTATTCAGTCAACAGATAAAAGATTTTTGACCTATATAGTAGAGGCATGACGGACGAAAATAACGCAGGACTCAATCGAGACGAATTAAAAGAACTATCAAAGGACGAACTTATCGACATTATAAAGGAGAGAGACAACAGTACGGTATTCTTTGAGCCGCAGAGAGAGATAATTGTAAGCGACCCTAAAGATGAGGTGTTGAATGAGTTTTCCAACATAGCTCATATGGAGACTTCTTCTGGTGATCACTACAAGTTCAAGGTTCAGGAAATGGATATCTGGAACTCAGACCATTCTTTGGAGGAGCTTAAGGAGAAATATACAAGGCTTGTAGGCAGATATCCGAATTTCTTGGAGTGGCTGGAACGTACTTACGAGAAGCAGGAAATCTTCTCCATCGAACACGAAGGCCGGTATCACGCTCTTGTATCCACTGATGCGGAGAGAATGGAGTGGGCTAGAGGTATTGATGATGTGCGTGAGAATCTCTCCGTAGATCTTTCAGATACAAAGTCAAGGATTGCCATGGGGGCGAAGTCTCGCGCAGAGATAAAGAAGGTGCTTTTGAAGAAAGGTTATCCTGTTGAAGACAACTCAAAGTTTAGAGAAGCTGACAAAAACATCGGCGCAGATCTTACAATAGATCTTAGGGAGTACCAGCAGGAATATGTTGAGAGAGCATACGATGAGAGAGCTGCCGTACTTGCTAACCCGGCGGGTTCAGGAAAAACAGTTACATCCATAGGTTTGATGGCAAAGATTGACGGTCCGACACTGGTTCTTGTGCCGCAGAGGTCCTTAGTAAATCAGTGGAAGCGCGAACTCCTTGACAAAACCACGTTGACTGAGGATCAGATTGGCGAGTACCACGGCGACAAGAAGAAGATGAACGACGTCACTATTGCAACATATCACATGGCTGCGAACAAGACCAAGCTATTCAGGAATGAATGGGGCTTGATTATATTTGATGAGGTCCATCATATTCCTTCGAAGCTATTCAGGAAGACTGCGAGTTTGCAGTCCACTCGTAGAATAGGTCTTTCAGCGTCTCCAGTGCGTGAAGACTCTAAGGAGAAGGATATATTTGCGTTGATAGGTCAGGAGATAGGAGGTGACTGGGCCCGTTTCTTCAAGGAGGGTCATGTTGTGAAGCCAGATGTGGAGATTCAGCTGGTTGAATGGGCTTCAGACTATCATAGGCATGAATATGAGCAGGCTTCCGGTATTAAGAAGGCTATAATTGCCTCCAAGAACCCTGCTAAAAAGGAGAATCTAGAGGAGCTTCTTGATCACCATGATGAGGAGAAGACAATCATCTTCTGTGACTGGATCGACCAGGGAGAGGAGATTGAGGAAGAATATGATGTGCCTTTTATCTCCGGAGAAACTGATTTTGAGGAGCGTGAGGAGTACTTTGAGGATTTCAGAAATGATGAGATGAACACGATCATGGTCTCCAGAATCGGGGACGAAGGCCTGGATCTACCGGATACAGAGGTCGGAATTATCATGTCCGGTCAAGGAGGATCACGTAGGCAGGCTACGCAGCGTGCAGGACGTGTGATGCGTCCGTTTGGGGATGCACAGGTTTACATGATCGCAACCAAAGGATCCAATGAGGAGGACTTTGTCAAGCGTCAGGTCGAGCTCCTGAAGGAGAAAGGTGTACCAGTCTCAGTTACAGAGACATAAATCACCCCCCATACCTTCACACATCCGACTGCATGTGTTGTCACTAAGCAATAAAAAACTTACTGCATCATTTTACCATGTGATGAGGCATGCTTGGTGAAGCATTGATCCTGGGCTCAGCTGGAATATTCAGCCCCATCGTTGGTCAAGGCATCTACAACCGGAGAAAAGACGCCAGCGAAAGGCTGCAGGGTCTTGAGGCAGAGCTTCAAGACTTGGACGAGGATAGCTCATTCTTCCTCACTACAGGCAGAGAGTACCTAGATGGTGACAGAGTAGCCCTATCTTCAAAGACGCTTGATGCCAAAGTCGACGTTGATGTAGATTTTATGGAGTACGACTCTGTCGAGGACGTTCTTGATGAAGAGGACACTGTAGGCAGTCTCATGCAAGATACACTCAGCAATATGGTTGATGAATATGAGCCATTCAACTGTAAGATTGACCGTTACAACATTGAGTTCCACGGCGAAACAGGGTCTCTTAGCTACAGTGTAGCTGACACTGACTTCTTTGACGAGTTCAACGATGATGGAGACAGAGTGTTGAAATCAGCTAGTGAAGTTTATGAGGAAACCATTGATCAGGTCGATGATTACTTGACCTTGAACTAGGTCCTGATTTTTAATATCCTGTTTGATAAAGTTCCTCTCACCTTAACCTTATTATGAGTCTGATTAAAGCTGAGAATTTGAACAAGACTTTTAGAATCTATAGTCGTGACGAAGGCATCAGGGGTTACCTGAAGAGCCTTGTCTCGCGTGAGTATGAGGAGGTCCATGCTGTTGAAGACCTCAACCTTGAGATTGAGGAAGGCGAGATGATTGGATATATAGGTTCAAATGGGGCAGGTAAGTCAACATCTGTTAAGATGCTTACAGGTATTCTGGAGCCGTCTTCCGGTACCGTGGAGGTTGACGGACTTGATCCTCACAGTCAGAGAAAGAAAAACGCCATGCATATCGGGGTGGTTTTTGGTCAGAAGTCACAGCTGTGGTGGGATCTCCCTGTCAGGGAAAGCTTCAAATTATTGAAGGAGATATACGAGGTCTCAGATGAAGAGTATCAAAACAGAATTGATGAGTATGATGAAGTGCTACAGCTCAGTGATTTCTGGGATCAACCTGTCAGGAAGCTGAGTCTGGGCCAGAAAATGAGATGTGAGCTGGCAGCCGCGTTTCTTCATCAGCCTAAGATTGTTTATTTAGACGAGCCCACCATAGGTCTTGACGTCGCAGTAAAGGAGCGTATCAGAGACTTCATAAAGAGGATGAATCGGGAAAAGAACATTACAGTAATGCTTACTACTCATGATATAGGGGATATTGAGGATTTATGTGACCGTATCGTTGTTCTTGACGAAGGTAGGAAGATTTATGATGGGGAGCTAAGTTCTCTGGTTGACAGGTTTACATCACGGAGAATGATACTTGATGTTAGGGATGAAGAAGGCTTTGATATCCAGGTCGAGGGCGTGAAAGGTTATGAGAGTAATGACGGCCGTATTGAGGTTACTTTTGATAGGGATGTTGTTTCGGCTTCTGACCTTATGCGGCACCTATTGGATGAGTATGAAGTGCTGGACTTTGAGTTGAAGGAGCCTGATATAGAGGCTGTTGTAAAGAAAATCTACAATCAAGGTATTGACGGTGAGTAGTTGATGGCCTGGAGAAAGTACTGGGAGATGTACAAGACAGGTATCAAGGAAGCATCTGCGTACAGGCTTATGTCTGTTTCCTCGTTTTTCTCGACTATAGTGTATATTGTGCTTTTGCTGGCGGTATGGACTGCTATAAGCAAGTCGGCAGATCTTGTTGGAGGTCTTTCCAGGGTAGTTTCGTACATTGTGCTGGCTCAGGTTATCAATAGCTCAATAAGCCAGGGTTTGGAGAAATGGTTTGGCAGCAAAATCAGGAAAGGTACTATTGTAAACGAACTTAAGAGACCTGTATCCCTCCTGAGTCAGGCCTA
>KB659942.1_pt25 | contig 23825 bp, 24 predicted proteins | sample 558768 | NCBI scaffold set KB644980.1 | reverse complement strand
CCCCGGCGAGCCGTCGACACGCTGTTTTATTCGTGCCGGCTGACCCTCGTAGTCGTGGAGCTACATATCCGGTATGCGGGCGACGACGATCCCGACAAATGCACCGCCCGGAAGCTGGCGAAATTCGACCGGGCAACGCTCCACCGGGGTCACAGCGAGACGCCGTACGGCGTCGTGCTCAACCCCCACGCCGAGCAGGCGCTCTCGCCGGCCGACCGCCCGGACGCGAGCGACGGCACGCTTGTCGCGCTCGATTGTTCGTGGGAATCCGCCGGCGAGGCACGCTTCTCGCTGGCCGGCGAGCACCGCGCCCTCCCGTATCTCGTTGCCGCCAACCCGGTCAACTTCGGCCGCCCGATGGAACTCACGACCGTTGAGGCGCTGGCCGCCGCGCTCTCCATCTTCGGTGCGACCGACCGGGCCGAGGACATTCTCAGCAAGTTCACGTGGGGCGAGACGTTTCTCGAACTCAACGCCGAACCGCTTGACCGGTACGCCGACTGCGACGACTCGGGCGAGGTCGTCGCCGTCCAGCAGGAATATCTCGACCGGTGAGTTGCCGGTATCTCGACCGGTGAGCTGCCTACCAGTTAGTTCGCACTGACCGGTCGCCGGAACGAACGAACTATCACGCCCGGCGGTAAGGCTCAGCCAATGGACACCGCGGTCCCGGAGCGCACGCTGACCGACCACCAGCGCGTCTTCGACCGAATCTGGCGACAGTATCCCGACCAACAGAACTGGAGTTCGTCGTCATGGTGGTGGTTCATTCTCTTTCCGGAGGGGGAGGACGGATACGGGCCACAGCAGCTGATGTTTTCGATTGCCGCCCGTGCGGGCGACAGACTCCGCATCAACGGGATTCCGATGACCGGGTTCGATCTCAACCGCGACACCTCGGCTGGTGTCGACTCGTTTGACGCGATCTCGGTCGGCTGGTACGGCGACAACGAAACCGTCCACGAGAGACTGATCAACCAGCCAGCGAGGGCCACGATGTCCCGCGACGGCGCAATCGAAGCGTGGACACAGACCGACGACGGCCGCCGCGGTAGCGAGATCAGAGCCGCGACCGACCGACCCCTGGGACTGGCGGCGAGATTTGTTGGCGACAACGGGAGTGCCGACTTCGAGGCGTGGGGCGAGCTAGAGAACCGTGTCGACTCGCCGGTTCAGGCGGTCGACGACCGATCGACCGATCTCGTTGCGTGGCGACGCATGGGGTTCGAGGGTGAGTTCGATCTTCCCGGTGGGACCGAGCGGCTGGAGGGGCTGTGTTACTTCCAGCGCGTCTGCCTCAACGTGCCGCTGTTTCCGTGGAAATGGATCTGGGCGGTCTTCCCGGACGGCACCGCGTTTTCGGCGTTCGTCCCCTTCGTTGGCCCGCAACTGCTCCGCCGCGGCTACCGGTTTTTCGACTCGACACGGCTTGAACGGTCGACCGTCCCGATTCGACAGTCCGGACTGTGGGATTCGGCGACCGGCGACCGGATCGTCGAGTTCGATTCGGCCACAATAGAACCGGTGTTCAGCGGTGGCGACCACCCGGATTTCGAGGTCAGCGTCAGCGATGACGCGGGGAACCGCGTGGGATTCAGAGCTACCAGCTACGGCCACGCCCGAAACTACATCGATCGGCCACTGCTCGGCGGGGTCGTCGATAGCCACTGGAGCTACAACGAGTATCTGTTCCGGACGGCAAACCTCCGCGGACGGATCGACGGCGACCCGATCACAACGGAGACGACAGGACAGGGGTTCGGGACACTGGAGTATGCGTGTGGATTCGGGCTATGACGACGCTGCGACCGTGGCAATCGCGCCCCACGCCGCTGTCGAGCACCGCTGTGCGGTCGCTCGCTGTTGTTAACTCGCTATCGGAGATAGCCAATCTTTCTAGCAAAAAACGCGCTATTTAGCAGTCGAATTAATAACTATCGAGCCGGTAGCTGTCACCAATGACAGACACTGCGGTCGACACCGACGACACGGGACCGCCAGATGGGGCCGACCGCGACACTCTCTCGCTGTCGGTGCCGTCGATGGACTGCCCCTCCTGTGCGAGCAAGGTCGAATCCAGCGTGAGCGACCTCGATGGCGTCAGCGATATCGACCCCCGAACGACCTCGGGCACACTCGTTGTCGGCTACGACGCCGATCAAACCGGTCCAGCGGCGATCCGCGATGCGGTCGCAGCAGCCGGCTACGAGATCGAAGACGGCGACGAGCCACACGACCCCACCGCGGTCTGGCGGAGCAGCCGGGCGATCCGGACCGCCGTCGGCGCGGCGTTCCTGCTGGTCGGTGTCGCTCTCGAATGGGTCGTTCCCGAACTCAACCCGACGCTCACAACTGTTTTTGGTGCCGAGATCGGCGTCGACTGGGTCGCCTACGTCGTCGCCGCCGCGGTGCCGGGCACGACGATCCTGCGGAACGGCTACTACTCCGCGCGGAATCTGAGCCTCGACATCGACCTGCTGATGACCGGCGGGATTCTCGGCGCGCTCGCGGTCAACCTCCCGTTCGAGGCGGCGACGCTGGCCGTGCTGTTCAGCATCGCCGAACTGCTGGAGGCCTACTCGATGGATCGCGCTCGCGGCTCGCTACGGGAGTTGATGGCGCTCTCGCCCGAAACCGCGACCGTCCGGCGAGACGGCGAGGAACAGGTCGTCGCCGCCGAGGCCGTCGAGGTCGGCGACCGCGTGATCGTCCGGCCCGGCGAGAAGATCCCCGTCGACGGCGTCATCCGCGAGGGCGACAGCGCCATCGACGAGTCGCCGATCACCGGCGAGAGCGTTCCCGCCGACAAGGGGCCGGGCGACGAGGTCTACGCCGGCAGCCTCACCGAGGCTGGCTACATCGAGATCGAGGCGACCGCGGCGGCGACCGACTCGACCATCGCCCGCGTGATCGACCTTGTCGAGGCCGCCGAGGGCGAACAGACCGAAACCGAGCAGTTCGTCGACCGTTTTGCGGCGGTCTACACGCCGATTATCGTCGTTGCCGCGCTGGCGACGATGACGCTCCCGCCGCTCGTTGTGGGCGGCCCCTTTACCGAATGGTTCGTCCGCGGGCTGACGTTGCTCGTCATTGCTTGTCCCTGCGCGTTCGTCATCTCGACGCCCGTCTCGGTCGTCTCCGGGCTGACGAGCGCGGCCCGCAACGGCGTGCTCATCAAGGGCGGCCCCCACCTCGAAGCGATGGGCGAGATCGACGCTGTCGCTCTCGACAAGACGGGGACGATCACGACCGGCGAACTCGGCGTCACCGACGTGATCCCGCTCAACGGCAACACCGAACAGGAGGTGCTGTCCTGTGCGAGCGCGCTCGAACGCCGCAGCGAACACCCCATCGCCGACGCCATCGTTGACCGCGCGGCCGACGCCGATGCCGTCGGTGACCGCCCGGTCGCGGCCTTCGAGGCACTGGCCGGCGAGGGCGTCCGCGCCGATCTCGACGGCGTCACCCACTACGCCGGCAAACCGGCGCTGTTCGACGACCGCGAGTTCGACCTCGGGCACGCCCACGTCGACAGTGGGGTCGTCTCCGACGGCGGTGTCGTCACCGACCGCGAGGGGAGTGAGAGCGGGCTGGCAACCGAGGGAACCGACTGCGATCACGGGCAGTATCTCGACCTTCTCAACGAGACGATCCCTCGCCTGCAGGCCGAGGGGAAGACAGTCGTCCTCGTCGGCACCGACGAGGAACTGGAGGGCGTCATCGCCATCGCCGACCGGGTTCGCCCCGAGGCCGAATGGGCGATCGATCGACTCCGCGCCGACGGCATCGAGCGGATCGTCATGCTGACCGGCGACAACGAGCGGACCGCAGAGGCCATCGGCGAGCAGGTCGGCGTCGACGAGGTGCGCGCGAGCCTGCTGCCCGCAGAGAAGGTCGACGCTGTCGAGGAACTGCGCGAGACACACCCCGGCGGCGTGGCGATGGTCGGCGACGGCATCAACGACGCGCCCGCGCTGGCGACGGCATCGGTCGGCGTTGCCATGGGCGCGGCCGGCACCGACACCGCGCTGGAAACCGCCGACATCGCGCTGATGGCCGACGACCTCTCGCGGCTGCCGTACCTTTCGGAGCTATCGACCGCGGCCACCAGCGTGATCAGACAGAACATCTGGTCGAGTCTCGGTGTGAAGCTCCTGCTGGCGGTCGCCGCGCCGTTCGGCTACGTCTCCGTGCTGGGAGCTATCGTCATCGGCGACATGGGGATGAGCCTCGGCGTGACCGGCAACGCTCTCCGGCTGGCCGGCGTCGACCCCGACGAGTCACCGACTTCCGAGGAGCAGCCGGCGACGGCTGCCGACGCGTCAGCCGACGCGACGACGGCTGCCGACTGACAACCTGCCCGTTGTCCTCCATATGCTACACTCGGCGGTGAACCGGTCACGACCAGCGGTGAGCCATCGCAGGGGCAGACTTTTTATCGCTGTTCCCTCACATTTCAGTGATGCCAGACGCGGACCCCTGTGTACTGGTGGTTGAAGACGAGGCCGAGCTGGCCGAGCTGTACGCCAAGTGGCTCTCCGAGACGTATCGCGTCGAAACGGCTTATGGCGGCCCGGAGGCGCTCAACGCACTCGACGCCCTCGGCGCGGAGATCGACGTTGCCCTCCTCGACCGTCGGATGGATGCCATCACCGGCGACGACGTACTGGCGGAGATCCGCGACCGCGACCTCGACTGTCAGGTGTCGATGGTGACGGCCGTGACGCCCGATTTCGATATCGTCGAGCTATCGTTCGACGAGTATTTCGTCAAGCCGCTGTCGAAGAACGGTCTCGTCGAGTCGGTCGCCGAGCTGCTCGACCGCCGGGCCTACGACGAGGCGGTGCAGGAGCTCCTGACGCTGGTCTCGAAACGTGACCTGCTCGAACGGGAGAAGGATAGCCCGGAGCTGATGGATGTCGCACCCTACGAGGCGTTGACCGACCGGATCGACGCGTTGCGCGAGCAGCTTGACGACCGCGACGAGTCGCTGCCGCCGCCGGTACGACAGGCCATCGCCGACTGACTCCTCTTCTATCGGTAGACCCAAATCTTAATAATTTATTGCTCATATATTAACTAATGACCACAATCCTCCAAGTGGGGTCGGGTGACCTCCGCCGGGAAATCCTGAATGTCAACAAATTAAATATTTCATTCACCGATCCCCGGCCGGTCCCACCCGTGATTACCGGGCAGATTGAGCCCACCGCCGAGTGTGTGGTGATCACCGCACCCGTCGACGGGGCGGTATCCGTCGCCGAGGTCGCTGCCAAGCTCACCGAGCAGTATACGCATGTCTTCGTCGTCGCTGCCCCGGAGCAGGTCGACGTTGGGGCCGTGCTGTCGACCGCGGCCGAGTACATTCCGCTGGTCGCTGATCTTGACACCAACCGACTGCTCGCAACCCGGTTTTCGCTTGCCACCGACGCCGCGACCGACATCGACCGCACCGCGTCGTGGCGCACATCGATGAGCTGGCTGTCGTATCTGTTCCAGACGGTCCCACAGAGCGACCTCTCGTTCCCCGAGATTCTCTCGCTCACACTCACGCTCACGATCGGACAGCTGGGCTATCCTTACGGGTATGCGACGACGCTATCGAACGATGCGGCCGAGTTTCGTGCCACAGTCGGTGGACATGACGGCCTCCGGGCTACCGACTCGATCCCGCTCGCCGACTCGTGCGCCCAGCAGGCACTCGACCATGGCGACGCGGTCGCGGTTGCGGATGTCGCCGATGACGATCGGGTTGCAGACTGCTATGAGACACGAGCGCTGGGGATGGAATCGTTCGTGGCAGCACCGATCCTGTACGATTCGGACCCGATCGGCACCATCTGTCTTGTCGACGACGATACCCGACGCCCGGATATCATGCCCCGGCACACGACCCCGGTCGAAACGGTGGCTCACTGGCTCGGCTCGGTGTACACCAGACTCCAGATCCGCGAGGACCTGCAGCGACAGGTCAGCCGACTCGAGGACTTCTCGCAGATCGTCTCCCACGATCTGCAGAACCCGCTGAACGTCTTGCAGGGCCGCCTCCGGATTCTCCACGACGAACTCGGGATCGACAACCAGCATATGGACTACGCCCGCGAGTCAGCCGACCGGATGGAGGAGATCATCGACAACACGCTCACGTTCGCCCAGGAGGGCGGCACCGTCTCCGACCGCGAGGCGGTGGCTATCCCCGGACTGATCGATGACTGTGAACGCGTCGTCGACACCAACGCCGCCGAGATCATCACTGTTGATCGGTTTCGCGTCCACGGCGACCGAACGCGGTTGACCCACATCTTCGAGAACCTGTTCCGGAACGCTATCGAACACAGCGATGCAACCCCGGACGACCCCGTCACGATCCGGATCGGACTCAACAACGTCATGCCGACGACAACCCGCGGCACGCCAACCGGCTCGTTTAGCTTCTACGTCGAGGACGACGGCCCCGGGATCCCACCAGATCAGCGCGAGCAGGTTTTCGACGTTGGCGAATCGAACAGGAGCGACGGGACCGGGTTCGGGCTGGCGATCGTCAACGAGGTAGCCGAAGCCCACGGCTGGGAGATCGACGTTACGGAGAGCTTCAGTGGTGGGGCTCGCTTCGAGTTTACCGGTGTCACCTGATCGGGGTACAGTCGGGCTGTTCTCGGGTCGACAGCCGGTGCCGATACGGCGATGGTGGGTTCCACCGAAACGCTTACGCGAAATCCGGACGCATTCCTGCTCATGACCAAAGTGTCAATTGTCGGTGCCGCCGGCACCGTCGGCGCGGCCACTGGGTACAACCTTGCACTTCGTGACATCGTTGACGAACTCGTCTTCGTCGACATCCCCGACATGGAAGACGAGACGGTCGGGCAGGCGGCCGACACCAACCACGGGATCGCCTACGACTCGAATACGGTCGTCCGGCAGGGCGGGTACGCCGACACCGCCGGCTCCGATGTCGTCGTCATCACGGCCGGTATTCCGCGCTCGCCCGGCGATACCCGCATTGATCTCGCCGAGGACAACGCGCCGATCATGGAGGATATCGGTTCGTCGCTGGCCGAACACAACGACGAGTTCATCACGGTCACGACCTCGAACCCGGTCGACCTGCTCAACCGGCACCTCTACGAGACGGGCGACCGGCCCCGTGGCCACGTCATCGGCTTTGGTGGCCGACTCGACTCGGCGCGATTCCGCTACGTGCTGAGCCAGCGGCTCGACACGCCCGTTCGGAACGTCGAGGCGACGATCCTCGGCGAGCACGGCGACGCGCAGGTGCCGGCCTTCTCGAAGGTTCGCGTTGATGGCCGCGATCCCGCCTTCGACGCCGACGAACGCAACGAGATTCTCGATGCCCTCCAGCGGTCGGCGATGGATGTGATCGAGCGAAAGGGTGCGACACAGTGGGGGCCGGCGACCGGCGTCGCCCACACGGTCGAGGCGATTCTCGACGACACCGGCGAGGTCCTGCCGTGTTCGCTCGTTCTCGACGGCGAGTTCGGCCACGAGGGCACGGCGTTCGGTGTCCCGGCAAAACTCGGTAGCGACGGTGTCGAGACGGTCGTCGAGTGGGATCTCGACGAGTACGAGACCGAACTGATGACCGCCGCCGCCGAAAAGCTGGCCGACCAGTACAGCAATATCGCGTAATCCGGCGTATTACCCGCTTTTTTCCCCTCAATCGTCGGATGCTCAGAACACGCTGTCGGCGGTGGCCGCGCCGACGACGCTGAAGACCGCGCTGAGACTGATTGCGCGGACGGAAACGGTGACAACTGCACCGAGCGGGACCTCGGGCGGCGAGCCGACGAACGTCGCCGGCGCATCGAAGAGGAGCGCGAGCACCGCCACCGACCCGAAGGCGACGAGCATAAGCGATATAAACCGGATCGGGACGCCGGCGACCTGCTGTTCGTCGTCGGCGTCCCGTTTGGTGTCGGCGCGATAGAGCGCACCGTACCCGATCAGCGAGACAAGTATCACGGTGAGCAGCGTTTGCAGGCGGCCCATGTTCCCGGCCAGCACCCAGACTTCCTCTGTGACGACGAACGGCCCCGCCAGCAGAAAGCCGCCGACGAACTGCTGGGCGGAGTCGGCCAGCCCGAACCGCTGTCGAAGCTGGAGTGACCCATGGTGGGGCCGGGGGCGCCGATCCATACCGGGCCGAGCGGCCTGTCGAATATAAACCCCGGCCGTCGCCCGGAAGTGAATGGGTTTAGTCGCTCGACCGGGAACGATGGGTATGAGCGCGAGCGACGAGTTCGATAGCTGGGCCGCCGAGGGCCGTGACAGGGGGATGGAGGATCGCCACTGGCATACCGCCAAACACGCGCTGGCGCGGATGCCGGTCGAGCCGGGCGAGACGGTCGTCGATCTCGGCACCGGCAGCGGCTACGCCCTGCGCGCCCTCCGGGAGACGGCCGAGATCGCGTGCGGCTACGGCCTCGACGGCGCGCCGGAGATGGCGCGCAACGCCGCCGGTTACACCGACGACGGCGCGATCAGCCTTTCTCGTCGCCGATTTCGACGCGCTGCCGTTCGCCGACGACAGCGTCGATCACGTCTTCTCGATGGAGGCGTTCTACTACGCCCGCGATCCGATCCATACACTCGAAGAGATCAGACGCATCCTCCGGCCGGGCGGGACGTTCTACTGCGCCGTGAACTACTACGAGGAAAACGAGGCCTCCCACGACTGGCAGCAGTACATCGATATCGAGATGACCCGCTGGGATCGAAGCGAGTACCGCGCCGCGTTCAGCGATGCCGGCCTCCACGTCGCCGCACAGGATACCATCCCCGACCGCGAGGTCGACATCCCGCCGGCCGACGCCTTTCCGACCGACGACTGGGAGACACGGGCGGCGATGGTCGACCGCTACCGGACGTGGGGGACGCTGCTCACGGTCGGCGTCGCGCCGTAGCTACTCGCACCGATCAGCCCAGCACCGCGGCGGCGATCCGCGGCGTGAGAAACGCCTCGATCAGGGCCGCGACGACCAGCACGACCGCCAGTCCGAGCAATACCCGGTAGGCACGGCGGAGCCGGTCGGCGAGCAGGCGAGCCGAACACCGCCCGGTGAGGAGGCCGCCGGCGCCCGCGGCGATGTGGAAGCCGAGCCCGCCGGCGACGAAGATGGCCGGCAACTCGAACACGCCGTGCGGAGCAACGAGCGCGAGAAAGCCGGTCTGATCGACGACACCGTAGAGCGCGCCGACAATGAACCCGTTGAGGAGCATATCGGTGGCCGCCGGCACCCCGATGGCGACCCCACCGTAGGCCGCTGTCGCCGAGACCAGCCAGTTGTTGACAACGAGCATCACGAACACGTCGACCGGCACCGCGCCGAAGACCTCGCTGACCTCGGTCGGCAGCGGAATCTCGGCCCCGGTTCCCCCGGTCAGCACGACGCCGCCACCGGCCGCCACCGCGAACAGCCCTGTGGCCGCCAGCACTGCCAGCGGATAGCCGCGGACGAAGCCACCCAGCCCGACGAGACCGTCGCTGAACGCCGCGACGATCCGGCGTGGCGCACCCGGTCGCGGTACGTCGGCTACGGTGTCGCTCTCGGTGGCCGATGCGCCGGTCGGTGTGCTGGCGTCGTCCCCACGACGCGGTGCGGATTGCTCGGCGTAGAGTGCGAGCTGCACGATATCCAGAAACGGCACCAGCAGTAGCGGGCCGACGAGCCCAGAGAGCTGTGAGACGCCGAGCACCGAAAACAGCGAGCCGGCGGCCGACAGCACGCCGAAGACGCCGAGGCTGACGAGGATGTAGCCCACGAACGCCCCCGGTCGGTCGAACGGGAACCGGATGCTCTCCCCGATTGCACCGCCGATCCCGACGCTGTCGACGACGACCGACGCGCCGGCAAAGGTCAGTGCGAGCAGACTGACGATCACGACACCGCCGCCGAGGACGACGCCGACCGCGGTGGCGAGCCCGCCGGCAGCCGGCGAGATCCCGAACAGACTCGCGCCGAGAAGCGCCGGAAGCGCGCCGAGCACCACGAGCCCGGCCGTCAGCACCGACAGCCCGACGAACGAACTCCAGTCGCGGCCGACGCCGGTGATGGCCGCTCTGACGGGGTCGTCGCCACGGAGCGCCGCGTGCATGCCGTGTAGCGTGGCTGCACTCGACAGGCCGTTGGCGACGATGCTGATCACCAGCGCGGCGACGACCCCGCCGACGAGCAATCCGACGACGGGAAGCGTGATGGCATCACCGAGTGCTGTTTCGAGCCCCGGCGGGATGTCCGGCGGCGAGCCGGCCATCGACTCCCCGCCGAAATCCCCCTCACGTGCGAACTGGGAAAACTCGGTCACCAGTGTTTCGAGTCGACCGTCGCTGGTGAGCAGTGCAAGGCTACCGCCGACCGCGATGATAAGCGGGACTCTGACGGTCGCGGTCAGGCCGATTCCGAGGAGGTATACGGGGAGGACATCACCCGGTCGATCAGCGAGAAGCCGAACGCCGGAGTGGAGGGCAGAACCAACGCTCACGACGACTCGTATGCGCTCCACAATCCTAACTTCATCGAATCTGTGGTCTTCTCGCCAGTGTGAACCGCCGTTCTGCCCCGGCGCTCGCTGGAATCTCCAGCCGAAACTGAGGGGTATGTGAACGATTCCCAAACCTGTTGGTTCGTTGACGGGCCGACCCCCATCGGCAGTGGTGTCGTCCACCGCGGTCGTCAAGTGTGTTCGGTGCCAATCGTCACCAATGAGTGACGCGGAGTCCGGTCCCCTCCAGCCCGACCGCCCGGATGCGGATCGGTCCTTTGTCGTCGACGCACCGTTCGAGCCGGCTGGCGACCAGCCCGACGCCATCGCCCAGCTGGCCGATGGCTTCCGGCAGGGCATGGCCGAACAGACGCTGCTCGGCGTGACCGGGTCGGGGAAGACGAACACCGTTTCGTGGGCTGTCGAGGAGATCCAGCAACCGACGCTGGTTATCGCCCACAACAAGACGCTGGCCGCCCAGCTCTACGAGGAATTTCGCGACCTGTTCCCCGACAACGCTGTCGAGTATTTTGTCTCTTATTACGACTACTACCAGCCTGAAGCCTACGTCGAGCAGACTGACACCTACATCGACAAGGATATGTCGATCAACGAGGAGATCGAGCGGCTGCGCCACTCCGCGACCCGGTCGCTGTTGACGCGGGACGACGTGATCGTCGTTGCCTCGGTGTCGGCGATCTACGGCCTCGGTGATCCAACCAACTACCGGGGGCTGGCGCTTGAACTCTCGACCGGCCAGCAGATCGACCGTGACGACCTCCTCGGTCGGCTGGTTGACCTCAACTACGAGCGCAACGACGTGGACTTCCAGCAGGGGAGCTTTCGGGTCCGCGGCGACACCGTCGAGATCTTTCCGATGTACGGCCGCTATGCCGTCCGGGTGGAGTTCTGGGGTGACGAGATCGACCGCCTGCTGAAGATCGACACGCTCACCGGCGATGTCCAGTCGACAGAGCCGGCCGCCCTGATCCACCCCGCAGAGCACTACTCGATTCCCGATTCGACGCTCGAAGGTGCAATCGAGGAGATCGAGGAGCTGATGGAGGAACGAATCCGGCACTTTGAGCGCGAGGGCGACCTCGTTGCCGCCCAGCGAATCGAGGAGCGGACGACCTTCGATATCGAGATGTTACAGGAGACGGGCTACTGCTCGGGGATCGAGAACTACTCCGTCCACATGTCGGATCGAGAATCCGGCGAGGCACCCTACACGCTGCTCGATTACTTCCCCGACGACTTCCTCTGTGTCGTCGACGAGTCACACGTCACGCTCCCGCAGATCAAAGGGCAGTTTGCGGGCGACAAATCCCGCAAGGACTCGCTGGTCGAGAACGGGTTCAGACTGCCGACAGCCTACGATAACCGCCCGCTGACCTTCGAGGAGTTCGAAGAGAAAACCGACCAGACGCTCTACGTGAGTGCGACGCCCGGCGAGTACGAAACCGACAACTCCGCACAGGTCGTCGAACAGATCGTCCGCCCCACCCATCTCGTCGATCCCGCGGTCGAAACCGCACCTGCGACGGGCCAGATCGACGACCTCACCGACCGGATCGACGAGCGGATCGAGCGCGACGAGCGGACGCTGGTCACGACGCTCACCAAACGCATGGCCGAGGATCTGACCGAGTATCTCGACGAGGCCGGCGTCGACGTGGCCTACATGCACGACGAGACCGACACGCTGGAACGCCACGAACTAATTCGTGATCTCCGGCTCGGTGAGATCGACGTGCTTGTTGGGATCAATCTCCTGCGTGAGGGACTGGACATCCCGGAGGTGTCGCTCGTTGCGATTCTCGACGCCGATCAGGAGGGGTTCCTCCGCTCGGAGACGACGCTCGTCCAGACGATGGGTCGGGCCGCGCGCAACGTCAACGGTGAGGTCGTCCTCTACGCCGACGAGACGACCGACGCAATGGAGTCGGCCATCGCGGAAACCAAGCGCCGTCGCCGTATCCAGCGCGAGTACAACGAGGAACACGGCCACGAGCCGGCGACCATCGACAAGGCCATCAGCGAGACGAACCTGCCGGGCTCGAAAACCGACACCGGCGGTGTGGCGAGCGAGGAGCCGACGACCGACGACGAGGCCGCCCGGCAGATCGAACAGCTCGAAGACCGGATGCAGGAGGCCGCCAACAACCTCGAATTCGAACTCGCCGCCGACATCCGCGACCGGATTCGAGAGTTGCGACAGGAGTTCGATCTCGACGGCGGCGACGAGGGTGTTGCACCGGAAACTGAGCCGGAGTTCTAATCTCGTCGCTAACAGTAGCCGATGCTCCGGTCGGCGGAATCTCGATTTTCGAGGTGTTTATCGATTGTTTTCACCACATCGCCGATATCCCGGTCGGCCTGCTGAACGTAGATGACGCCAGCGTGATCAAGCGTGTCGCGCTCGACGAGGGAGAGAAAATCGTCGTCAAACGTCACGAGCAACCAGTCGTTGTCGCGTGCGTAGGACAACTGCCCGCCGTCGGGGTCACCGAGACGATCCTGCCTGCGAACGGTGAAGACTGTTCAACCCCGACGACGCAGTCCGTCCGCGACCGGAATCCAGATACTCTCGTCGCAGTACAGCGGTCTCATGCCTCGGCGGAGTCCGGCGACCGGAAGCTATCGATGTGATCGTAGTAGTAGGCGAGCGCGCGATGCACGTCGCTCAATGAAAGATCGGGATACAGCTGCGTGATTTCGTCCGGCTCGTAGCCGCTGTGTTCGTACGCACTTGCGATGTCTTGCACGCGGATGCCGGTGCCCGCGATGGTCGGCACGCCGTCGCTGTGAGCCGGGTCCTGTACGATCCGCATATGTCAGTTTCGGGCCGCATCGGCAATAAGGATAGGGGCGTGTCGTGAAACCGCTGTTGCACCCGATACGGAACCCGAGTTCTGAGCGAGAGTCCACTCAGGATGAATACGTCCGGATGTGCGCGAGGCGGTCGTCGTACGCGTCGCTCAGATCATTGAGCAGCGTCTCGTCGGCGGTGTACGCTGTCGTATCACGTCGTTCGGCGAGGGCGACGTATGCCGCATCGTAGACGGTGATATCGAGGTCGGTTGCGATGTCGGCAACGGGGCCGGCGTCGTTGAAGGACACGAGGTCGATCCCGTACTCCGAGAGTGACCGCGCCGCCGCTGCAAGCTGCTCGCCATCGAAGTGGCCGCTGTACCGAAGCGCGTTGATCGCCTCGAACGGCAGCAACTCTGGCGCGACGAGATCGACCTCGCCCTCAAGATACGAATCGCGAAGCGCGCGAGCAGCCTCGTGGTGTTGTTCGGGGAGATACCACTTCACCACGACGCTCGTGTCGACGACGATATCCGCCATCACTCCGACCCGTATCGCCTGTCGCGCCACTCGCGGATGGTTTCGGCCGTGTTCTGCTCGGCGACCGCGTCGTCGTCGACCGCGCTGCTCAGTCGCTCGCTCACGGCCACCGCGTGCCCGACGTTGCGCGAATCAAGCTGGGAGAGTTCGTCCTCGATGTGTGACCGGATCACGGCACTCCAGTTGATATCGCTTTGTTCGTCCATCTGCTCTTTCAGCCCGTCCGGCACTCGGAGACTGACAGTCGCCATGCTGTATTATTTGTAATACAGCCGCAAAAACATACCGTCGATGCCTTTGCGACCGTCCGCCACCGCGTGCTGGGAACAGCGGAAACGCCTTTGCCGGTGTGTCGCCACACTGTAGCTATGGACTCATCGTCGGCCGACCCCAGCCAGCAGTTCGACGGGATCGATTCGGCATCCGACCCCGAGAAATGGCTCGATCTGATCGATCACGTCACCGGCGAACTCGCCGAGAACGACGAGTCGATTCAGTGTGAACTCGACGATATCACGGTCGACGTGCCGATGCAGATGCGCCCGGACGCCGACACCGCCCGCTGGAAGCTTGACGGCGGCCTGACCGTCAGTTTCGGTGAGGTTAGTGTCCCGCTCCGGGAGTGGCGCGAGTACTGGGAAAACGCCGAGTAGCTACGTCGTCTCGATGTCGGCGTTGCGTTCGAGTGCTTCCTCGTCGTCGCCCTCGATTGCTGCAACCTCGTCCATATCGAGATTCGTCAGCAGTTCGTCGATATCGTCGAGGCCGAGGATCGATCGTGTCTCATCGTCGAACGCCTTGCTTTCGAGTGCCGAGGCGGCCGAGCTGATATCGCTGCCGCTGAGATGGCTGCCGTAGCGGCCGACCAGCGAGGTGAGTTCCTGCGGGATGATAAACGTCGAGGAGTCGCCCTGCCCGATGCGTTCGAGGCTCTCCATCCCGCGTTCGATGATCGCGCGTTCGCCCATCGCCTCGGCGGATTTCGCACGCAGGACGGTCGAGATCGAATCACCCTGCGCTTCGAGAATCTGGCTCTGTTTGTCGCCCTGTGCGCGGATGACGTCGGCCTGTTTGTCACCCTCGGCTGTCTCGACCGCCGAGCGGCGTTCACCCTGCGCCTCGAGGATCATCGCCCGGCGGCGACGCTCGGCCGAACTCTGTTCTTCCATCGCGTCTTTCACACCCATCGAGGGGCTGACCTCTCGCACCTCGACAGCCTCGACGCTGATCCCCCATTCGTCGGTCGGCTCGTCCAGCTCGCGGCGAATCCGGCTGTTGATCTCGTCGCGCCGCGAGAGCGTGTCGTCGAGTTCGAGGTCGCCGATGACCGCCCGGAGCGTCGTCTGAGCGAGATTCGAGATCGCGGTTTCGTAGTCGTCAACCTCCAGAAAGGCCTTCTTCGCGTCGACGATCCGGTAGTAGACGACCGCGTCGGCGGTGACGGGGGAGTTGTCGCGGGTGATCGCCTCCTGTGGGGCCACGTCGATCACGCGCGTTCGCACATCGAACTCGTAGGAGCGGGAGACAAACGGCGGGACGAGATGTAGCCCGGGGTCAAGCAGGCTGCGGTACTCACCGAAGACCGTCAGCGCGCGTTTCTCGTAGGCGTCGACGATCTCGACCGCGCTGACGGCCGCGGCCGCAAGCACGATGAGCGCGAGGACACCGACGGCGACGGCCGGGTCGAGACTGGCGAAGGCGAGCAGCCCGACGACGGCGGCGCCGATGGCGGCGACGGTCGTCCAGACGCCGTCGGGGACACCACCGCTGGCGTCGATGAGGTCGTCGAGCTCCGAGCGGGAGGACATAGTAGATTAACGCGACGGCGACACTTACGCCTATCCCCCGTCAGCGACGCGATGCCGACGAGTGGTGCCCAGCGCCGACGCGAGCGGTAGGACCTGAGTGACAGGACGCAAGCGACAGGACCTGAGTGACAGAATGCGAGCGATAGGAGTGTTTTTGCGAGCACGGCCGCAAGCAACGCTGTGTTCAGTCTGAACGTCCCCGTGCCGGGTGCCGTTCGGCGACTCGCCGCCGATCTTCGGCCGCAACTCGCCGACTTCGAGACGGTACGAGATGACCACACACTCGTCGTCAAGCGGTTTCCCGACGACCTTCTCGATGGCGACCAGCCAGCACAGCAGCTGGCGACGCTCCGGGAGCGACTTCGGCCGGTCATCAGCGGGCTGCCGGCTGTTGAGGCGCGCGTGGCTGGCATCGACGCCTTCGACCGCCCGGTTCGCGGCGACGGCCCGGTGGTCTATCTCGCTATCGACAGCCCCGGACTCTACCGGATTCACGAGACAGTTACCGACGCTTTCGGCGTGGTCGACGACCTCGAAGGCGAGGCGTACACGCCCCACGTAACCGTGGCCCGCGACGGCCCACCGTCGACGGTCGAACGGTTGCGCGCACGCTCACTCGACGCCGTGTCGTGGACTGTCTCCGAACTCGTGATCTGGGACGCGACCCACAGCGAGCCAGCCGCACGGTTCGGGTTGCCGGCCTGACGTTCGAACCCGCGGCCTGGATGGGGATCGGATTGCCGCCTCCGTTACCGCGATTCGAGCTCCATCGCCACCGGCTCTTTCGGATGCATCGTGAGCGACCCGCGGAGATTGAGCGCGTCGCCCTGATAGTCGAGCCGGTACTCTTGGGCGACCGTGCCGAGGATCAACTTCGCCTCCAGCATCGAGAACTGCTTGCCGATGCAGTGTCGCGGGCCGCCGCCGAACGGGAAGAAGGCGAACCGTGGGCGGTCGGCCGCGCGCTCCGGTTTCCAGCGGTCGGGATCGAACTGTTTCGGATTGTCGTACCACCGCGGCGAGCGGTGGACGACCCACTGCGGCAGCATGAGCCCGCTACCCGCAGGGATTCGGTAGCCGCCGATCTTGACATCCGTTGTCGCCTCCCGGAACAGCGTGTACACCGGCGGGTAGAGCCGCATCGCCTCGTTCAGCACTCGCTCGGTGTACTCCAGCTGGCGGGCGTCGCTGGCGGTCGGCGCGTCGCCGCCGAGGACGCTGTCGAGTTCCGCGTGCATCCGTTGTTCGACCTCGGGGTGTTGGGACAGCAGATACCACGTGTAGGTCAGCGTGAGCGCGGTCGTGTCGTGACCGGCCAGCAGCATCGTCATCATCTCGTCGCGGATCTGCTGGTCGGTCTGCTCGCCGCGGTCCTGTGCCCGCAACAGCAGCGAGAGCAGGTCCATCGGCTCGTCGGTGTCGGCGTCGACCGCTGTCTCGGCACCGGCGGTGTACCCGGTCCCCCGGCGGTCGGCGATGATGTCGTCGATGACGGCTTCAAGTTCGTTGATCGCCGCCCGGAACTCGCGGTTTTCGGCGGTCGGTGCCCAGTCGGGGATCAGGCGGCGAAAGGCATTTGGCTCGAATCGCGCGCCGAGCGGTTCGAGATTTTCCTGGACGGTTCGAATCCGTTCTTCCTCGATATCGGTCCCGAGCATCGCCGTGACGATAATGCGGACCGTGAGGCGGGCCATCTCGATCTGGATATCGCGGTGGTCGCTGTCGCTCCACTCGGTCAGCATCGACTCGGTGTGGTTGACCATCGTATCGCCGAGCGTCCGAACCCGGCGGCCGTGGAATGCGGGATTGGCCAACTCGCGCTGTTGTTGCCACGTTTCGCCCTCGCTCAACAGCAGCCCGTCGCCCAGCAGATCGTAGATCGCGTCGTCACCGAGATCGAGTTTCGGAAAGCGTTGGGGCTCGGAGACGAGAACGCGATTGATATCGCGGGGGTTGGTCAGCATATACAGCGGGATCGGGCCGAGATCGAAGTTGACGACATCGCCGTAGGCGTCGGCACACGCCGTCATGAATTCGAAGGGGTCGTCGGCGAACTGCTGGCCGTTGCCGAACAACGGGACGCCGTTCGGTCCCGGGGGGCGAATACTCATAACCATTGTACGGGACGAGCGAGATTAAGGGTTCGGCCGGTCGGTTGCACCGAGACTGCTGGCCCAGCGAATACAGCAGAAGTGCCGTTCAGTGAGACAGGCGGTTGTTAGAATAGCGACCCAAGCAGCAGGACTACCAGCAGTAGCAGGACCGTATACACGACCAGCCCGAACCCGTAGATTTTCCTCACCGATTCAGTCTCAAACCCGGATCGTGGCGAGAGGAGAAAGAAGAGCATCGCCGGTGTCGACAGAACGATCCGCGCGATATCTGCATGCCCGTTATCAAGCAGTCGCCGCACAGTCTCTTCGCGTTGCATCGCTGTTGTAGAGGGCGTCGCTGGCGAGAGTAAAAAACACCTCGGGACGAGCCGGGCAGGTCGCTGTCGCGTGCCGAGCCAGGTCTGGAGCCGACAGCGACAACTCAGATCGGTTCGTCTGGCTCGTACTCCTCGGCGACCGACTGGGCCTCGCTCGCATATCGGTCCTGCTCGTCGGGATCGACTTCCGAGAGTTCGTCGTCGTCCTTGATATCGATAGCGGCGGTGATCGGCTCGTTGCGCTGTTTGAGCAGCGTCGCAGAGAGCTCCTTCCGGAGCTGCTGGGTACCGTCGGTCGTCGCGTAGACGAACGAGATCAGGTTGCGGTCGTCGTAACTGCGCTCGACGAGCCAGAGGCGGGGCATACCGAGCCTTGTGGGCGGCGGGCATGTGAGTGTTGGTGTGTCGGCCGTTCGCGCCGATTGGATGGTCGCGTTACGTTCAACTGCGCTGCCACAGTAACACCGATGATGGAGGTCGAGACGCTCCGCGACCGGGTCGGCGAACTCCCGACCGAGCCGGGCGTCTACCAGTTTCAGGCCGGCGAGACGGTGCTGTACGTCGGCAAGGCCGTCGACATTCGCTCGCGGGTCCGCTCCTACACCGACCCCCGTAGCGACCGCATCGCCCGGATGGTCGACCACGCCGAGTCGCTTGATGTGGCTGTCACCGACACCGAGACGCAGGCGCTCCTGCTCGAAGCGAACCTGATCAAACGCCACCAGCCGCGGTACAACGTCCGGCTGAAGGACGACAAATCCTATCCGCTGGTACAGCTCACCGACCACGAGGTCCCCCGCATCGAGATCACCCGCGACCCCGACGACGCGGCGACCGTCTTCGGCCCGTTCACCGACAAGGGCCGGATCGAAACCGCGGTCAAGGCGATCCGCGAGATCTACGGCCTGCGTGGTTGCTCGGATCACAAGTACAGCGGCCGCGACCGGCCCTGTCTCGACTACGAGATGGGCCTCTGTACCGCACCCTGTACCGGCGAGATCGAGGCCGCGGACTACCGCGAGGACGTACAGAGCGCGATCCGGTTTTTCGAGGGCGAAACGGGCGTGCTGGCCGACCCGCTCCGCCGGGAGATGGAGGCCGCCGCCGAGAATCAGGAATTCGAACGAGCAGCCACGTTGCGGGATCGGCTCGAAACCGTCGAGACGATCCACGGCGACAGCGAGGGTGCGGTCGCTGGCGGAAGCGACGACGGGGTGGCGGACGTGCTCGGCGTCGCCGTCGAGGGCGACCAGGCGACGGTAGCGCGGCTGCGAAGCGAGGGGGGCCAGCTCGTCGACCGCTCGCGGCACACCCTCGCCGCGCCGGACGGCGACTCGGGCGCGGACCGCGTGGCCGCGTTGCTCGCGGCGTTTCTCCCGCAGTATTACGCCGACCGCGCGCTGCCCGACGCGATCCTGCTCTCGGAACGCCCTGCCGACGATGACGTGATCGAGTGGCTGGAGACCGAGGGCGTCGCGGTCAGGGTACCGGGTGCCGGCCGGGAGGCGACGCTGGTCGACCTCGCGCTCAAGAATGCCCGGCAGGCGCCCGCCGAGGGCGACCCACTCGCCGCGCTCGGTGACGCACTCGGGATCGACCGCCCACAGCGGATCGAGGGGTTCGACGTGAGCCACAGTCAGGGGACCGCGGCCGTCGGCAGCAACGTCGTCTTCGTCGACGGCAGTGCGGCAACCAGCGACTACCGCCGCAAGCAACTCCCCGACCGCAACGACGACTACGCCAACATGCGCGAGTTGCTGTCGTGGCGGGCCAGCCGCGCCGTCGAGGGCCGCGACGACCGCCCCGATCCCGACCTCCTGCTTATCGACGGCGGCGAGGGACAACTGGATGCCGCCCGTGACGCCGTCGCTGCAGCCGGCTGGGACGTACCGGCTATCGCACTCGCCAAAGACGAGGAACTGGTGCTTACGCCCGACCGGACGTTCGACTGGCCGAGCGACGCCGACCACCTGCATGTCTGCCAGCGCGTTCGCGACGAGGCTCACCGGTTTGCCGTCCAGTACCACCAGACACTGCGGGACGATGTCTCGACCGCTCTCGACGGCGTACCCGGCGTCGGTCCCGAAACCAGAAACCGGCTGCTCCGTCGGTTCGGCAGCGTCGACAACGTGCGCGACGCCACCGAAGCCGACCTCAGAGATATCGACGGAATCGGCGAGCAGACGGCGGCGGCGATCACCGAGCGACTGTAACCACGCAGGGCGACGCTATCGGCAGACTAGCCGATACTGACTGCTGCAACCTGATCCCAAGGATTATTTTCACCCGTAACGTCTCGTGTCCATGACAATCGACGCCGGCGATACGGTCGAGATCGAGTACGTTGGACGCGCCGAGGACGACACCGTCTTCGATACCTCCCGCGAGACCGTCGCGACCGAGTCCGGGCTGGCCGACGCCCAGCCGGACCGGGAGTTTGACGCTTTGACCGTCGAGGTCGGTGCCGGTGAGGTGATCGCCGGGGTCGATGAGGCACTGATCGGGATGGCTGCGGGCGAGACCGAGACCATCGATATCCCGCCGGAGAAAGGGTACGGCGAGTGGTCCGAAGACCATGTCCGGGAGTACAACACCGACGAACTCACCGAGACACTCGATGGCCGCGATCCGGAGGTCGGCCAGTACGTCGAAACACAGGATGGCACCCCTGCCGAGATCACTCACGTCGACGACGACACGGCGCGGATCGATTTCAACGCGCCGCTGGCCGGCGAGACGCTGACGTTCGAACTCGAAGTGCTCGCTGTCGAGTGAGCCACGGCCTGTATTTGATTTTGTTCGTCTTCTTGCGGGATTCCACAGGTGAGTGACGTGGGGTCCGTTTTGTAACGCCTGCTCCATCGTCGCTACTGATAGCTGTCAGTTGGCCATCAATATATAATGATAAATAACCATAGAGTGAAGTGGATATACCACAAATATGTAACTGTATGTCGGGCACTCGATCGAATCCGGGCACAGAGCAGTCAGCGGAACCAGAACACATCAGCAGTACATGCGAGACGTGCGGGTCGGCACTTGTTCTGTACAGCACCTTGACGCGTGACACGGTCGAAGCCGCGCCGGACCTCTCGGTGGCGAACTTCGAGGCCGACAGCGACGGGTACGACGACGAGTGGGTCTGTCCAGAGTGTCTCGACGGTATCCGGCTGGATATGTGAACGCGATTCGGTCGTCGCTGATAGCCTGCGCCGTTTCTCGACAGCCTGTGGTGACACCTAGCCGCAGCGTGTAGCGACACGGTAGTCGCAGTGTGCAGCGGCACGGTCAGCTACTGCGTTAGCACTGCTGTGTGTCTGGCATCGCCGGCGAAACGTCCCCGGTATATCTTTATTAATTGGGTTAATCGTCTCGTAGTATGAACCGGCGACGCCTCCTCGGACTCGCCAGCACGGTCGGTATATCCGCGATCGCAGGCTGTTCGAATCTGTTCGGGCCGGACCCCGAGCCCATCACCGGAACTTCCGGTGACGGCTCCGGCGGGGCTGGTAGTGGTGCGGTGAGCCTGCAAAAGGTCGAGGGAGTCGACACCGCCGGCGACGGGACACTCGACACGCTCAGAGCCCACGTGATCTTGGCGCGTGGAGCCAAGGAAGTCGACCTGAGTAAAGCGATCTACCTCTTTGAGCGATCAAAACGGACGATCACTGGGGAGCTTGAACAACAGAACGTCTATCTCGAAAACGGCGGCGGAAGCGGGGTCACGTACGAGAAAGTGGCTGGCGGAAACGGCAACTCGACTGTTCTGCAGCAACGCGAGGACAAGATCGTGGTAACGTTCGATCTGACCGCTATCGATGGTATCGATCCGCTCAGGCCGGAGGACGAGATGACGTTTGAACTCACGACCCCACAGAACGTGAAATCCTCCGAACAACTGACCGCCCCGAAGACGATCGAACCGAACAAGACCTATCTCATCCAGTGAACGGGCTCGTCATCCTCAAGCCGCGCCGTCGAACGGCTACCAGACGACTCCCGGCGGTACCCCACTGTTCCCGATAGAACCCCCTTGTTCGACAATCTGGGATATAGATGTGTGGTAATGGTATGTAGATCTCCCTTCTCTACCGTGTATCTCTAACTATCTGATTTGATTATCTAGCCACCGTTCTTTTTATTTCTGCGAGTCTATCCCTAGCCAATGGTTGACGAACCCTCCCCGGTGATGTTCGATCACCTGTACTCGCTGTCGGATCGGGGAGCGTACGATGATATCATCAGCCACATACGAGATCACGACGACGAGGCGGTTCGTTACGGTGCAGCCGGTGTCCTCTCGGAATCCGTCGATGAGTTCAGCGAGGAGCTAACACCCCAGACACGCAAGGCACTCGTAACAGCAGTCCTCAACGATCCCAGCGATGCCGTTCGCGCAAACGTCGTCAGAACGCTGCTCCATATCGACGAGTCGATCGTCGACAACATCATCACCCGACTGGAGATAAAACCGGAATCGACGCCGACGGAGTCGCCGTACCCGCTCGTTTTGACCGAGTGGCACGGCAAGCGATGGGCTGAACTGCGGTTTCTCGCTGTGGCGGGGTTCGAGCGTGTCGGGACGCACAGCGCCATCGAAAAACTGCGGTCGACTATACAGGAGGAAGTCGATCTGCGCGTGCTGCGCCGCGCGATCGAGGCGGGTGGCGAGGTCGGCGACGAGACGTTCGTCGAGCCGATCAAACAGCATCTGCGTGTCGAGGAAGATACCTACCAGCAGTCCGCGAACGACACGCAGATCAGCCGGACCAAACAGGCCGCGACAGAGGCACTGGTCAAAATCGGGACGGACGCGGCCTACGAGGCACTGGTCACCGCGTCCCGGGGCACGGACGACGAACTCAAGCGGTGTGCGATCAGCGAGATCGGGAAATTCGGTGCTCGAAAGACGGTCGATCTGATCGTCGACGAACTCAACGAGGACACCAGCGACGAGCTGCGGCAGGAGGCCGCCGAGGGGCTCATCACGACGTTCACCGCGGCCGACTTCGACGACGGCCACGCCGTCCGGGAAGCGGCACTCGAACAGATCGGCCAGGATGTCCCGACCGATGTCTCGAACGAGTTTGCCTCCATCGTCGCGGACTCACCCCGAAGCTCCGAACAGCGGAATGCGGCCTGGCTGCTGGGCCAGCTCGAAAGCGACACCGACGAGACGGTGGAGTGCCTGCTTGCGGCACTGGATGGCGACGACGCGTATCTCAGCATTATCGCGGCTGCGGCCCTCGCGAAACTTGATGCCTCCGTCGTCGGGGATAGCCTCGAATCGTTCCTCGAATCGGTCGACAAGGGGTCACAGGCACACACCCTGGCGTCGTCGATACAGTCGAACGTCCACGATAGCCCGCCGGAAGCCTGATACAGCAGGTCCTAGGTCTATTGTGGTCACAGGACTGTTGTCGCTTGTAGTCAAGGAGGGAATCAACCGACAGTACGTCAGGCGAGCGGTGCCCACCACCGCCTCAAAAAAGCCCAGTGTCGACCGTAACCCGAGTAATGTGCCCACCGGGTTGGATCGAGGGGCTCAGTGTGTGCGTAATCCATTCTGGCATGCCTGCCCGTTTGATGCCTGCCCGGACGTGGCATCCCAGTAGGTAGAATGAGTGGCGATACACGTATAAACATAACTGCCCAGTTTTCAGTATGTATAATTTATTTCGTCACTGGTGACAATATCTCAATCTTTTTGCACGCACCAGCAAATTGCT
>KB659968.1_pt264 | contig 24153 bp, 30 predicted proteins | sample 558768 | NCBI scaffold set KB644980.1 | reverse complement strand
CCGTCTCGCTGCTGTCGTCGAACTCACCGCCGCTGTCGTCGCCGAGACAGCCAGCGAGGCCGACAGTGCCCAGTGAGACCGCTGTCAACAGGGCACGACGGTGCATAATGAATACATTCTGTAGGCGTCACCACAGCAAAGCCCTATCGGTCGACCGACAGCGCGGTGGCCGCCTCCAGTGTGATCGTAATCGCGCGCTCGACGTTGTTCTGTGCCTTCGGTGGCAGTTCCCCGTCGCCGTCGGCTCCCTTCTGCGTCCCTTCGACCAGATTGCCGTCGACCGTACAGATCGCGCCGGCCTGCATCCCCTTGCGGCGCGCCAGCGAGAAGATAGCGGCGGCCTCCATCTCGACGGCCAGCAGGTTGGCGGCCTCCCAGTCCTCGACGTAGGCCTCGCTCTCGGCGTAGAAGGCGTCGTCAGAGACAATCGGGCCGACGTGAACAGCCTCGTTGTTGTCCTCGGCGGCGTCGACGAGCGCGCTGACGGCCGCGTGATCCGGCGCGGCGGGATAGACAGCCGACTCGTAGCGTTTGGTGGTGCCCTCCTCCTTGGCGGCTGCGGTGGCGACCACCATATCGCCGATCTCGATATCCGACTGGAGCGCGCCGGTCGTCCCACAGCGAAGCACCGTCTCGACGCCAACCGCCTGTAGTTCCTCGACGGCGATTGCGGCCGACGGACAGCCGATCCCCGTCGAACAGATCGTCAGCGGCGTCCCGTCGTATTCGGCGTTGACGACGGTGTACTCGCGGTTCTCCGCAACGTGTTCGACCGACGCACACTGGGCGGCGATGCGCTCGACGCGACCCGGGTCACCGGGGATGATCGCCGTCTCGTGGACATCGTCCGATTCGACCAGCAGATGCGGCTGTTTCGCCATACCAGCACTCTCTCGGCACCGGGCAAAGTTTTGTTCGTCCGACTGGGATCTCTGCTGTGTCCTGTCGTTAGATTAAGAACCCCAGCGCGCCTGCAGGCAGATATGTACAGCGCGCGGGATCGGGTCGAACACGCGGCGTGGCTCGAAAGAATCGAGGAGGCCGCGGCCGTGATTGATGTCGGTCAGGACGCCCGCTCGGCGGCAACCGATCTGTTTCTCTCGCATATCCCCGAGGAGGAGCGCTCGAAACGGGCGGTCGCGGCCGCCAGTCTCTATGCTGGCGCGCTCATCGCGGGCGAGGAACGCTCCCAGCAGGCGGTCGCCGACGCGATGGATGTCTCGCGGCTCAGCGTGCAGTCACGGTGGAAACCCCTGCTGGAGGACGCCGGGTTCGAGCCGCCGACGTGGTAGTCGCCGCTCAGTCGCGCGGCCGCCCCGCCGCCTCGGGCGTCAGGCTGCCGTGGCGGTCGATCTCGCCCTGCAGAATCCGTGTCGAGGAGATGCGCTCGCCGTCGTCGGCCATGATGTGGTCGACAACTTCGATATCGAGTGGCTCGCGGCCCCGCTCGACGCGAATCTCGTTGATCCGCTCGGCGCCATCGACGGTCTCCGGCGAGACGACTAATGCGTCGAATTTTGGCTCGACGGCGATCCCGGTCGGTTCCTTTAGCGTCCGGATCTCGAACTCGCGGTCGTACTCGTCGGCGAGCGGCCGAATCTCCGCGATCAACTCGGCCTTCCGCTCGGCAAACGGCCGAACGGGCCGGTCAACCTGTCTGGTCTTCGGAGCGAGCGATTCCGAGGTGAGACCGACGGTCAGATCGCCGAGCGAAAACGCCCGCCGAAAGAGGGCGAGATGGCCGTCGTGGACGGGATCGAAGGTCCCGCCCAGCGCGACGTTCATATGCGCCGATACGGTGTCGCAGGGTTAAACATCTCTCCTCTCGGCGCCCTCACGCGTCGTCCTCATCTTCGGTATCGTTGATCTCGATGTCGACGGCGTCATCGTCGTCGTCCGCGTTGCTGGCCGTGTCATCATCGGGCTCGTCGTCACCGTCGATCGTAATTGTCACCGGCCCATCGTCGCCCTCGCCGTCGCCGAGTGCGCCTTCGAGGTTGAACACGGTGTTGAGTTCACGCTGGACATCGCCGACGACGCCGCGAACGAGGTTGCTCGGCGCGATGGCCTCGTACTCGTAGGGGTTGTTGCCCGCGCTGTCGCTGTCGCGCTTCTCGCGGCGGACGGTGTCCTCGTCGTGGAGGTCGGCGAGTGCTTCTCTGACCGTACTCGGATACAGCCCCGTTCCCTCGGCGATCTCGTCGCTCGTGCTGTGGGGATGCTGGCGAAGATAGACGTAGATCCGGGCCCGGGTTTCGGTGTCCAGCAGCCACGCCAGCAGGTCGACGATACCCTCGTCGAACTCCGAGACCGCGCGGTCGGCCTCGGTCTCGAGCCGTTCCTTCGTCTTCTGGAGTTCGGCACGCGGGCCGCCCTCGCCGGTGAGGCCCGCCGCCTCGCCATCCGTCGCGGTCGAATCGGGTGTCTCGTCGTCTGTGTGCTCGCTCATGGTCATCCTGAACATCAGGGGTGAACCCGCAAAAGAATTTCTGTCGGATCGAAAAGAACGGATTACTCCCCTCCGGGTGTGGCCCTACAGCATGAGCGACTCACACAGCGCGTCCATCCCCTCGTCGTCCATCAGTCGACGCTGTTTCTCGCTGCCGCTCTCGCGCTCGAAGACCGCTCGCAGTCCGTCGACGCCGAGGCGGTCGCACTCGCGGTCGACGAACTCGGCGAGACCGATGGTGTCGCTCCCCTCCTTCGTGATGAAACTCGCCTCGTGGCCGTGGCGCATCGCTCGCCACTTGTTCTCGTCGAGGATTTCTCGGCGGTGGTCGTTCGCGGGTTCGTTGTCAGCATAGCGCTCCGCTAGCTCCTCGACGAGGGCGTGGACGTACTCGACGAACGCGAGGACAACATCCGTATCGGACTGGGCGTCCGGCGTTCGAATCTCGACGGTGCCGAGGCCCGTGTGTGGTCGCACGTCGAACCAGAGTTCGCCCCGGTCGTTGATCGACCCGTGGTCGACCATCCGTTCCTCGTACCGGTTGTAGGCCGCAAAATCCGCAAAGTAGCCGGGGATGCCGGTATTGGGTAGATTCTCGAAGATCTTCGCCCGCGCCGACTGCAGCCCGGTGTCGAACCCACACCAGTACGGCGAGTTTGCCGACAGCGCCAGTAGCGGCGGGAGATACCACCGCAGTTCGTTGGCGATCCAGACCGCCTTGTCGGCGTCGTCGACGCCGATGTGGATGTGCAGCCCCGAGGTCGTGTTGCGGTGCTGGGGGTACTGAATCCGGTCCAGCTGGGCCTCGTACCGCGGTTTGGTCGCGTGATCGAGTTCCTGCCAGTTCGCGGCCGGATGCAGCCCCGCGGCGGCAATCCGGAAGCCGTGACTCTCGGCGTGGTCGGTTAGCGCCTCTCGAACCGCCGTCAGCGTCGATTCCGCCTCGCCCGGCTCGTCGATAATCGGTGTCTGTGTCTCGATGGTACACTGAAACAGCTCGTGATCGAGTCGATCCGTCAGGAGGTCCGGCGGCTCCGAATCGTAGATCAGCTCCTGGATGCCCGAAACGGGGCGACCGGCCTCGTTGACGATGAAAAACTCCTCCTCGATGCCGATGGTGCCCTGCTGGCTGAACACGTCCGCCGAGCCTGTCTCCATCAGGCCGGCGTATGCAACGGACTCCTAAATACCTCCTGAAGCCGGCGGTATGGGCGAGGGCGGCGGCGATCCGGTCCGCGGTTTTGTTGCTACTCTGAGACGGCAGCCGTGTTGCTGCCACCGAACTGCGTGCGGAGGTGCGAGCCGACCAACACCAGCGTGGCGAGACCGAGCACCCCAGCGAAGGCCAGTACGCTACCCGACAGCAGCGTGAGGCCCTTGTTGAGCTGGCCGACAACGAAGTTGCCGGCGAGGACGCTCGCCGCGCCGAAGACGAGTACGCCGCCGACGTTGAGGGCCGCGTTCGGGGCCTCGCCGGCTGTCTCGGGGTCGTTCAGCAGGACAAGCACGAGTGCGAGCGCGAACGGCGTGCCGACCGTCCCGACCGCCAACACGAGCACGAGCTGGCCGAGGAACGCGCCGCCGATGAAGACGCCGCCGCCGCTCACCAGCGCAGTCCCGGCAAGTAACGCCCGGTATCGGCTATCGCTCACATCGGTCGCCCAGCCGAGTTTGTCGGCGACGACGTACGGTGCGACGAGCGTGTTCCCACCCAGCGTCGACACCGCGGCCCCGAGTAGGCCGACGAGGAAGAGCTGTTTACCGAACTGCCCCGCGATGGGTTCGAGCGCGCTAGCGGCCGCAATCGCCCGCAGCCCCTGCCCGTCGACGGTGCCGAACAGCGCGCCGGCAGCGACGAGGAAGGTGGCGATACTGAAAATCCCGAAGGCGAGCAGCATCGAGACGCTGATGTCGAAGCGCGCGAGGTCGATGTCCTCGCGTGTCCAGCCGCGGGCCTTCACCGTGTAGGTCTGCATCGTGATGATCGTGATGTGGACCGCGCCGCCGAGGATGCCCGCGGCGGCAATCGCGCCACCACTCGGAATCGTCGGCACGAGCCCGCCGGCGGCGACCGCCGGGTCGATTGGCACGACGAACAGCGAGGCGATGAACGCGAGGACGACCGCGCTAACGACGACTTTCGCGCCGAGTTCGGCGATCCGGTAACCGCCGCCGGCCAGCCCGGCCGCGAGGATGACCGCCCACGCGATCCCCCAGACTGTCGTGCTAAACGGTGTCAGGATCCCCGAGACGCTGGCGACCGTCTTCATGATGATGAGCTGTGCGAACCCGGAGACGAGCACGACATCCGCGACAAGCAGCCACGCCCATTTCTCGCCGAACCGGCGTTCGACCGTCTCGACGAGTCCCTCCTCCGTTGCGACCGCCAGTTTCGTCGCGAGATACTGTGCGAGCGCGCCGAAGAGCGCCGAGATGACGACAACCCACAGCAGCGCGTAGCCGAAGCTCGCCCCGCCCGTGAGCAGGGCGCCCATTGAGGCCGGGCCCGCGGCAATCGCCCCGGCCAGCCACGTCGGCCCCAGTTGTGAGATCTTTTCGCCGAGTGATCGACTCCCCGTCTGTGCCGTCTGACTCATACCGCCGCTTCGTCGCTGGATATTAAAAGGTTATACACTTCGATGGTGATATATCCATCTCCCTGTCAGAAACGAGCGTTGCGACCGCCTCGGTCGGAATCGAGCGACGATGAGGCGGGTGATGAAACCGAAATGAGCAAGCTACACACTCTTTTTACGATAGCGTGGTGGGATATCCAACCGCGAGCTCCCGCCGGGTGACGCGTAAACTCTAATATCCCAACGCTCGGGATTCCTGCGTCTTCAGGCGTAGGAGGAGGTCAATACTTGGTGTTACCACCGGTGACCAATACTCGTCCTGCTTACCGTCTGCGAGCGACGACGCCGAGGTGGTCGTTGTGATACGGTTCGAGTCGCTCGCGGTTGATGATCTCGTAGCCCTCGTGCAGTTCCTCACAGACCTCGTCGAAGACGGCTTCGGGCTCGGCGGTCACGTCCTCGCTCCGGGCCTTGATCGCCAACAGGAGCCGGCCGTCGTCAGCGAGAAACCGGGCGTTGTCGACGGCAACGCTGGCCTGTCCGCGCGTGGCAACATCCTGCACGAGCACGTCGAGATCGCTTTCGACAACATGACTGTAGCTCTCGGGCTTCCGGGCATCCTTGAGTAGCGGAAAGAGGTTCTTGCGTGCTTCCGCCACATCAAGCAGGTCTCGCATCGGCCGTGGGGCAAACTCGACGGCGTAGGTTGGGCCGGCGATGTCGGCAACGTGGCTGACGGTGGTACCGCTGGCCGCGCCGAGATAGAGCACGCCGTCCCCAGCGGTCAGTCCCACGTCCATGCCGGTCTCGATCATCGCGCCGAGTTTCGAGCGGCCGGCGTCCCAGCACCGCCACTCGCCGTCGGTTGGCTCGCCGTAGACCGGCTTGCCGCGTGTCGCCAGTCGCTGACGGCCGTCAAACTCGCGCCGTTGGATACCCTCGGGCGGATCGCTCATCGGGCTTCCTCCTCGTTGCCGTCCCCGCTGCCGTTTTGCTCCCCATTGGCACGAGCGTGGATCGTCGCCATCCGATTATCGAGTTCGGTATGGATTTCCGATCGAAGATCGCCGCTGTAGTGGTCGATCCGGGCAGCGATCGTGAGTTTGCCGGCCAGTGCGCGCGCCGCCGAGCCGCGGTCTTCGGGGCGGGTGCCGTTGACGTACTTATGGGTGTAGATCACCCCGTGTTTCGGCGAACTGCCGTGGCCGGCCAGATGGGCGAACAGGGCGTCCTCCGCGCCGAGTACCTGCACCGTCCCGCTCGGTTTCTTCGCCAGCGCGTCGAGTCCGCCGGCCAGCGAGATGAGCCGGGCCGCCAGCACGGGACCGGCCATCTCCGCGAGGTTCGGGGCGACCTCGGGTGCGAGTCGCTCGATGAAGCCGCGAAGGTCGTCAGCCTCGCTGGCGAGGTCGTCGATGCGTTCGGCGAGTGCGACCACTCGCTCTTCGACCGGGTCCGACGGTTCGCGGTCGGCCAGCGTGCGAGCGCCGTCGATACCGGGTTCGACAGCGTCGAACTGGGTGCCGGCCCACTCGTGGCAGCGCTCGGCCAGCTCGTTCGCGGTCCGGGTGGCGTCGTCCATCGCGCGGACGGCGTGGAGCAACTGCTGGTCGTCGGCGCCCTCGCGTTCGGCGACGGCCTCGCGGGCGGCGTCGATAGCTGCCGCTCGCAACGTTTCGTAGTAGGCCTCGGTGTCGTCGGCGAAGCCGCCCTCGACGGCCTCGGTCGGCCAGTCGGCGGGCGCGTCGGCGCGGCCGGTTCTGATCGCCGCTCGGAGGTCGGCGTCGGCCTCGGGAGCGCGTCCGGCGAACCAGCCAGCGCCGGTGGACTGATCGCTCATACAGGGGCTCTGTACTGTGGCGGCCTATATCCATCCCCTTCGGTCTCGCGTTCGCCGGGCTGTGAGACGGTATAGGAGTCCTTTTTCCTGCGGCTCACGAAGCGAGCCCATGCCCCGAGTTCCGTTTCACTATATCGATCTGCGGACCTTCTGTTATGCGACCGAGGATCACAAACGAGTCGCCGAGGCTCTCCGGCACTTTCTGCCCGAGGAGTTCGAACTCGACCGTGCCGAAAACACGGGCCACCACGGCGACCGGATCATCATACTCTCGACCCGTGTCGAGAACGCCGACGAGATGCGGGTCGTCCTCGACCGGCTTGCGGAACTGGAATCGGTCGACAGCGTTCTTGAGGAGCTCGACGAACGCGTCGACGACAACTGCTCGTTTTTCCTCCGGCTCGACAAACAGGCCGCGTTCAACGGACAGGCCCGACTCGGTGAGGGGATCACCCTCCGCGCAAAGGTCGAGGCCTACCCGGCCAAACACGAGAAGGCGGTCACGAACGCGCGGGAGGCAATCGAGCTTGCGGGTGAGGCCGACGCCCCGTAGCTACTCCTCGCGCCACTTGATCGAACAGCCACGCGACGGTCGGTCCGGGTACTCGACGTCCTCACCAGCGAGGATCGACCCGATAGCGTCTTGCACGTAGAACTCGCTGGGCTCCGAGTCGGGATCGAGCGCGTCATCCAGTCGGCCGTGGTAGGCCAGCCGCCAGTCGTCGTCCTCGCGGCGGAACAGAAACGGATCGGGCGTACAGACCGCGCCGTACTCGCTCGCAACGGTCTGGGTCTCGTCGTAGAGGTAGGCATCGTAGTCGATCGTTCCGTCCTCGACGAGTTCGACCATGTTCTCGTAGGAGTCGTCCGGATACTCCTCGTTGGCGTTGGGGTTGATGCCGACGACGGCAGCGTCGTCGAACCCGGCGGCCAGCTCGTTGAGATGCTCGAATTTTGCCTGTGCGTACGGGCAGTGGTTGCAGGTAAAGACGACGAGGAGGGCCTCGCTGTCCGCAAAATCTTCCGGACCGTACCGGGTCCCATCGGTGCCGCGGAGGCTAAACGCCGGTGGTGTGTCGCCGCGGCCGAGATCGGAGTCTGACTCCATGAGCGTCATACCTCTCCCTTCGCCGCCGACTCGCAAATCCATTACGACTCGTCAATAAATGCTTCATGGTAATATTACAAGTCAAAAGTATTATTATAGAGAATCGAAAAGGGTGGTGTACAGATGAGTGCAACCGTCAATGCGACGCCACAGGACGCCACAGACCGATGGGCTCCAGTCCGCGACCTCCCGCCGAGTGCGAAACTCGTCGCCAAGGAACTGGATCGCCACGACCACCTCTCGCAGAGCGAACTCGCCGAGGAAACGCTGCTGTCGACGCGGACGGTTCGACAGGCCGTGACACGGCTTGAAGACGTTGATGCCATCGAGTCACGGGTGTCGTTCAGGGACGCCAGAAAACAGCTCTACTCGCTGACGCTGTGAGCGGCGGGCTCAGTCGTGGGTGTAGTAGACGACTGATTCGTCGCCAGCGTGGTCGTCAACGCGGACGAAGCCGATCCGCTCGAACTGGATAACCTCGTCAACCGCTGTCTCTGCAACGGCTGGTTCGGCCTCCCCGAGCACGTCGCCCTCTGGTGTTCGCATCTGACCGACACCGTCTCGTCGGCCGGCACCCAGTGGATCACCTCGACGCCCTCCTCCCGAACGGCATCGATGTCGTCGCCGGTCGCGACGAACGCCTCGTCCTCGTAGCGAACACAGCCGTAGCCCTTCAGCCAGATTCGCTCGCCCTCGTCGGGAAGGTCAGCCGGCTCAACAAGGACCGCGTCGTCGACGGGAATCTCGCGTGTGCCGCGGTCCTTGTGGTTCGGATGCAGCGGCGGGGTGCCGGCAGCGGGTTTCTCGTCGCCGACGACTGGCACCTGTTGGCCATCACGAACCAAGAAATAGCGATTTGCCTCGTCGTCGACGATATCACGATTGTTGGCGTAGATCGACGACATAGCGAGGTCGACATCCGTGGTCGACATCCCGAGGCCGATCATCGACTCGACGACCGCCTCGCCGCGAATCCCGCGGCGGCGGATCGACTGGAGTGTCGGTGCGCGCGGGTCGTCCCAGCCGTCGAGGTCGCCGGCGTCGATGAGCTCCTTGATCGTCGAGGTCGAGATGTCGATATCGTAGGCGTCGATCTGGACGTGCCCCCAGTGGAGGACTTCGGGATACTCCCAGTCGAAGTAGTCGTAGACGAACTGCTGGCGTTTGGCGGAGTCCTGTAGATCGATTCCGCGGATGATATGCGTAATTCCGGTCAGGTGGTCGTCGATACCGGACTGGAAATCGAGCATGGGCCAGCACCGGTAGTCGGCCGCCGCCTCGCGTGGATGCGGCGTGTCGATCATGCGGAAGGCAACCCAGTCACGGAGGGCGGGATTCTTATGTTGCATGTCGGTTTTGATCCGGAGAACCATCTCACCCGAGGCGTACTCGCCGTCGATCATCGCCTCGAACTCCGCACGGACCGTTTCGGGATCTTTGTCGCGGTTGGGTGACGGCTCGCCCTCGCGTTTGCGCTCCGAGAACTCCTCGGCCGGCAGATCACAGGTGTAGGCCTCGCCCATTTCGATCAACTCGCGGGCGTACTCGTAGTATGTCTCGACGCGGTCGGAGGCCCGCAGCACCTCGTCGGGCTCGAAACCGAGATAGGCGATATCGTCCAGAATCGCGTCGTAGGCGTCGAGGTCGGGTCGCTTCGTCTCTGGGTCGGTGTCGTCGAAGCGGACGACGAACTCGCCGTCGTAGCGGTCGCAGTAGGTGCCGATGACCGCGGGCATGCGGGCGTGGCCGAGATGCCACGGGCCGTTGGGGTTCGGCGCGGCGCGCAGGCGGATCGTGTCGTACTCGTCGACGTTCGGCAGGTCCGGGAGTGTGTGGTCGTCGCCCTCGTCTTCGGCGTCAAGTTCGGCGACCAGATCGGGATCGAGTTCGGTGAGTCGGTCGCGGCGGGCCTCGCGGTCGAGCCCCCCGACCGTGCCGACGACCTGCCCGACGACGCCCGGAATCTCGTCGCCGTGGGGCCGGAAATCGGGGTTCTCGCCCATGAGCGGCCCCATGATCGCGCCCACATCGGGCTCGCTGTCGTGTTTGAGCGCGTTGAACAGGGCATGCTTCTTGGCTTCCTGTTTCACGCGCTCGCGGAGTTCGTCATCCATTGGCTATGCGTTTCGCGTGACTCGTCAAAAGCGGCGTGGATCGAATGACGGACTGTAGCAACCACGAACAGATAGAAGATTGTCGATACAGCTAATACACAAAAGACAAAAAAATACATATGCCAATCGATATCGAGACGTTTGAATCAGCACCCGACGACCGCCTCAAGCACGATGGCGAGACGAACGCCGATCGCGTCATGGCATTCCTCGCCGCGCATCCCGACAAAGCGTTCACACAGAGCGAGATCCGCGACGCGACTGGCGTCAAAGCCGGGAGCATCAGCGTCGTCCTCTCACGGCTCGAAGACCGCGGGCTTGTTCGACACCGGGGCACGTACTGGGCACTGGGCGAGGCCGACGATGTGGCGGCCTACACCAGTTTCGCCGAGAGTACACGAACCGCAAACGACCGCCTCGGAGACGAAGCTATGGACGAATGGCTCGAACACGCTGTCGAGGAGGAGTCTGAATGAGCTACCAGCGGGGCGATGTCGTCTGGGGACCCGACCCGTTCAAATCAGTCGAAAACCCTCGACCGTGGCTTATTCTGAACAACGACCGCCACCCGTTCGGCGACGAGGAGTACATCACGGTCACGTTGACGACGACAGCACACGACGCAGGTGTTCCAATCGAGGACGCCGATTGGACCGAGGGCGGGATGCCACGCCAGAGCTACGCCTCTCCCTGGACGGCGGCCTCACCGAAACACGCCTCGCTCGTTCGTCGACAGGGTCGGCTCAGCGAGCCGTTCGTACAGCGTGTCGTTGCCGCACTGGAAACCTATGTTGAACCACCGACTGAGGAGTGAAACTGTATCAGCGATCAGGTTCGGGCTGCTTCCGACCACCCGATGTGGCGTACCGCGAGTCCGGAACGTTTGAATCCCGGACACCCCGACACACAGCTGTGAGTCGTCGTCGCCTCTTTGGCTCGCTGTGTGGACTCGTCTTCTTTCTCAACCTCGCCAGAATCATCTTCGCCCCGCTGCTGGACGTGTTCATCGCGGAGTTCCCGATCGGCGAGGCCACCGCCGGCCTGATCGTGACGATTGCATGGGTCGGCAGCGCGTCCCTCCGGCTACCCGCGGGCTGGCTGCTCACCAAGGTCCCCCGCCACTATCTCGTGATCGTCGCCGGGACGATCCTCACACTATCGGCGGCGGCCACCGGTGCGGCGACTACCGTTCGACAGCTCATGGTCGGCGCGTTCTTCATGGGCACCGCCTCGGGTGTCTACTTCGTCGCGGCGAACCCGCTGTTGAGCGAGCTGTTCCCGGATCGGGTCGGCCGCGTCATGGGGATTCACGGCGCGGCCAATCAGGTAGCGGCTGTCGCGGCCGCGCCGCTGGTCGCCGTCTCGCTGTGGGTCGACTGGCGACTCTCGTTGTGGGCGATCGCCGTCGGTACCGCTGTCGTCACCGCGTCCACCGTCGTGGTCGCCCGGCGCACCGAGATGCCGGCAGCCGGTGCGGACGACCGGTCGCTGCTGGCCGGCGCGCGTTCGGAGTGGCAAATCATCCTTTCGGCGCTCGCTATCGCCGGTATCACCGCTTTCGTCTGGCAGGGCGTGTTCAACTTCTACGAACTCTACATGCAGGCTCGCGGGCTGACGCCGAACGAGGCGTCGACGATGCTGACTGTCGTGTTCGCGGCCGGCATCCCCGCATTTTTCATCGCGGGCGAGCTTGCCGACCGATTTCCGTCGGTCCCGTTTTTGCTGGGCATTATTTTCTCGTTTGCCGGTTGCCTGTTGCTGTTGATCGCAGTGGAGGGGTTTCTCGCGCTGGCGGTCGTCTCCGCCGCACTCGGCTTTGTGATCCACGCGCTGTTTCCGGCGACAGACGCCTACATCCTGACCGCGCTGCCGGATTCCGCCCGCGGGAGCGCGTACGCCGTGTTTAGCTCGGCGTGGATCCTTTCGCAGTCGACCGGCTCATCGGTCGTCGGCGCGCTGATCGAACGCGGCTTGACCTACGGAACAGTGTTCACGGCCGGGGCCCTCGTGTTGTTCGCGCTGGTCGCCGTGCTCGGGGCCCTCGAACGGGTCGGGAAGCTACCGGCCTGAATGGTACCGCAACGACTGAAAAAACAGCCTCCGGGCGTTACTGGAACGCCTCGCCGACGACGCCGTCGTCGCTATCGACCTCGCCCTGATTGAACTTGCGTTCGATCTCCTCGTACTGGCGTTTCGTCTCCTCGGTCACACTGGGCTGGACCTCGTCGAGCGCTTCCTCGAAGTGGCTCCATCGTCACCCGGACGTTGCCGACGGATTCGCCGACCTCCTCGGGATCGACGCTGCCGATGAACTCCCGGCTGGCAGCCATCGACGCCTCGCGGCAGACGGCCTCGATATCCGCGCCGACGTAGCCCTCGGTCTTGCGAGCCAGCTGGTCGAGATCGACATCGTCGGCCAGCGGTTTTGCGCCGGTGTGCACGTCGAATATCTTCCGGCGAGCCTCCTCGTCGGGTACCGGGACGTGGACGTGCCGATCCAGTCGGCCGGGCCGCAACAGTGCCGAGTCGATCAGGTCGGGCCGGTTCGAGGTGGCGATCACAACAACGTCCTCCAGCGATTCGAGGCCGTCGAGTTCGGTCAGCAACTGGCTAACAACGCGCTCGCCGACGCCGGAGCCCTCGGAGTTGCTGCCGCGCTCGGTCGCGATGGCGTCGATCTCGTCGAAGAAAACGACAGTAGGGGCGTTCTCGCGGGCCTTGCTGAACACCTCGCGGACCCCTTTCTCGCTCTCGCCGACGTACTTGTTGAGGAGTTCGGGGCCCTTGATCGAGATGAAGTTCGATTCGGCCTCGTTGGCGACGGCCTTCGCCAGCAGCGTCTTGCCGGTCCCCGGTGGCCCGTAGAGCATGACGCCTTTGGCGGCGGCCATATCGAGTTCCTCGAAGACCTCGGGGTATTCGAGCGGCCACTGAATCGTTTCGCGGAGCCGTTCTTTCGTCTCGCCAAGCCCGCCGACATCGTTCCACGTCACGTCGGGGACTTCGACGAAGACCTCGCGGAGCGCGCTGGGTTCGATCCCCTTGAGTGCGTCCTTGAAGTCGGATTCGAGCACCTCGATGGATTCCAGCACCTCGGCGTCGATCTCGTCGCTTTCGAGGTCGAGCCGCGGGCGGATTCGCCGGAGGGCGGACATCGCGGCCTCCTTGGCCAGCGATTCGAGATCAGCGCCGACGAAGCCGTGAGTGTTCTCGGCGTAGGTGTCGAGATCGATCTCGTCGACCAGAGGCATGTTCCGCGTGTGAACCTGCAGGATCTCCTTGCGCCCCTCACGGTCCGGGACGCCGATCTCGATCTCGCGGTCGAACCGGCCGCCACGGCGGAGCGCGGGATCGATGGCGTCGACGCGGTTGGTCGCGCCGATGACGACGACCTCGCCGCGCTCTTCGAGCCCGTCCATCAGGCTCAGGAGCTGGGCGACCACCCGGCGTTCGACATCGCCGCCGGCCTCCTCGCGTTCCGGCGCGATGGCGTCGAGTTCGTCCATGAAGATGATCGCGGGGGCCTCCTCGGAGGCCTCCTCGAAGACCTCGCGGAGCTGTTCCTCGCTTTCGCCGTAGTACTTCGACATTATCTCCGGCCCCGAGACCGTGTGGAACGAGGCGTCGATCTCGTTGGCGACGGCTTTGGCGATGAGCGTCTTGCCCGTGCCCGGTGGGCCGTGCAGCAGCACGCCCTTCGGCGGCTCGATGCCGAGGCGTTTGAACAGCTCCGGATGTCGCATCGGCAACTCGATCATCTCCCGGACCTGTTCGAGTTCCTCGTCGAGACCGCCGATGTCCTCGTAGGCCACGTTCGGTGCCTCAGCCGACCCCTCTGCTGTGCCCGGCTGGCCCTCGACGATCTGCTCGGCTGGCTGTTCGGCGATCTGAACCTGCGTATCGTCGGTGATGACAACCGTTCCCGACGGCGTCGTCGAGGCGATCTTCAGCGGGACGGCCTGCGACTGGCCGCCCATGAACCCGAAGCCGAGCGGGAGCCGGATGCTCTGGCCCTGTGTAACCGGCTGGCCGCCGAGTTCGCGGCGGATCAGCGAGTCGATGTTGCCACGGATGCCCAGCCGCTGGGGCAGGGCGATGGTGATCGAGTCGGCGGGCTGGAGGTCTGCGGCTTCGACCTCGACGGTATCGTCGATGCCGACGCCGGCCTCGCTGCGGAGGCGGCCGTCAACGCGGACGACACCGGTGCCGTCGTCCTCCGGATACCCCGGCCAGACGCGGGCGATGGCGGTGCCATCGTCGCCGTCGAGCCGGATAAAATCGCCTCCGGAGAGGTCGAGTTCGTCGGCTGCCACGCGGTCGATGGCAGCCAGTCGCCGGCCGGCGTCTTTCTGCTTGATTGGTTTGACTGTGAGCTTCATTTCTCCACCTGCACGGTCAACACACCGTTGTTCACCGTTACGTCCGCGTCGTCGCCCGGAAGGTCGAGTTCGGTCTCGGTGACATCACCCTCGTCGTTCACCACGAGAATGAGCGTGTCGCCGATGATGTCGTACTCCACGCTGTCGTCGCCGACAGCGAGATCGGCGGCGAGTACCCACTGATCGTCGTACTCGTACTGCCGGAGCAACCGACCGTCACGACTGACTGACTGTGTATTATTCATCACTCTACTAGATGAATAGATGCGCTTCTATATAAATCTTGTTGTGGTAATCGCAAGAGGGCAGGCTGCGACTCGATAGCGATGGGGTTGCGGTTCACACTTGGGCTGTCTGCCGATTGCGTGACACACCATGTGGTCGAATGGGTGGAGTCAGCGAGCCCGTATTCATCGGATGGTGACACTCAGGAGAGATCATCGAGCCCGTCTTCGACGTGGCTGTGTTTCTCGGCCGGGAACGACTCGGACTCGACAGCGTCCCTGTACTTCTCGATGGCGTCGGTCATCGCGGCCCGCACGTCGCCGAACTGCTCGGCGAACGGTGGGGCGTCCTCGCTGAGCCCCAGTACGTCGTTGATCACGAGTACCTGTCCGTCGCAGTCGCCGCCGGCACCGATCCCGATGGTCGGGATATCGAGCGCCTCGGTCACCTGTGCGGCGACGTTTGCCGGGACGTGTTCGAGCACGAGCGCGAACGCGCCGGCACCCTCGTGTGCGCGAGCGAGCGAGAGAATCCCCTCGGCAGCGGCCTCGGTGGTCCCCTGCCGCGTGTAGCCGCCAAGCTGGTTCACGTGTTGTGGCGTCAGCCCGAGATGTGCCATCACGGGAATACCGAGATGGGTGAGATGGTCGGTCAGATCGACCGTGTGTGGCCCGCTTTCGAGTTTGACCGCGTTGGCACCGGCCTCCTTCAGCATGCGGCCGGCGTTGCGAACAGTCTCGCTCTCGTCGACGCCGACCGAGAGAAACGGCATGTCGGCGACGACAAGCGCCTCCTCGCTCCCGCGAGCGACCGCGGCGGTCCGGCGTTCGACATCCTCGACGGTGACGGGTAGCGTCGAGTCGTAGCCCAGCGCCTCGGTGCCCATGCTGTCGCCGACCAGCAGTACGTCGATGCCGGCGTCGTCGATCAGCCGGGCGGTCCCGGCGTCGTAGGCCGTCAGCATCGTGATCGGCTCCGAGCGGTCGCGAAGCCCCCGCGTCGTGGTCATGCCTGTCCTTGGGTCGCCAGCAGTTAAATCGGCTGTGTCCGATACCGGCGGGATCGCGCCGAACCGTCACCTCTTACCCGGCCGCCACGAACGCCCGAGTGTGGCCGATCCCGTAGCCAAAACTAACCCTGACGGCGTCGATTTCGGCTGGGTGATGCAGGTCACCTTCGTCGTGACGATCCTCGTCGGCTCGCCGCTGGTCGCGCTGCTGTCGACCACCGTCGACCTGCCGACATGGGGTGCCCGGGCCACCTTTGCGATTCGCGCTGGCGCGCCAATCTGGCTGACAACGAACGTCGCTGCCTATCTCTACGCGAAGTACAAACGCGACGAGACAGGGGGCGATCAGACAACGAGCGATGCAGCAACCACCGCTGACGACCCCGACGAGTAGCTCCCTAGACGAATTCGAAGGCGACACCTGCGCGCTCAGCGGTCTCCCTGTCGCGGGGTGAATCACCGATAAAGAGGCTGTTCGCGGGATCAACGCCGAGCTCTGTCAGCGTCGCCAGCAACGGTTCGGGGTCGGGTTTGTGCGTCGCCACCGAGTCGCGGCCGACAACCGTATCCACATCGGCCGCAAGCTCGTGGGTTTCGAGGGCGATCCGACAGGCTGCCTCACAGTTGAGCGAGCAGACCCCGACCGGGACGGTTCGGTCGGCGAGGTCGTCAGCGAGGTTACAGCGACGGGAGCGGCGCGCCCCCTCGCGTTCGTGACGGCTGATCGCCGCCTCGACGTCGTCGGCGATATCGTGCTCGTCGGCGTCCTCCAGCAGCGACCACAGGCCCGCGCCGGTGGCATCGATGCCGGCCTCGTCGTAGACCTGCATCACGTCGGTGGCGACAGCGTCCCAGTCGACAGCGAGGGTGACGAGTGTGCCGTCGAGATCGTAGACGATGCCGTCGTACGCCTCGTCGCTCACGCCTCACCCTCCCAGAGCGGGTAGAGCTGATCGGTCGGAGCCGTCGTGATCCGCTCGTCGTCCAGTATCAGCGCCCCAGCGTCGTCATCGCCGCCGCGGCCGCTTCCGTCGCTGTTGCCGTCGTCGTTGGGATCGCTCTCGTCGCTTCCGCCGTCGTCACCGCTCGGCTCACGTACCTCGCCGATGACCGCGGCGTCGATGTCGGCTCCAGAAAGCGAATCAAGCGCGGTATCGACGGCTGCCGGCGGCACCGTCGCCAGCAACGCCCCCGAGCCAAAGCTCCGGAGCGGGTCGACCGACATCGCCTCACAGATCGTCTCTGTCTCGGGTCGGATCGGTATCGCGTCGCGCTCGGCGATCAGATCGACACCCGATGCTGCGGCCAACTCGACACAGCCGGTGACGATACCGCCCTCGGTCGGGTCGTGCATCGCGGTCGCCGCCGAGCGCAGGCGGTCGGCCTCCCGGTGAATACTGATCTCGTCGAAGAACCCGGCCGCACGGTCAAGGGTCGCTTGCTCGACGCCAGCCTCGCGTGCCTCGTCTGCGAAGTCGCTTGCAAGAATCCCCGTCCCCTCGATGGCCGCGCCTTTCGTCAGTAGGAGTCTGTCGCCCGGTTGGGCACCGCTGGTCGGAACGTGACTGTCGGTGCGACCGAGGGCTGTCAGGCTCAGCAGTGGTCGTTCGAGGGCGGGCACGTACTCGGTGTGGCCGCCGACGATGGTGACGCCGAGGTCGTCGGCTGCGTCGTCGAGCTGATCGGTCAGCGTCGCCAGCGTCTCGTCGTCCTCCTCGGGCAGAAAGATCACGTTTGTCAGGAACTCCGGGTCGGCGCCCGAGGCGGCAACGTCGTTGCAGGCAACGTAAACGCCGAGCGTGCCGGCACGGTCGGCCGCCAGCGAAATGGGGTCGGAGCTGACGACCAGTGTCTTGCCGTCGTCAAGATCGATGGCTGCGGCGTCCTCGCCGTAGGCCGCGCCGGTCAGCAGGTCCCCGCTCGACGCGCCCGTCTGTTCCAGCACGCGACCGAGCGTGTCGGGGTCGAGTTTGCCGATCATGCCGGGTTTGGAGACGTGGGTGACAACCGGTCGCGGTTACTCATCGACGATATCGATGTCGAGTTCGTCTTCGAGCGCGCGAACAACCGAGCCCCCAACGTCAGCTCGCGTGGCGCGGCCGTCTTCGATGGCTTCGAGATCGCCGTCGCCCACGTCCAGCTCCTCGGCGAGGTCGTCGATCGAGTGGCCGGCCGCCTCTCTGGCCTCCTGCACGCGATCACCGTAGTTGGGAACGAGATACGGCAGGCGGTCGCCCTCGTAGTTGGTGCCCTCCTCCTCCCAGTGTTTCGAATCGCCGGTGGCGGCATCGTACATCTCGGCCTGTCGCTGTGCGGCCCGTTTCTTGCGGTTGTCGGGCCCCTCGTCGTTGCTGGTTTCGGCCTGACTCCGCCCCTCGCTGTGGTCGCCGCCGTCGCCCCCGCTGGTTTTCTGGCTGTCGTCGTGTGGCGCGCAGTCCGGACACACGAGCAGTACCGCGCCTTCGACGTTGGCCTTGCTGAGTCGACTGCTGGCGGTGCCACAGAGCTCGCAGCTGTCGCCATCCCCACCGCCGCCGCTATCCCCCGTCGAATATTTCGCCATACGTCGTGTTGGACCGTCGAGGGTTTAACTCTTCACGCGACGGCTGTCGCTGCTCTGTGTTGGTCGTCGGGAGAATGTGCGTGGGTGCTGTCGTAGAGACAACACCACATCGTGGCGGCTGGACCGCCTGCGATGCGTGGGAAGAGATTTGAACTCTTGGACCTCTACAGGACAGCGCCCTCAACGCTGCGCCGTTGGCCTAGCTTGGCTACCCACGCTCGCTGTGGTTTGTCGCGCTTCCGCGCACCCGCTCTTTCCCGGGCGTCACTAAAAGCCCTTTCTTTTTCCGCCCTCTGTCCATCGGTCCGTCCGCCGAAAATCACGGGCCGACGCGTCGACCGCGCCGCATGAAACAACGGTTTTCCTTCCCGAGGCAGAAGACCGCCTATGCAACTGCCGATCCGCGATCAGGTGCCACTGCTGACGGCCGTCCTGTCGGCGGCCGCACTCGGTGCCGTCTTCGCCGCCGTCGGTGGGGTGATCCCGACGAGTTTCATCCCGCGAGTTGGCCTCCTCCTCGATGTGATTCCGGAGCTTAACGTCCTCATCAGCGCGACCGCCATCGGGACGATCATCGCCGGCTGGCGAGCGATCCGTCGCAACGAGGTCACCCGACACCGCAACTACATGCTCACCTCGTTCGCGCTGTTTACGGCCTTTCTGGTGTTCTACATCTACCGGATCAGTCTCCGCAGCCCGACGGAGTTCCCGGGGCCCGCATCCATCGAGCAGTTCGTCTACTTCCCGATCCTCGGGATTCACATCCTGCTGGCGGTCCTCTGTGTGCCGCTGTTGATCTATGTGATCCTGCTTGCCGTGAGCCGCCCGGTTGAGGAGATCTATCGCACACGACACCGGAGTGTCGGTCAGGTCGCTGCCGTCCTCTGGCTGATCTCGTTCAGTCTGGGCATCGTCGTTTACGGGATGCTGTACGTGGTTTACTGACCGGCGTCGCTAACTGACCGGTGTAGTTCACTGATCGGTATCGCTTGCTGATCGGTGTGATTCACTGACCACCGTCGGTGTAGCTCCCGAGCCGAAACGGCAGTAGCAGTCGGCCGACAACCACCAGCAGAAACCCGTGAATTGGCCCGTTTCCGTCGGCGATCAGCGGCGCGATTCGTTCTGCCCGCGACCGGCCGTAGCGGAGGTGTTGAATCCCGTCGAGAAGGAACCAGCCGCCGAGGAGCACGACAAGCCCGATCCACAGCACTGAGACACCGCTGGAACCGAGATACCACGCGCCTAGCAGTATTACACCACCGAACAGCACGTGATCGGCGTAATCGCCCACAGTCCGCTGGATTGCGTGCACGACAGCGCGAAAAACGAGAAATACGGCGGCTATCCCAGCCGCCGCCGTGGTGGATTCACCGAGGACTAACAGCGTTATACTGACAATCACCCCGAGCAGCAACTCATTCCGCACACCATACTGATCGTGGAGGGCTGACATCACTACGGTAATATCGGTTAATCAATAAAAAACCTCACCTCGCGAACGCTACCGATCAGAGTATTGTTGCAGCCGGTGACTCCCACTCGCCGACACGCTCCTGCAACCGACAGGGTGGGTTCAGTGTGACCGATACTCCACCAGACGGCCGCTGTGCCCGATAGCCGTCGTCGTCTCCGTCCGATTCCGCCAGTTGTAGCCTGATTGTGCTTCCAGTGTTTGCGGCTGCTAACTGCTTGCGTAGCTTCGGGTCCTCGTATCCCGTAACGTGGACTAGATAGTTCTCGTCAGGCGTAATCAAACTCAGGGTTCCGTCCCCATCGATGCTATCAAACACACGGTAGTCGTGATTTCCGGCCTGTTCTACAGACATGATACAATACTGCGGAGACGTAGTCAAAAGTGTATCCGCCCAATAATCAGACGGGATAATTGGACGTGACCGGGGCGGTTCAAAGCGGGGTTGCGCCGCCGCTGGTAAGGGTAAACCAGACGAACAGCCCAAAGAGGAGCACACCGACGACTATCAATCCGAGGAGAAACGTGCGGCTGACCTCACCGGTCTCGGCCGGCTGGTCGTCTGCGTCCGTATCAGTTCCCATAGCAGATGTAGTTGCTGTCGGTGAAAACCTCTTTCGGCATCTCAGTCGTCAGCCGCGAAGGCGTCCGGCTGGCCGATGGCGGGTCGGTCGACCTCTCGATCCGTGGTTTCGCCCTCGATATCGTAGGGGTACTCGCCGGTGACACAGCCCATACAGAGGTCGATCTCCTCGCTGTCGAGACTCTCGGCGATGGCGTCGATCGAGAGGTAGGCCAGACTGTCGGCGTCGATCTCCTCGCGGATCTCCTCGACGGAGTTGTCGGCCGCGATCAACTCCTCGCGGGTCGCCATGTTGATGCCCATATAGCAGGGGGCGACGATCGGCGGCGAGCCAACGCGCATGTGAACCTCCTCCGCGCCGGCGTCTTTCAGCAGGCCGACCAGCTGATTCGAGGTGGTGCCCCGAACGATCGAGTCGTCGATGATCGTGACGGACTTGCCCTCGATGGTCGACTTGATCGGATTCAGTTTGAGGCGGACCGCGCGTTCGCGTTCGTCCTGTGTCGGCATGATGAACGTTCGCCCGACGTAGCGATTTTTCATCAGCCCCTCGGCGAACTGCACGCCGGAGTCACCATCCGGCCGTGGCTCGCCGTTGGCCGTTGTCTCGCCGGCCGCATCGGCATAGCCGGACGCAAAGGCGCGTCCGGAGTCGGGGACTGGTAACACCACATCGCTCTCGATGCCGGTTTCCTCCCAGAGCTTGCGGCCGAGATTTCGGCGGACCTCGTAGACGAGGCTGCCATCGATGATCGAGTCGGGCCGAGCAAAGTAGACGTGTTCGAAAAAGCAGTGTGCCGTGGTGTCGTTATCAACGAGTTGATACGAGTCATAGCCAGTGCCATCGCTGTCGAGAACAATGAGTTCGCCCGGCTTCACGTCCCGGATCAGCTCACCGCCGAGGGTGTCGATGACCGTCGACTCGGAGGCGAGCACGTAGCCGTCATCGACCTGTCCGAGACAGAGCGGGCGGTTCCCCTGTGGATCGCGGACGCCGATCACGCTCTCGTCGTGCATGATCGTCAGCGAGTACGAGCCGTGGAGCCGCTCCATCGTGTGTTTGACGGCCTGAATCAGATCCTCGTCCAGCAGGTTGCGGGCGATATCGTGGGCGATGACCTCGGTGTCGCCATCGGAGGTGAAGGCGTGGCCGAGATTCGCCAGCTCGTCGCGGATCTCGTCGGCGTTGACGAGATTGCCGTTGTGCGAGAGGCCGAGCGAGCCGGATTTGAAGGAGACGGAGAAGGGCTGGGCACAGCAGGCGTTGATGCTGCCCTCGGTCGGGTAGCGAACGTGGCCAATCCCCGTCGAGCCGTTCAGCGAGTTGAGGTCGGTTTCGTCGAAGGCGTCACCGACAAGGCCCATCTCGACGTGGCTGTGTTGCTGAAAGCCATCGTGGGTGACGATGCCGGCGGACTCCTGTCCGCGGTGTTGGAGCGCGTACAGCGAGTAATACAGCGGTCGTGCGACGGGTCGATCCTCCAGTGCGATCCCGACGACGCCGCATTTTTCGGTCGGCTCATCGGGTGACTGGGTGGTCGAATCCCGGCCGGAATCCATACTAGTTATACTCTCATCGCTCTTCAAAAAGCCTCGTGTTTGTGTCGTCTCGGCGTCGTCTGCGAGTTAATATGTACACGTTCGTGCATATATCGCGGCGTGTCGGTCGATTCTGTGGCTATCGCTCTGATCGCTCGGCAACGAGTGAGACGTAGCCGATCCGGCCGTCCGCGACGGCGGCCTCGGCCTCGTGAATCCCGTCCAGCAGTCGCTCCCCCCGTTCGCCCATGAGCCCCAGCAATCCCTCGTAGTCGACACGCGCCGCGATTCGGTCCTGCATCGCCAGCAGGTCCTCGCGGTGGTTCTGCACGTTGTTGACGACGAAGCCGGCGGCCTCGACTCCGGCGATGGTCGCCTCGCGGCTGCGGCTTCGCGTGAGACAGAGCGCGTCGACGATGGGGTCGGGGAGATCCGGAACCTCGCCCTCGACGACGACATCCGACAGCGCGAGCCGCCCACCGGGTTCGACGACGCGGGCCGCCTCGGCCAGCGCGCGCTCGCGGTCGGCCGCGAGACACATCACACACTCTGCAAGGACGACCCCAACGCTGTCGTCAGCGACCGGCAACTGTGTCATCTCGCCGCGGATCGCTCGCTCGCCGGCTGGGTCGCGGTCGAGCCCGACCGCTCGTGCGTCCCGATCGCGTGCGACAGCCAGCGATTCGCCGGCCCCACAGCCGATATCGAGCACACGCGTTCCCGCAGTTACGCTGGCGCGATCAAGCAGGTTCTCGGTCGCCGCCCGGCCCCCGGGGTGTAGCGGGCCATCAAGCACCGTGCGGAGGGTGCCCCACGGGTTCGCCAGCGCGGTTTCGAGGGTTCCCTGCATGGTCAGTCGTCGCTCGCCGTCGATTCCTCGGGCTGATAGGTCGATTCTTCGGTGGGCAGATCGCTCTCGTCGTCGGCCGGAACTGGGTCGCCGACACCGGGACGGCCGCCCCAGTCGTTGCGGTTTCGCAGGGCGTACTCGCCGTCGTCGGTCGTCATATTGTAGCCGCAAAACGGGACGAGGTCGCCGTCCTCGGTCGGAACCGAGATACAGCAGTTGTCAAGCCGCTCGGCGTCGGCCGCGTCGGCGTCCATGAACCCGGTCAGCGAGACCGGCAGGACGCGATCCAGCATCTCGTCGGCACCCGCCGGCAGCGAGATTTCGTCGCCGCCACAGCACCCCGCCGACTTGCAGGCCGCCTCTTCGCCGGCCGGCGTTTTGGCGATGAGCTCCATCCAGTCACTCTCGTCGACCATTCCCGAGACGTTGGTAAAGAGGTCGTCGGAGAGGAACCGCGTCACCGGGATCGGGCCATCGTCGCTCGGCAACAGCCCGGTCGCCGACTGACAGTAGGCCGAACAGCAGGGCACCGGCATCAGATCTCGCGCATTGAGGCCGTCGAACCCCTCGGCGAGCCGTTCGGCGGCCGTGTCCAGCGAGAACCGGCCCTCGTTTTTCTCGTAGCGGCCAAAGTGGGCGACCGGCTGGAAATTAACGGCCTCCACTACGTCGCGGTTGTCAAGCGCGTAGCGGACGATATCGCCCATCTCGTGGTCGTTGGTGCCGGGAACGATTGTGGGGACAAGCACGACCGACAGGCCAGCGTCGCGGCAGGCCTCAACAGCGGCACGTTTCATGTCGGTGAGGTCGACCTCGCGGATCGCCTCGTAGGTTTCGGGCTGGAGACCGTCGAACTGGAGGTAGATCGCGGTGACGCCGGCCGCGGCCAGTCGCTCGGCGTAGCCGTCGCGTTCGACCAGCGCGATGCCGTTGGTGTTGACCTGAATGTGGTCGAACCCCATCTCGCCGGCGCGTTCGACGAGTTCGGGCAGGTCCTCGCGGACGGTCGGCTCGCCACCTGATAGCTGGATCGGTCGCGGCCCGCCACTGTCGATGATCGTCTGGAACAGGGACTCGATTTCCTCAAACGGCTTGTGCGTGCCGCCGGGGCCGGAACTCGCAAAGCAGTAGGAACACGAGAGGTTGCAGTCGGAGGTCACCTCGACGACGGCCAGACAGGCGTGGTCGTTGTCGACGGTGAACTCGCCGGTTGGATCGAACGCGGCGTCGGGCTCGAACTGCTCGGCCCACTCCCAGTGGTCAAGCGAGTCCCAGACCTTCCGTTCCGTCTCGCCGTGGTCGTCGCACTCCCGCCGGAGGTAGACCGACTCCTCGTCGGTGACGTAGCTGCCGGGCACGCGCTCCAGACAGTCCGGACAGAGGCTGGTTGTCGATGCAAGCTGTCGGTGTCGCTGGCTCATACGCCTGTCATGTGTGGGACTGG
>KB659972.1_pt453 | contig 24159 bp, 23 predicted proteins | sample 558768 | NCBI scaffold set KB644980.1 | reverse complement strand
GAGGCCGTTGCGGCCACGTTTCAGAGTGAGCGTGGAGCCGCCGTTGCGACGCTCCGCAAGCAGGCCTTTGGCCGCCTCTACAGCGAGGTAGTCCGGTGACCAACCCGCTCGGTAACGGACATCAAACGGCTAACACCGGGGGCGAGAGTCGGTCAGACGACGCCGGGGCGGGCACCGGTGACGGTGACCGCTGGGACTGGCCGGTCGTTGAGTCCACAGTTGAGTACGACAACGAGTGGTACACGGGCGGGTACGACCTGGTCGAACAGCCTGACGGCACCCGGAAGCGGTACTACTGGGCCGAACTGCCGCCAGCGGTGGTTGTGGTGGCGGTGGCGGACAGCCAGCTGGTGATGGTCGAACAGTACCGACCGGCGATACGGGAGCACTGTCTCGAACTCCCGGCGGGGATAGTCGAGGACGGCGAGTCGGCAACCACCGCAGGCGCACGGGAACTGCGTGAAGAGACCGGGTTCGAACCCGCCGGTGTCTCGTTACTCGAGTCGTTCTGGTGTACAACGGGGCTGTTGCGTCACCGCCGGTCGATTATCTTCGCGGAGGGGCTCACACCTGTCGACCCGGAGTTGGACTCGAACGAGTTTCTCTCGGTCCGGGCAGTGCCCGTCTCGGAGGCGCTCTCCCTGGCTCGTGCGGAGCCTGCGAACGACGCCACCATCGAGGCGCTCCTGCTCGCGGCCGAGGCCGAACTGCTGCCCGACGCACTGTCCTGAGACCGGTTCCTTTTGTACCACCCCGCTGTCGGTGTCGCTCCGGAGTGTGCCCGCAAACGGTTCGGGCCGATAACGGAACTGCGCGTCGTGTGCCCGTTCACGTGGATATCCTACCCCTGTTTGCACACTACGATAGTCGAGAGGTCGTGTGTCCCCACCTCGGAGTGGTACCGCGTTCGCCCGACACCGCTGGTGAGTTACGCCGGCGACAAAGCCGGCCGGCGGATAGAGACACTCACCGAGGCTGAGGCGGAGATCCCGCCGGTCGAGGAACTCGTCGACATCGGTGACACGGGCACCGCCGCCTGTCTCCTGTCGGTGTACTGCTCTCGCGGTACACGGGTACTCCGGGTCAGGTGGGCAGAACCGACGTTTTTTTACCCTGTCGACACAAATCTCAGGGTATCCGAGCGATTGGTCGCCCCGGGACAGTGTGGGCGACCGGCAGACCCCCGGGAGACGATGCGCCGGGCCTCGCGGCCAGCGCACCAGACGGGGGTCGGTAGCGTCGGAACCAGCCGCGGTTCCTGCCGCCGGTCGCCACACACAGGGCGGTCACCTCGGCGTGATAGCAATGGAAGTCGAAATCGCAACAATCGGCGGTTACGAGGCGGTCGGTCGACAGATGACGGCAGTCCGTGCGGGTGACGATGTCGTCATCTTCGACATGGGCCTCAATCTCTCGAAGGTACTGATACACGACAACGTGGAGACAGAGCGGATGCACTCACTCGACCTGATCGACATGGGTGCCATCCCGGACGACCGGGTGATGTCCGAACTCGAGGGCGACGTGAAGGCGATCGTCCCGACACACGGCCACCTGGACCACATCGGCGCGATCTCGAAGCTTGCTCACCGCTACGACGCCCCGATCGTGGCGACACCGTACACGATCGAACTGGTCAAACAGCAGATTCAGAGCGAGGAGAAGTTCGGTGTCCAGAACGATCTCGTGAAGATGAAAGCCGGCGGAACGATGGGCATCGGTGACAAGTGCGAACTGGAGTTCGTCAACGTCACCCACTCGATAATCGACGCAATCAACCCCGTGTTGCACACCCCGGAGGGGTCGGTCGTCTACGGGTTGGACAAGCGTATGGACCACACACCCGTTATCGGTGACCCGATCGACATGGAGCGGTTCCGCGAGATCGGCCGGGAGGGGGCAGGTGTGCTGTGTTACATCGAGGACTGCACAAACGCCTCGAAAAAGGGCCGCACCCCCAGCGAGTCGACCGCGCGACAGCACCTGAAGGACGTTATTCAGAGCATGGAGGATTACAGCGGTGGTATCGTCGCCACGACGTTCTCCTCGCACATCGCCCGGGTGAAGTCGCTTGTCGAGTTCGCGGACGACATCGGTCGACAGCCCGTGCTGCTGGGCCGGTCAATGGAGAAGTACTCCGGCACGGCCGAACGGCTCGATTTCGTCGAGTTCCCCGAGGACCTGGGGATGTACGGCCACCGCAAATCTGTCGACCGAACGTTCAAGCGGATAATGAAGGACGGAAAGGGGGATTATCTCCCGATCGTGACGGGCCACCAGGGCGAGCCCCGTGCAATGCTCACCCGGATGGGCCGCGGTGAGACGCCATACGAACTCGATGACGGCGACAAGGTGCTGTTCTCGGCGCGTGTCATCCCGGAGCCGACGAACGAGGGGCAGCGCTACCAGGCCGAGAACCTGCTGGGAATGCAGGGCGCCCGCATCTACGACGACATCCACGTCTCGGGACACCTCAGCCGCGAGGGTCACTACGAGATGCTCCATGCGCTCCAGCCCCAGCACGTGATCCCCGCCCACCAGAGCCTCAGCGGACAGGCTCCCTACGTGAACCTCGCCGAGAACAGCGGGTACACAGTCGGCCGGGACCTGCATCTCAGTCGAAACGGACAGCTCATCCAACTGGTCGAGTAACATGTCTGGACTCGGGGGGGTCGAGACGGCGCTGGAACAGCGACGCGGGCCGATAAACAGGACGCTCATGGAGGCGGTACCGGTGGCAAAGCCCGAGCGTCTGCACGGCGCGGCTCGACATCTGCTCGACGCGGGCGGCAAGCGCCTCCGGCCGGCGCTCGTGTTGCTGTCGGCGGAGACACTCGCCGCGCTCGACCCACAAGAGTCGACGAACTACCACGAGTTCCCGGCGGTGGATGGGGGCGCTGTCGACGTGCTCACCGCCGCCGCGAGCGTCGAACTCGTCCAGACGTTCACGCTCGTCCACGACGACCTCATGGATAACGACGATGTACGCCGTGGTTCCCCAGCGGTTCACCAGCAGTACGACGATTCGATGGCGATCCTGGCTGGTGACGTGCTCCACGCCCGAGCGTTCGAACTGCTGCTCAGGACGAACGCTCCTCCGGAACGGTCGATGCGTGCACTCACCCGTCTGGCGCGCACCTGCACCGAGATCTGCGAGGGACAGACAGCCGATATCGGGTTCGAGGACCGCGACCACGTCACTGTCGAGGAGTACACCGACATGATAGACCGGAAAACGGCGTCGCTCTTTGCGACGTCGGCCGCTCTGCCGGCGATACTACTGGGCCACGACGACGCAGTCGACGCACTCGCGTCCTACGGGCGCGAGATCGGACGGGCGTTCCAGATTCACGACGACCTGCTCGACCTGACGACGCCGACAGAGACGCTCGGCAAACAGCGCGGCAGCGACCTCCTGGAGGGCAAGCGCACGCTCGTGAGCGTGCACGCCCGCCAGCAGGGTGTCGACATCGACAGTCTACTGGACGGGGAAACCGCCGCGAGTGTGAGTGACGACACAGTGGACGACGCCGTCGAGGTGCTCGCGGAGGCCGGCAGTCTCGAGTTCGCCCGTGACCGGGCCCGTGAGTTCGTCGAGCACGGAAAAAAGGAGCTCGAACCGCTCCCGAGCAGCGAGTCACGCCGCCTGCTCCTCGACGTGGCCGACTACCTCGTCGAGCGACGGTACTGACCACGGCCCCCAGGATGCCGGCGTTCCTATGTCGTATATCTGTGTTCTCACAGACCGAGAGCAAATCTCGGTGCCCGGAACATGCGGCGCTGACGTGATCCTCGAACAGATATAATCCCGGTATCACGACAACAAACAGTCTCAACTGTCGGTGACGAGACGGCGGCGTCCAGGAACTGCCGATCTGTTTGCTGTCGTCGGGAGATCAACCCCGGATGGTGGCATCACTGTCCTGTGTTTCGAGGTGGGTGTTCTCGGATTCTGGGCGGCGTATGACGTTGGCAATCGATCGCCTATCTGTGTGCGGTGGGTGTGGCTCGTGAGGATGTGGTGGTCGTCGTCCGAGTCGGCTGTCACCGCCCCGGCACCTGATGCCCGCAGAGATGCAGGTCTGTTTGTCTCTGACCGCTGAGCTAGTCTTGAGCGCTCGACGTGGTGGTGTAACACACACGAAGATGTTCTGTGCCGTGCCGGATACTCCTGTCACAGACGCTGCAGACCCTCGCCGGTTCCGGTACGACGTTCGCCAGGGAGCCGAGAGATAGCGGTGTGTCCGTCGGACGAGGACGGTCACAGTTCCAGGCCGGCGTGCCAGGTAGTCGCGTCGGCGTCGTCGACACTGTCGTCCATCCCGGCAAGCAGGGAGACAGCGCGGCTGGCGACACGTGAGGCCCGGCCCTCACCCGCAGTGCGGAACTCGCCGGTCGTGCGGTCGGCAAAGACCGTACAGACCGCGCCCGCCCGGAGCCCGTAGATGCCAGCGAGGGTGAGCAGCATGCTCGCCTCCATCTCGAAGTTGAGCACGCCCGCCCGCTGGAGCGCCTCGATGCGTTCCTCACTCCCCTGCCCGCGGAACCCGCCGAACCCCTCGCGGCTCTGCCCGGCATAGAAGCTGTCGGTGCTCGCGGTCAGACCGAGGTGGTAGTCGTAGCCGAGCTGTTCGGCGGCAGCCGCGAGCGCCGACACGACCGCGTGGTCGGCAACCGCCGGGTACTCCGGGCGGATGTACTCCTTACTGGTCCCCTCCTGCCGGACCGCACCGGTCGTGATTATCAGGTCACCGACGTCTGTCTCGGGCTGGATGGCACCACACGAACCCACCCGGATACACGTCTCTGCGCCGACCCGGGCCAGTTCCTCGACGGCGATCGCCGCCGACGGCGACCCGATGCCTGTCGAGGTGGCCGAGATAGGTGTCCCCTCGTGAGTGCCCGTTACTGTCCGGTACTCGCGGTGGTCCGCGACGACGGTGTGGTCCTCCCAGTCGGCTGCGATTGTCTCGACCCGGTCCGGGTCGCCCGGCAACAACACCGCATCCGCGACGTCGCCGGGTTCGACCTCGAGGTGGTACTGTTCGCCCTCCTGTGGGTCCTCGCTGCCGGCCTGCTCGGTAACACCACCCGCTCCCGTGTGCAGGTCGCCCGTCTCGTCGTCGGTCATTGCTCGCCCTCCGTGTCGAGGTGTGCCGCCGAGATGGGTTCGGGGAGCAACTCGTCGAGTCGGTACGTCTCGACACCGTCGGAACCTCGACACACAACCTCGAAGGCCGGCGAGCAGAACTCCGCGAGTGTCTGCCGGCACATCCCGCAGGGGGTTACCCCGTCGCGCTCGCCCGAGACGACCGCCAGTCGGTCGAAACTCCGGTGACCGTCGGCAACCGCCGTCCCGAGCGCCACCTCCTCGGCGTGGAGGCTGTTCGAGTAGTTCGCCACCTCGAGATTACAGCCCGTGTACACCGGTCCGGTGCTGGTCTCCAGGGCCGCCCCGACCCCGTACCCCGAGTAGGGGGTGTGTGCGTTCCCGATCGCCTCGCGTGCCGTGTCGAGTAACTGCTCCATGTGCTCGATTGGAACAGCACGGTAAAGTATGTGGGCGATTGCACGATATCCTCGCGCGGCGACAGCCGCGGTTCGAGCGACTGCGCTCAGTCGTCGTCGTTTGTTTCGCTGGTGATGACGGCCTCCTCCTGCTCGTCGCTGAATCCGGCTGACTCCTCCTGTCGGCGCTTCGCGTCGGGTTCGTACTCGGCCTCGATCCCCTGGAACCGGGGCACAAAGGAGAGCTCGTGGTGGCTCTCGGTCGGGTGGTCCAGGTACCGGTCCTCGAGGTCGAACTGTGCCTGCTCGTTGTTTTCCGACAGGCTCTTGAAATCCTCGTAGACCGAGTGGGCACCCGAGTGCAGCGCAAACAGCGTGATGAAGATGTAGTTGTAACCGATCGAACCCAGCTCCTCGAACGTGAGCGGGTCCTCCTCCTCGCTCCAGGCAAAGCTTGAGGAGTAGTTGAACGCGAGTTTTATATCGGGGTGTGTTTCCTTTAGTGTCTCGGCGTACGCGATTGCGTCCTCACGGGAGGGGTCGGGCATCTCCGGCCAGACGATGTCGACACCGGCATCCGCGTAGATGCGCCCACGCTCGAGATGCTCCTCCCAGTCACCGTTTGCCGACCCGTACGCGTCGGTTCTGGCGATGATGATGGTGTCCTCGGACTGTTTCGCGTCGACGGCCGCACGGAACCGTGCCTCGGCGTCCTCGCGGGAGATGATCTGCTTGCCGGCGATGTGTCCACACCGCTTCGGTGTGGTCTGGTCCTCGATGTGAACCGCGGCAACGCCGACCTTCTCGTACTCCCGCACCGCACGCCGGACGTTGTGAGTGCCACCGTACCCGGTGTCACAGTCCGCGATGACCGGCAGGTCTGTTGCCTCCACCTGCCGTTTCGCGTTTTCGACCATCTCCCGCATGTCGACCATCTCCAGGTCCGGGAACCCGAACTGTCCGAGCACCGTGGAGTAGCCCGACATGTACACCGCGTCGTGACCAGTCATCTCCGCCAGCCTCGCATCCAGCGCGTGGTACGTGCCCGGCGCGAACACGAACTCTTGACTGTTCAGCTTCTCGCGTAACTCCCGTGCCTTCGGGTTGTCCAGTTTGTCCCGGATGTGTGGCTCTGTGCTCTGTACTCTGCTCGCAACCTCGTCGATACCGTTGTGATCCTGTGTCATGGGTTGGCTCTGACCGCGCCTGTTGCGCGTGTCGGTTGGCAGTTTGACTCTCACGACCCGGATAAAAAAATGTTATGAACAATAATGATAGTAATGTCGTAGGACATCCTGACCTACTAGGTTCATAGATGGGCTCGTGCTAACAACTGCCACACAACGGCCTAACGGGGAAACTCAGACACGGGTTCGCTCGGCCCAGCGGCAGAGAGCTACCAGCTGTTCTGTGTCTCGTGGGTAACAGTCTGGCCGGCCGGGTGAGTGCCGGACAGCGCGGTACACGGGATTCAAATCAACGGGAGAGGAGTCGCCGGTCACAGGGGAGAGACTGTGGCTGTTCGTCGTGTTCGGTGCCGAGGTTGTCATCCTGATGCCGGTGTCCGCGGTGGGCTGACCCCTGTGTGGTCGGCAGCCCTCACCCGTCAGGTGAAACGCTGGTGACGGTCCCGACCCCTTTGCTGCGACCTTCCCGGAAGACGAAGCGCTGGCCCTCCTCGACGAGGTACGGGCGGAACTTGAACCGGACCCGCGCGCCCCCGGAGTCACCGGGGAGCAACCGGCCCTCGTGGGGGTAGAACGCGGCAGCCTCGCTGACCGTCTCGAGGTGGACAACCGGCTCGTAGCCGTTGTTGATGCGGGTCGGGTGGTTCAACACGACCACGTCGGCCTCGAACTCCCGGACAGGGTCGGGGTCGGCCTCGCGGGGGACCAGCGCCATGCCGCGCTCGATCTCGGCTTCCTCGACACCTTTCAGCGCGATGCCGACGATACGACCGGCGCGTGCCCTGTCGACGCGGTGGTAGTGCATCTCGATACTCCGGACCTCGACATCCCGGAACCCCCCACCTGGCATCGGTCCGAGCTGTAGCTCGTCACCGGCCTCGACCCGGCCGGACTCGATCGTGCCCGAGGCGACCGCACCGACGCCTGTGACACTGTACGTCCGGTCGACGTACATCCGGAACGGCTCCTGGCTTGCCTCCGGACCGGTTCTCGGAAGTCGCTCGAACAGGCTGTCGAGTGTCCCTAACCCCTGTCCGGTGACCGCGCTCGTCGTCACCACCGGTACCACCGTCTCACCGATCTCGTCGAGAGCGGTGTCGACGCCGTGGCGTGCGACACGGAGCGGGGTCTTGTCGACCTCCCTGAGGAGCTGTTCGACCTCGCGTTCGACCTCGCTGAGTCGGTCGTCGTCGACGAGATCCGCCTTCGTGATGGCGACCATCGTCGGCAGCTCTGTGGCCAGCAGGATACCTAGGTGCTCCCGCGAGGTTCGCGTGGGCCCGTCGTCGGCAGCCACCGTGAGCAGGCCGTAGTCGAGTTTCTGGCCGACCAGCCCGCGGATGGTGGTGCGAAGCCAGGGCTCGTGACCGACGGTGTCGACAAACGAAACCAGCCTCTCGGCCTCCTCGACGATACGGGCGCGGTCCCCCTTTCGATGTGGGTTGTCCATCCGCACCGCACCCTCGTCGTCGAACCCGTAGACCCCGTACGAGAGGTCCGCGGAGAGGCCCCGCTCTATCTCGTGGGGCTGGATGTCGAGATAGCCCCTCGTCCCGCCCTCGCCGTCGTCTGCCTGCCCGGTGACGAGTGACCCGACAAGTGTGGACTTTCCGTGGTCGACGTGACCCGCCGTGCCGACAACGATGTGCTTGTCATCCTCGATTGCGGTCCCCTCGCGGATGGTGGCGACCCCGACGAGCCCCTCCTCACCGGCGTCGATGTCGGTGCTCCAGGTCTGGACATCGGCAATGTGGACCTCTGCCTCCTCGGCGAGCAGGGAGAGCACGTCCATCGACTCCGAGAACGTCTCGGGCGGGATGCCGGCCACACCACCATCGTCTGTGACACCGACAACGTATGTTGCCTCGCCGTCGCCGGAGAGCACCCGGTGGCGTAACTGTGCAGCCAGACTCTCGAACCGACCGTCGGCGAGGTGCAGATTCTTTGTGAGACGTTCTTTGAACTCGACACTGCCACCCTCGTGTTCGCCCCGCTCGATGGCATGTTCGAGGGCAGCCCGGTCGGAACTCATATGTTCAGATTGCAGGTCACAGAGGAAAAACCTTCCCCGGACGCCGTTCCGGACCGCTCCGTTCGACTCACGAGGGCTATACAGCTGTGTCGGGGAGTTCCTGTTAAGGGTACAGGCAGCGGTGGTGAACAGGCGACACGACCGCTCACGACGTGGTGTGTCACACACCCACTCGCCGCGCCGCGGCGACCACTCCGCTCACAGCGAGGCTGGTCGTGTGCCGAAGTGTAAGCACATACACAGCGTCAATCCGTCCGCTCACAGATCCACTCGATGGCATCGAGGAACCCGGCGCCGTACGAGTGCTCGGTCACGTGGTCTGCGGCGGCTCTGGCGGTGTCGTCGGCGTTCCCGACGGCAACGGCGCTGTCGACAGCCTCGAACGCCGGGGCGTCGTTCTCGGAGTCGCCGACCGCGACGAACTCGCCGGGGTCGAGTCCGAGCGCCGCCCCGAGCGCCCGGAGCCCGGTCGCTTTGCTCACGTCGGGCGATTTCACGTGGTACGCGTAGCCGGTGTCGACGACTGTGAGTCCGTGTTCTCGGGCGAGTGTCTCCAGAGGTTCGAGCGGCGACTCGATACTCACAGCGAACTCCGTCTCGCGCCAGCGGTTGACCAGGTCGATATCCGACCAGCCGGTGCTGTGGCCGCGCCGCTCGTAGGCGTCGATGACCGCCTGTGCCGCCTCGCGGTCGCCCTCGTACCGGATTGTCTCGGTGGGGCCGACGACCACGACACCGCCGTTCTCCGCGACAACGAGCGGGTCGCGGCCGAAGAACTCACACAGACCAACCGGGTACGGCATCGATTTGCCGGTGGCGACCACGAGCGGCGCCGGCCAGGACGCACACACCGGTAACACACGCGGGTCGAGTGCCCGGTCGGGACCGGTGAGCGTGCCGTCGACGTCGACCGAGAGCGGTGGGAGTGTGTCGGGCAACCGGTCTGCGAGCGCGAGGCTCCGCGCGAACCCTGGTCCGTCGGTCACCGTCCTGCCCCCGCGTTCTCGCGCACCTGGAGCCCCTCGCCGTCGACGGTGACCTCGAACGGGAAACACAGCTCGCAGAACTCCACACCCAGATCTGTCAGCTGTAGCCGCTTGTACTCGGTCCGGGCCCGCTTTGCCCGGGTGCGTGCCTGCTCGACGTGTGACTGTGCCTCGATAACCTCGTAGCGCTTGAGTTCGTCTATCGGGTCCTCGGAGATCTCGACGATACCGAGCCGCCGAAGATTCCGAATGTAGACAGGTGTCCGGCGCTGTGTCCGACAGCCCGCATCGCGGCCGAGCATCGTCAGGTTCCGCGCGACGCGCCACTTTTTCGGCGGGAGATACTGCCGGTCGTAGATGTCGACCACACCCTGGGGTCCATCGACTGCGAGCACACGCAGGATACGGGCCTCGTCGGTAGAAAGCTGCTGGATGATGGAGCCGAAAGCCGGGTGAACCGACTCGTCGCGCCCGACCTCGGCCGACTGTGAGATGAGCTGTGCACCCCGTTCGGCGAGCGCATCCCGGGTAACTGGTCTGTCCTCGACGACCTCCTCCCGGTGTGTGTCGAGCCACCCTGACCGGCGCTCGCCGATGTCGATGCCGGCGCGCCGGAGTTCGTCCAGCGTGATCGCCCGCGTCGTCGTGAGCAGTTCGGCGGGTGACCCGGCGTTTGCGGCCGCGTAGGCGAGCCGTGTCCCCACCCGGATCCCCGACTCGACCGAGTTGCCGCTGGCCCGCTGTGTCACCACCGCCGCGAACTGCGCGAGTCTGAACGGGTCGACCCCGCCCGACGTGTCACCACCTCGCTCCGACTGTGAGAACAGCCCACCGGGCCCGCGGGCAGGGTCTGCCATATCGTTGACGAGCCGCTGGATGTCCGACTGGAACTGGTCGACGTCCTCCGGTTCGACCCCGGCCGGGTCCCGAAGCCCCTGCTCTACCGCGTCGAACATTCCGGTGAGTGTGTCCCGGTCTGATGGAGAGACCCCCGGCGCCTCCTCGAACAGCCCGAGGAGACTGTCGATATCCACGTCACCACGGGCCTCCGGGTCGAGCAGAAACCGTTCGAGCACCGAGAGCAACTCCGCGAGCATCTCGGGGTCCAAACCGGTCGCGCCGTCGACAGCCTCCCGGAGGATAGCGAGCAATCGGTCGACCTGGTCACCGGTCAGTGCGTCCGCCTCGATTGCCGCCTCGAGCAGGTCGAACATCCGGTCGATCTCGCTCGGCGGCAGGTCACCACCCGTTGCTCGGTCCCGTTCATCCCCGCCATCACCCCCGCTCATACCCCGGTCACCACCAGCAACTGGAGACAGCCGGCAACGAACCCGAGAGCCGCCCCCAGCACGACGAGCATCCACTCGTCCTCCTGGAAGGCAGGCCGCAACAGGCCGATAAACTCCTCGGGCGGCAGGGCACAGAGTCGCTCGTAGATGAGCGTCTCGATGGCCTCACCCCGGTCCTCGTTGAACTCGGGGTCGTACAGCGGGTCGATTGTCCGTTCTATCCCCTCCTCGGCAAAGGCCTCCTGGACCCGCTCGTACTGGTCTGTCCCGCTGGCCATACGCACAACCGGACCGGCGACACCCGCCACACGGTCGACCTCGGGGCGGATCGCGTCGCGTATCATCCGCCGCGTACGGTCGGACTGGTTGCCGTTCAATAGGTTGTACGCGAGATTCGACACTGTCACAACCTCGTCCGCGACGAGTTTTGCGTACGTTCTGCCCGCAGACTGCTGTCGCCTGGTGAACACACCCTGGAGTCTGAACGGCCCGAGCTTGTGTTCCTCGAGCGGATAGAAGATGAGACGCAACGCAATCCAGTTTGTCATGTACCCAACGGCTACACCCGCGATAGGGAGCACCCACCACTGGTTGATGTACAGAAACAACGGGATACTGAAACTCCCGAGCAGGGTCCCGATGTAGAACCCGGAGTTGATAACGAAGTTGAGCTCCCGGTCACCAACCTCGAGGAAGATCCGGTTGCCGATGTCGGGGTTCCGGTCGATGTGGTCTGTGATCATCTCCTTCGCGTCGAGTACCTCGTCGATATTCTCCGCGATCTGGTCGGTTATGTTCTCGGCGATGTGCGGGAGTCGCTGCCGGACGCGTGTGTGGACGACTTCTTTCGCCTGTTCGGGCATGTTCTGCCAGAGCTCCGGGTACTCCTCGCGGAGGATGTCGTCTGTGAGCGCACGGATCTCGCCCTCGGAGTTCGTGGCAATCTGTGTGGCGATACGCTCGGGGTCAAACGCCTCGTAGAACTCCCGCTCGGTTGCGAGTTTGGCGACCCCCTTCTCGGCCGCGATGTTACCCATCTTCTCCGACCGCGAGGGGATGATACCCTGCCAGCCGACCTTTCCGCGCATGACACCGGGTATCTGTCGCAGTCTCTTCGGGAGCGCCGGGGCGAGTGTCTTCAGCCCCGGTATCCGGAGACCGACAAACTCGATGGGGTAGAACAGGAACCTGATCGCCATCCAGTTTGTCGCGTAGCCGATCACCCCGGTTATAAGAGGTATCAACAGCAGCCGTGGTGCGAACGGCAACACAGTGAGGACACTCACGAGACTCTCACCCCACATCCGGTGGCGCTATCACGACAATCGGGTCTGCCGCCGCTGCTCGTGCTGGCTCGACGGTCCGACTGGTCCTCTGTCTGTCGCGGTGCAGCCACGCCTCTGCGTTTTATCTCATCTGCTGTGGTTAAGTTTCATGTGGTCTCCGGTCCGACTGTGCGCGCTCGTACCCGCCCCGCCTGTCGCCGCCACACCCGGCAGCAATCGGTGCCGGCAGACAGTGTCGAACAGCAGTCACCCGGGCGAGGGGCCTCAGACCGGCGGAGGGCTCCGGTCCCGGTCGGTTGTCAGGAGCAACACCGGGGTGTTCGGTCTCGACGACGGGATCATCAGGATCTTTCGGGTGCAGACACCGTTCCAGGCTCGTCCCGACTGTGCTGGCCGACCAGCGTCGACACGTTCTGGCGTCTCGTGTCCCGGGCAGTGGCGCCGACGGTTCCGTTATCTACTTTGCCCGGAGTCCGCAAAAAGTGTTCAATGGAGAGACTGGACCATCACCGGGACCGGATCGAGGAGCATCTCGAGGCGGTGTTGGGCGAGACAGAGCCCGCGCAACTGCGCGAGCGGATGCGCGGGGCAACCCTCTCGGACGGGAAGCGTGTCCGACCGACGCTGACTGTGCTCGTTTGTGACGCGCTGGACGGGGATATCGAGACGGCAATGGACTTTGCGGTCGGTATCGAACTGGTCCACAACGCGTCGCTGGTCATCGACGACATCATCGACAGGTCAGAGCTGCGCCGGGGTGGTCCATCGGCGTGGACAGCGCTCGGGCACGGTCCGGCGATTGTCACCTCCGACGGTCTGCTCGGTGAGGCGTTCGCGGCCTTCGGGGAGAACAACCGGGCGATACAGACTGTCTCCGGGGCACTGGTCCAGCTGGGTGAGGGTGAAGCAACGGAGCTGATGGCCCGACCGGTTTCGGAGGAGGAGTACATACACCTCGCGCAGCGCAAGACGGGCGCGCTGTTCCGAGCGGCCGCAGAGCTCGGCGCAATCGCGGCGGCGGCAGACGAGACGGCCGTCGACGCGGTCGGACAGTACGCCGAACGGGTCGGGGTGGCCTTCCAGATTCGCGACGATGTGCTCGACGCGACCGGCAACACCGAGCGACTCGGAAAGCCCACCGGACACGACGCCGACACCGGTCGCCCTTCGATTGTCGAGGTAACAGACCTCTCTCCGGCGGCGGCAAACGAGCGCGCCCGTGCGGAATCGGAGGCCGCGCTGGCGGCGCTCACCGAGGCCGATGTTGTCGACAGCCGGTTCAGGGCGTACCTGTCCGAACTCGCAACGTTCGTTATCGAGCGCGAACAGTAGATGTGCCGGACAGTGCGGCCGGTGGTGCACAACAAGGGCGAGATACTGCTCGTCCGCGGTGTGGCGGGGTGGGACACAGTGTCCGGTCCTGCCGGGACCGACCCCCAACAGGCGGCCCGACGCACACTAACCCGGACGGGATTCTCGGCGACCGCCCTCGAACTCGTCAGAGCCGGTGATCCGTTCGCAGGCGGGGAGTCCGAACAGATCTACCCGTTTCTGTTCGACTGCGAACGCCGCGACATCACAGTCGACGAGGGGGGTCGTGCCGAGTGGGTCCCACCGCCGGCGATACTGGAGCGCGAGACTGCCGCTGGCCTCTGGGAGAGCTACGACCGGGTGCGACCCACTGTCGAGACGGTTGCGGGTGACACCGAACACGGCTCGACACACATCTCGGTCCGGGCACTCGAGGTGCTCCGCGACGAGGCGGCCCTCACCATCCACGGGACAGGGTCGGGAGGCGTTGCCCCTGGCGACACCGGGCCGGTTGCGACTGTCGCGCGCGAGTTACTCGCCGCCCGGCCGGCGATGACGGCCGTCCTGAACCGGGTCCATCGGGTGATGAGTGTCGCCGACACCACAGCGGCGGTCCCGGGTGTCGCCCACGAGGCGGTCGGTCGAGCGCGACGCGTGGACGACCAGGCGGCAGCAACCGCGGCAGACCTGCTCGGAACGCGTGTGGCGACGCTCTCACGATCCGGCACCGTCCGACAGACGCTCGCGGCGGCCGACCCCGAGCGGGTGCTGGTCGCGGTTTCGCGTCCGGGCGGGGAGGGTGCCGGCGTCGCACACAGACTCGCGACGAAGGATAACGGGCCGGCGGTGACGGTGACGACCGACGCGGCGTTCGCGGCTGAACTCGCGACCCAGGAGGTGGAGACACTCCTCGTCGGGGCCGACTCGGTGCTCGCCGACGGACGGGTTCTCAACAAGACCGGCACGCGCGGTGCTGCACTCGCTGCTGCTCACGAAGGTATCGATGTTGTGGTGGTGACAGCGAGCGACAAGATATCTCCCGGAACCGGCTACGACCGGGAGGAGCGCGACCCCGCCGAGGTGTACGACGGTCCGGCACCGGTGTCGGTCGCCAACCCGACATTCGATCTGACACCACCCGAGGTCGTCGACACAGTCGTCACAGAGCGAGGTTCGCTCGACTCCCGGGCGGTGGCAGAGATTGCGGCCGAACATCGGGCACTGCGCGGGTGGCACGAGGACGTGTCGTAGCCGGAAGGCAAGCGTCCGGCGTCGGCGAGATGACGGCGACAGTCACCCGCCACAGTGTAATCGGTCCCCCGAACACGGCGAGCGGTCGCCACGGCTTATCACCCGTGGCGTTGTTCGGCTCACCCCACGGATTTATATTCGAGCGTTACACCTGTACAGGCATGAGACGCACGGTCAGCACCGAAGACGCGCCGGCGGCAGTCGGGGCCTACAGTCAGGCTGTCGCAACTGACGACCTCGTGTTCACCGCGGGACAGATCCCCCTCACGCCGGAGGATGACCTGCTGGACGGTGCGGGGATGGACGTTCAGACCGAGCAGGCGCTTGAGAACTTGACGGCGGTGCTCGAGGCCAGCGGCGCGAGCACCGACGACGTGCTCAAGGTAACCGTCTACATGACCGACATCGGGAGGTTCGATACGATGGACACCGTCTACGAGACGTTCTTCGAGGGCGACCCACCGGCAAGGAGTGCGGTTGGTGTGGCTGAACTGCCAAAGGGCGTCGATATCGAGGTGGAGGCGATCGCGACGACGGGGTAAAAAGAGCCGACCCCTGTGCTGTGTGAGCTGGTCGATAGACGGCGGTCATACAGTTCTGGTTCGTCGCCGACAGACTCGCCCGGGTCAGCACGAGACAGTGTCTGGCGTTGTGGTGTTTGTCTGACTCCGCGGTGTCGTGTCCGGTTCTCTGTGGTGGAACGAAAGGGATTAATCCGGGTCTCCTGCTACATTCGTACGAGCCAGGATGGCCGAATGGTAAGGCGCACGCTTGGAGAGCGTGTTCCCTCACGGGATTCTGGGTTCAAATCCCAGTTCTGGCGCCTCGATACAGCTCCGAGAGACATCCGACTGCTGGGTCGACGACTCAACCGACAGCGTGTAACACCCTGTCTACACAGAGTCAACTCGAACCCGGAAGGTACGCGTGGGCAGGGAGAACGCCAGAAACGAAATGTGTGTAGAACGAGGGCGATACTACCGACCGATAGGGGAGTTGGTCAGTTAGCCACCGGGGTCACCGGGGTCAGCTTCGGCGCCCTCGATTGCGCCCTCTAACCCGTCGGCGACAGCCTCGTCGATGTGGTTCTCGTCTCGCAGTTCGCGGTCGTTGCCGTCGTCGTCCTGCTCCTCAGTCACCGCCTCGTCTCCGGTGACGGAGACGAAGATATCGCTCAGCTCTTCGGTTCGTGATGTGGATTGGCTCTGGCTCATAACCAACTAATGCTATGTTCGCTATCATCATAGAACCTGTACCTAACACGTTTGGAGGTGTGAGGCGTGACCAAACGCGGTCAGAGCGCGTCGCGCTGGCAGGAGCCACAGAGGCTCTCGTTTTTCTGATCGACCTCACGGACGGTCGGAGAGAAGTTCATCACACAGAACTTGTTGTCACAGTGCTCGAGTCCGACAGTGTGGCCAACCTCGTGAACAACCTCCTTTCGGACGCGGTCCGAGAAGATATCCTCGGCGGAGCGTTGCGAGAACCCGCCGTCAGAGGAGGTGTGTAGCCGGTACGTGGAGATGACACTCCCGGAGCCACCGAGATACGCGAGCCCGAAGACGTAGTTCCGGCGGTGGTAGAACAGGTCGTTCGGGGTGATAGCGATGTTTTTGCCCCCCGAACCCACCCGCTTTGCGAGGTCGATAAACTCCTCGGCACGGTACTGCTCACGGGAGCTGTCGTACGAACCGTCCGGGATGTTTTGCTGGTCGTGAACGCTGACCTCGCAGTCGTATATGGACCGAAGTGCCGTGGATGCCTCCCGCTTCACGCCCCTATCGAGGTCACCCACAGGCACAATATCGACGTGCATGTCAAATCTTATGCAGCGCGCCCAACTAAAAACCTCCGTGCTTGAGTCGACACGGGACACACTCATCGGTTGTCTGTCCGACTACGACCAGGTCGTGGAGGTGGGTGTCGGTCGGGAGCCGTCGGTCGCGGCCGGACTCGCGCGCGCCGGTGTCGCCGTTACCGCGACAGACATCCACCCACAGGAGATGCCGCCGGACGTGGTGTTCCTCATCGACGACATCACCGCCCCTGAGCGCTCGGTGTACGCCGACGCGGGCGCCATTTACGGGCTGAACCTCCCGCCGGAGCTGCACCGACCGGCGCTCGAACTGGCGGAGTCGGTGGACGCGAGTCTGTTTTTTACGACCCTCGGCGGCGATCCGCCGGCCGTGCCGGTCACCCGCAAGACGATGCCCGCGGGGACGCTGTTCGTGGCCGACCCACGAGGGTGAGTCACACTGCCGGACAGAGTCTTTCGCGACCGATACTCACAGAGGGGCTATCTGTCACGGAATCTCCCGCCCGAGTACCTCGTAGCCGGTCAGGCTCGTCTGTCCGACGGTACAGAACGCTCGTCGTCCAGATACGCAACCGGTAGTGGCGTCCGTCGCTGCCGTCAGCGGTAGTGAGGGCTACGAGGCCGCCGCACAGGTCGAAGAAAGCCGAAGACCAGTCCCAGCCCTGCCTGTCGCGCGTGCGCTGAGACTGTCGTCTCAGCCATCTGTGAGAGCACCGAACAGATGGAGGCGACCCGACCTGAGCGGACACTCTCGGGGCTGGACCTCGACGACGCCCCGTCGCCCGTTCGTCGCCGTTGTGGGGTCTGCTGTCGGCGATTGCTCACCCGACGACGTCGGTGAGTCCGCCGACGAGCCGGGTGACCGACCGGCCGGGATACGCCGTCACTATCGGGGGTTGAGCCGCCGCATCCATCGCCGAGGTCGACCGGGGGTGAACGTGCTGGCTCCGTCGGACGGGAGGTTTAATTGGGCGTAGCGGCGAGCGTGGGTATGCTCGGCTTTGTTGGACTCGGTCTCTACGACGAGCGCTCGGTTACCCTCCGAGGGCGCGAGGAACTCCGAGCGGCAGACCGTGTGTTCGCGGAGCAGTACACGAGTATACTGGCCGGGGCGAGTTTGGCCGACCTGGAGCGGGCACACGGTGTCGAGATCGAACTGCGCGACCGGACGGGTGTCGAGCGTGACCCGGAGCCGATACTCGCGGCCGCCGAGACCGGGCAGACAGTGTTTCTCGTCGGCGGCGATCCGATGGTCTCGACGACACACGTCGACCTGCGCCTGCGCGCCGACGACCGGGGCATCGAGACACAGGTCGTCCACGGGACGACCGCACAGACCGCGGCGAGTTCACTCACCGGACTCCAGAACTACCGCTTCGGAAAGGCCACTACACTTCCGTTTCCCGACACACACGGGGGTGTTCCCGGGAGTGTGCTCGAGACAATCGGCGACAACCGCGAGCGCGGTCTGCACACGCTGGTCTACCTCGATATCGACGCCGCCACCGACCGCCTGATGACCGGCGACACCGCCGCCGGCTTGCTCGCCGACCATCTCGACTGTCTGGGCGTGGTGGTCGCCCAGGCTGGCAGTGACGACCCGCTGGTCCGGGCCGACCGACTCGGGACACTCGCGACAGAGTCGTTCGGCCCGCCGCTACACCTGCTCGTGGTGCCCGGCGAACTACACCCGATGGAACGCGACGCACTCCGCGCGCTCGACGACGGGTCCTCTGACGCGCTCAACGGCGACTGACGGCGACTCCACCCGGTCTGTGTCTGTCCGAACCTCCGACTCTGCTCTGACCCCCTGCGTTCCTGCTCTCTGTACCGGTTTCTGGTCCCCTGCTGTACCGAGTGACGACCCTGCGCGGTGGTCATAATGGCTCACAGAGCTGCTCGGTGGTAGGAAGCGCGAAAACACTCCTGTGGAACATCCTCAGACCTACGCTCGCACGGCGCCGCCGGGTGAGCGTCACCGCGAGTGTGACGGTGCTGCCACCCAGCGCTGTATCCGCGTGGATAGGGGCGCTGTTGCTGGTGATATCGGCCGACGACCTGCTGGGCTGAACCAGCGATATCACAGAGCCTGTGGCGCTCGGCTCTCTCGCCGTCGGCACCACGACCTGGTTGAGCATCCGGTTTCGGTCCAGTGTCTGCCCCGGCAGCGACTCACACCTGTCCGTCCGCGGGTCGGGGCTCGCTGTTGAACGCGTCGACGAGCTGCTCCGGCAGCGCCTCCGGCGAGAACACCGAGACGAGGTCGCCCGGTTTGATCTGCGTGTCGCCGTTGGGTGTGATGTGGGTGCCGTCTCTCTCGATACCCACGACAAGAACCGTATCAGGCACCAGACCGTCCTGATTGGCGGCTTTGAGCGTCAGTCCGGCGATGTCTGCGGTTTCCGAGACGGTGAACTCCACGACCTCACCGCCACCGACGACAGTCTGAAAGTCGGTGACTGCCGACGAGGCACGGTCGTCCTCGGGAGCGAACCCGTTGTACGGCTGGAACGTCTCGTCGAGCACAGTGCCCTCGCGCTCGATTGTCACCCCAGCGGCCGAGAGCTGCTGTGCGATGCGATTGACGTCGGTCGTGTCCTCACCGACGGCGGTGACCACGAGATTCTCCTGTCCGGTGAGGAGCTCCCTGACGTGAATCACACCGGGGGTCGAAACTGCCTCGTTTGCGAGCGCTGAGCGTTTGCTGACCGGAGCGGTACAGGTGAACTGTGTCGTGACCTTGCCACTGGAGCTCTCGTAGTCGATGTCGGCGTGATACCCGCGAATTATCTCGTTCTCTTCGAGCCGATTGATGCGGTTGCGTACCGTGGCTGGGGTGACATCCACCTCCTCGGCGATCATCGGAGCGGAGGTGTCCCTCGCGTTCGCCCCGAGATAGTAGAGTATCCGTCGGTCGATCTCGTCGGGCCGATAGCTCATGATTCAACCTACTGGCTATCCGGACAAAGACGTTGTGCACTCCGCTCGATACCGACGGGCGTGCGAACGAAACTCCGCTCGATATTGATGGATGTGCGAACGGATCTCCACTCGATACCGACGGGTGTGCGAACGAATTGTGAATACACCCACTCAACCATTGCAAAATAGCGATTCAGTAATAGAGAAGGTAAGATTTTTGTGAGTCGAAAACGTACCGGGTAGTATGAGATCGAATGGTGGCCATTCCCCGTTCGAACGACTCAAACAGTACTACAACCACGAGGAGCGCGTCTGCCAGGAGTGTGGGTTCGAAGACAGGTACGGAACGTGGGATGCAGAGACAGACGGTTCAGACATCGCGTACACTCACACCTGCCCTCGGTGTGGTGCAGAGCAGGAACACACGCTTGAGCTCTCGAACCACGACACTCGTCACGTCCTGAACGAGTCCAGAGAGCGACGCCTACACCAGAGGGACCAGTCACTCTCCGTGTGATGCGCCGGTGGGTCTCGCTGTTGCTCCGAAACCCGTGAGCCGTGGTGTACCTCCAGCGGACGAACCCGCTGGTGGTGCCGGTCACAAAAACGGCAACGTCCTCGCCGGTAGACAGCACTCCGGACCGTCTCCCGGTGCAACAGACGAGGGCCGCGTCACAAAACCCGTGACCGCCACCGGTGGTATGCTCCCCCGGTGCTCATCTGGCTGTGGATTCGGGTATCCCGACAAACCCCAGAGGACCAGTTGCCGCCACATCCGATCCCTCGCTCGTCCACACTGATTGTGACAGTCGGTCTCGACCCCGCCCGTCTGTTCAGTACAGCAAACTATCACTGTTCCTTCTGAGTTGGATTACTGTTTTCGGTTCCACGCACACGCGGGGACAGACCCACGTTCGTAAGCGTTTAATTCTCACCGGGAATAAGAGGACTATGGCCGATTGTCCACTCGCGGACGAGTGTCCCAGCTTTTCCGAGCGAATAACGGGAATGGGATGCCAGCACTACGGTGACAGGGGGGGTGCCGAGTGGTGCAACCACTACAACCAACCCATCGAGGATCTGCAATCTCAGCCGGTCAAACCCGGTGAGGAGGTCGTTATTACCATCGAGGACATCCACGAGAGCGGTGCAGGGGTCGGTCGCACCGAGGACAACTTCATCGTCATGGTCGACGGACTCCTGCCGCCGGCGCGCGCTCGGGTCGAGATAACAAAGGTCCACTCGAACCACGCCCGCGGGAAAGAGTTGGAGGGGCTCCCGATGTCGGACGAGGACGACGCTGAGGCCGAAACCGAGACCGAAACCGGGTCAGAGGAGAGCGACGACGATCGAGACGATGACGACCCCCGTCTGGGCAGCCGCGACAACTTCTGGGGCGGGTGACCCGTATCGCGACACCAACCGGACCGCGAAGTCCGGGTCGACACGCGAGGCTGTCTCCGGTCCCGAGAGAACTTTTGTTCGGACACACTACACAGAGATACGATGGCCACAATAAAGGACAGTGTACACGACCACATCGAGGTCACCGGGGTCGCGGAGGACCTGCTCGACACGCCGCCGGTTCAGCGACTCCGGCGGATAAGTCAACTGGGGACTGTCGGACTGGTGTATCCGTCGGCGAATCACACCCGCTTCGAACACAGTCTCGGTGTCTACCACCTCGCTGACCGGGCGCTCTCGCACCTCTCTATCACCGGGACACAGGCAGAGCGTGTGCGGGCCGCCGCACTCCTGCACGATGTCGGTCACGCACCGTACAGTCACAACATCGAGGAGGTGCTGCACCGCTACACCGGGAAGTACCACGACGAGGTTACCGATCTTGTGAGCGGAAGGGCAGTTGCGCAGGTGCTCGAAGAACACCATCTCGAACCCGACCGTATCGCCGCGCTGATAGCAGGCGAGGGTGAGTTCGGTCAACTGGTCTCCGGTGAACTCGATGTCGACCGGATGGACTACCTGGTGCGGGATGCCCACCACACCGGTGTCCCCTACGGAACCATCGACTACGGGCGCCTGGTGCGAGAGCTCCGTTTCGTCGATGGCGAACTCGTACTCGACGAGGGGAACGTCCAGTCCGCGGAGAGTCTTCTGCTCGCACGGGCGCTGATGAACCCGACTGTCTACCAGCACCACGTCGCCCGCATCTCGAAGGCGATGCTCCGCCGTGGGGCCGAGCGAGTTATAAAAGCCGGCAAAGCTGACCCGGAGACCGTCCGGCGGATGGACGACTACGCCTTCCACCAGACGCTGCGGAACTGTGTGCTGACCGAGGGTATCGCCCGACGACTCGACGAGCGGGACCTACTGAAGCGGGCGGTCTGGGCGGAACTCGATGCGGTGCCCGGGGAGATACTCGATGCCGACCACGGGGACTGCCGCGAGATGGAGAGCGCAGTCGCCGACGAGGCCGATGTCGACCCGGATGTCGTGTTGCTCGACGTGCCACCCGAACCCGAGATGACCGAGTCCACCTCCCGGGTGCTGGTCAACGGTGAGGTGCGCGCGCTCGGCGAGCAGTCGACGCTCGTGAGCGCACTCCGGCGGGCACAGCGCGACCAGTGGCGACTGGGCATCTACGCACCTGACCGGGTCGCAGAGCGCGTGGGCAACGCCGCTGTCCGTACACTCGGACTCGACATAGAGGGCACCCTCGTGCGCGATGTCCGCACCGGTGCAAACACCACGCTCGATGATCTCTGACGGAGCCTGTCCCGGACGAGACGCGGCCGCTGGCAACCCGACTCAGGGGTCGTTGTCGCGCTCGTAGGCACCGGCTTTCTTTTGTTCGCCGCGCTGTCGTAACACCTCGGGTGTGCGGCAGATACCGGTCGCACCGGTGACCTGCGGTGGGATGCAGTTGTTGCAGTTCTCACAGAGCACCTCGCTGGTGTCGTCCTCGAGGATGCGGGCGGCGAGTCGCGGTTCGGCGTAGAACGGTCGCCCCATGCCGACCATGTCACAGGCTCCGCTCCCGAGCAGTCGGTCGATCTGCTCGCGATCGCGGATCCCACCCACCTGCAGAACGGGGATATCGACGTGGGCACGCACACGCCGGCAGAACTCCTCGTTCCACCCGGGTTCGAACTCGTTGCCTGTGGCGCTGAACTTTGCTGCCGCCTTGACCACCCGGTAGCGCAACTCGCCCCCGAACGCCTCGGCGTACCCGTCCTCGAACTGCTCGTCCTCCCAGGCACGCTCGGGGAACTCGCCTTTGATGATGCTCTGGTCCCAGAACGGGGTCTCGGTGACCGGGACCACCGCGTCGTAGCCGAACTCCTCGAGCATCCGGCAGATCTCGATGCCGTCGGCCAGGCTGAGATGTGAGCGTATCCACCACGGCGCCTCGGTCTCCGCCGGTACCTTCGTCGTCAGCGGACGGTCACCGATCTCCGCTCTGATCGCGTCGTGGACCACCTCGAAAAAGCGGGTGCGTCCGGAGAGGGAGCCACCGAACTCGTCGTCGCGGTTGTTGTAGAACGGTGAGGCGAACTGCTGGAAGATGCTCATCGTCGCGCCGGCGATGTGGATACCGTCGTAGCCTGCCTCGATAGCGTACCTCGCAGACTGTCCGATATCGTCGGCGAGTTCGTACACCTCCTCGGTCGAGAGCACGTTCAGTCGAACTCCATCAGCCGAGTCTGTCCGCCAGCGACCAGATCCAGGGCAACTCGGAGACTGCCTGCTGTCGGTTGTCCGACAGCGTTGCCTGTAGCCGCCGTGCCAGGTTTCCAGACTTCTTATACCACCGTGGCCCAGTTGCGCGAAGATGTGGCCGCCGTGACGGTGGACAGCCTCCGGAACCGGTGACAGTCCGTGAACGAACTCCGGGTCGTCGGCGAACGTCATCCGGGGTGCTGCACACCCCTCACCGCTGCGAACCGGCATCGCACCCTGCATTATCAACCCGACACCACCCTCCGCCGACGGCTCCAGTTCGTTTACCATGATCTCGACTGCGTCCTCACCGTTTCCGGCGTGTTCCAGCAGCGGTGCGCGGTAGAGCCGATTGTCGAGTTCGAGTCCGCCGATCTCGATCGGGTCCTCGAGCGTGACCGACATGACTCTGAATTGGAGGCAGGTCTCCTGAATGTTTCGCTCACGCTCAGGTCAACTCACGGGTCGTGTCGACTCACCCGTCACGTGAGCGGAGACGCTCGATACGCGACTCGGTCGGCGGGTGGGTCCCGAGTATGCGGCGATAAAAAAACCGGATCGCCCCGTCGAGCACCTTCCGCTCCTCCCACGGCGGCGGCACGATGCCGAACGCTCTCGTCGACCAGCCTACCCGGAGATCCTGTGTGTACTGTGTCGAGTACTCCCGGTCCAGCGTAATGAGTGCACCTGCCATCGCCGCGTGGGACCCGACCAGTTCGCCGGCCGCGCGGTCGGCGACGTACTCCCTGTGCCGGGCAACCATCGGAGTGGCGAGTCTGTTCGTGATGTACACCGGTATCGCGGCGATGAACACCGGAAAGAGTGCTAATGCACCCGCGTCGAATCTGAGCACGAGTTTGAGTAGTCCGCTGATCTTCGATTGGGGGAGG
>KB659941.1_pt7 | contig 24864 bp, 28 predicted proteins | sample 558768 | NCBI scaffold set KB644980.1 | reverse complement strand
TGGTGACGCATCCCATTAGACTTTGCTGTTTCCGCAGTCTCCGCGGGTGTCTCGGTTACGACACGCCGCTGATACGCGGAGTCACAGACGGAGCGCGAAACAATCAAGGGGGCTGCTCTAAATTATGTGTACATGAGCGAGGCTGTGGTGGCGGACTTTCCCGGCCGGTTCTTTACAGAGGAGACGGAGGCTATGGAGCCGGTCAAGGGACGAATTCTGCTCAGCGAGAAACAGCTCGTCCTCGCCACCGAGGAAGCCGAGACCCGGGTTCCGCTGTCGGCCGTCGTCGACACCAACGTCGGCTCGCCGCCACAGGCATTCAAGCAGTTCTTCAACGATACGGTGACCATCCAGTACAAGAAAAGCGGGGAACGACAGGCGGCCATCATCGAGGCCACCGGCAAAAACGTCGAGAAATTCAAGACCGTCTTCTTCAAGACCGCTGTCGGCGGACAGACGGTGATCGTCACCCACCCCGCCAAACGCGGTGGCCGGATCACCGACGCCAGCGACCGCAAGATGGAGCTCAAGCTAAAGCGCGGGCAACTCGACCTCAAGGGCAAGGAAGAAACGGTCACCGTCGATCTCGGCGGCGTCATCGACTTCGGCCGGGAACAGCGCGATATCGGCGGGAAAACGCGGCCAACACTGTCGGTCGATCACTCCGAGGCCGGCACGACGCTGACGACGCTGATCACCCTGCCGAACAGCCGAAAACTCAATCTGCTGGGACGGTTCGTCAGACTGGAGTACAGCGAGATCATGGAGGATCTCGAGGAAATCAACGTTGGCGAGGAGGAGATCGAGACGCTCGTCTCGCTGTACAGTGCCGGCGGGAGCGCGGAGTTGAGTATGCTCGTGACCGGTGATATCAACGAGACGCGCGCGATTGTCGATCAGCTGCAGGAGAAGGAACTCGTCGATGACGGCGAGGATGGTCTCACGCTGACGCCGAAAGGACAGGTCATCGTCAACCAGAAAATCGAATCGGTCAACGCCTGATCGCGCCAGGCAACGGTCTCGTCGGCGTCTTACTGTTCGTTCATCGCCTCGCTGGCGATGTTGCGTCCGCGGGAGTTCAGCGTGACCTCGCGGCGGGTGCGGACCTCGTCGACGATATCGAGTTCGACGAGTCGCTCGAACGTCTCCTCGACATCCTCGACGTCCTGTCCGACGAACGCCGGAATCTCGAACGGAGAGACGCCGGAGTACAGTGCCATCAGCACCTCCTTTTCTGATTCGTCCAGCTCAACGTTGGCCTCGCTCCGTCGTTCACCCTCCCTGAGGAAGGATTTGGTGAACTGGCAGTCACGCTCTTTGCCGGTGATGTGGGTTTCGACGCTCGTCTGGCCGTCGACGTGAGATACCTGTACGACGAGTCGCTCGTTGCCGCCCATATCCTGTCGTTCGGTGTTGATCTCGCTGATTTCCTCCAGTTCCAGCTCAACGAACTTCCCACTTTCCAGCGCGGTTGCGATGGACTCCTGTTCGACCTTGAGACGGGCTTTCTCCCAGGACTCGTCGGTGACAACACCGCCCTCAACGGCCGGGTGTTTACCTTGACGATGTTCTCATCGAGGATCGCCTTGAAAAAGCCCGTCTTGAACTCCTCGTGATCCGAGGCCGCGACCAGCATCACATCGTCGCCGAGGCGGAGGCTCAGATAGTCCGAAACGGAGGCGATCGCCGTCGAGGCATCCTCCCGACCACCGAGACCGGTGATATCCGAGAGCGCAAGCGTCTTTTTGCCGTCGTTGCCGGCAAGGATGAGCCGGCGGTTCGACAGCAGGATACGGCCCTCTGACCACGACACGTCGTTGAGTTGACGGCCGCCCTTGACTGCCATCGTGAACCGCCCTTTCGTATCTACGATCTTGTACTCGCCTTCACTCATTGAGGGTCACCATCCCGCCGTGCTGACGGCGTTCGGCATGCAGTTGACTTCTCACACTACTATGTAATATCACTGTCGGCCTTTGAGCTTCGAGACAGCGGAGAAGGCCCGCTTGCGGACCTGCTTGCTGTCGTCGTCGGTGAGATTCGAGACGACGTCCTGCGACCGTTCGCCGCCGATCTTGCCGAGGACGAAGACGGCCTGTGCACGCGCATCTTCCGCGGCATCGCTTTTGACGAGGTCGATCAGTTCCGTTTCGACAGCCTCGCCACCCATCTCGGCGAGGCTGGTCGCCGCGAACTGCGAGGTCTGCATATCGTCGCTTTCGAGGGCATCGACGAGCACCTCGATGGTGTGCTGATCGGGGTCCTCAACGATCCGGCCGAGGAACCACGCGGCGTTGCGGATCTGTCGCCGCTGGCCGCTCTCCTCGAGGATCTCGACGATCGGCTGGACGGTCGCCTCGTCGGCATCCTGTAGTTCCGTGACGATCCGGTCGCGGATCTGGTGGCTCTTCTGGGTCTCGACGTTCGACAGCAGTTCGAGAATCGAGTACACCGCCGCGCTCCGAACGGCGGCGTTCCGGTCGGCCAGCGCGTTGGCCAGCGGTTCGACCACCTCGGCGGTGCCGGCCTCGCCGAGTGCGGAGGCGGCGATCCGTCTGATCGAGGCGTTCTCCGACTCGGTCATATCGGTCAGCGCGGCGAGGGCCTGATCGGTGCCGATGGTCGACAGCGCGATGGCGGCCTCCTCACGGACCCGGCCACTCGGGTCTTCGAGGTGCTTGATCAGTGCCGGGACGGCGGAGGGGTGGGCGATCTCGCCCAGTGCCATACAGATGCGGGTTCTGACCTTGGGATTTCCATCCGACGACAGCGCGTTCGTCAGCGAACTCACCGCCGACTCGTCGCCGAGTTTCCCGAGCGCGGAGGCGGCAGCCATACGGAGCTCGGGGATATCCGAGGAAAGCGCCTTCGCGAATCGCTTGGCGACGGCCCAGTCGGCACCCTGTTCGATCTTGTTGCCGGTGATATCTTCGAGGAGCTCCTCGACAGCCTCGGTGCCAAGCTGGTCGAGGCCGTCGACAGCCCCCGCCCGAACCACCTCTTCGTCGTCGGTAACCGCGGTCGAGACGAGGGTTTCGACGGTCTCGGTATCATCCTCGTCGGCGATCTCGCCCAGCAACTCACAGGCCCGTTTCCGAACGGCGGGGTTGTCACTGTCCTCCAGCATCTCCTGGAGACCTTCGGCGTCACCGGACCGTGCGAGATCGTATAGTGACATGTGCTCGTCTGTCCTGCTATGGGGTATACTCGTAAATACGACACCGTTTGTTCACGGGGTCGAAGTCGTCGCGGAGGCTTTCGGGGATCGTCTCGGTCATCCCGATGACCAGATACCCGCCCTCCCGGAGCGAGTCGGTCAGCGTCTCGAAGATCGGGTCCTTGAACGCGGTATCGATGTAGATGAGGAGGTTCCGACAGAAGACCAGATCACAGTTCCGCCGGGGGCCGTCCTGAATCAGATCGTGGCGCTCGAAGGTGATCTCATCGCGGATCGGCTTCTTGACGGTGAACTCCTCGTCAACGATCTCGACGTATTTTTCCGGCCGATCGAGCAGATCCAGCTCCTCGCCGATGTCGGTTGTCCGGGTCGTCTCGTAGGTGCCGGCCTTGGCGTGTTCGAGCGCCTCGTCGCTGATGTCGGTCCCAACGACCGACAGACTGTCCTCGTCGATCTGACGGTCGTCCTTCGAGAGCATGTATACCGAGTAGGGTTCGCGGCCGTCGGCACACGGCGCGCTCCAGACATCAACCCGGCGCTGATCGTCGGTGAGCTCGCGGAGGACCGGCCGCAGGGCCTCCCACATCTCCTCGTTGCGGAAGAAGTTGGTGACGTTGATCGTCAGCGAGTCCATCAGCGCCTCCTTCTCGCGGCTGTCGGTCTGGAGGACATCGAGGTACTCGTCGTACTCCTCGACATCGTGGCGGCGCATCCGCGCCGTGATCCGGCGGTCAAGGTAGTCCTCGTTGTAGTACTCCGGTTCGAAATCGACCTCGTCCTGAATGTGTTTGATAACGCGGCCGAAACTCTTGGATTTGAACTCTCGCTTGCTCATAATGTCACCACGTCAAGCACCGCAACCACGTCGCCGTCGCCGAGAACGGCCGTCCCGCTGAGGCCGGGGATCCCGCTGAGGACGCCCTCGAGTGGTTTGACGACGACCTCCTCCTGATCGATCACTTTGTCACAGTGGAGGGCAACCTGTCGTTGCTCGTCGCGAATGCGCAACAGCATGCCGTCGCCGTTGACGCTGCCCGGTTCGTCAAGCGCGTCGCTGAGTCGAAGAATCGGATAAATCTGATCGTCGTGTTCGATGATCTCGTCGCCTTTGGTCGTGCTGATCTCGTCGGCGCGAGTGACCTCGGCGATGTTCTTGACCGGGATGCCGTACTCGGTGCCCCCGACCTCAACGAACATCACCTTCACGATGGCCACCGTCACCGGCAGCCGGAGGGTGACGACCGTTCCCTCCCCGAGTTCACTGTCGACGTTGATCGTGCCGTCAAGCTGTTTGACCGTATTCTGGACGACATCCATCCCGACGCCACGGCCGCTCACGTCGGTCACCTCTTCGGCCGTCGAGAAGCCCGGATGGAAGATGAGCTCGTAGATCTCGCCCTCCTCCATCTGTTTGAGTTCGGTTTCGGTCTTGACACCCTTCTCGATGGCCTTCTGCTTGAGCACCTCGGGATCGAGGCCGGCCCCGTCGTCGGCGACCTCGATGTTGACGTGATCGCGGTCCCGCGTCGCTGTCAGCGAGACGTTGCCGGTGCGCTCCTTGCCGTTCTCCTCGCGCACCTCGGGCGGCTCGATCCCGTGGTCGACGGCGTTTCGCAGGACGTGGACCAGCGGGTCGCGGATCTCGGTGAGGATCGTCCGGTCGAGCTCGATATCCTCGCCGGAGACGGTGAAGTTGACCTCCTTGCCCGTCTCGCGGGCCACATCGCGGACCAGCCGCGGGAAGGTGTCGACGATCTTCGACAGCGGGATGAGCCGCATGTCCATCGCCGTATCCTGCAGGCTGCCGGTGATCTTGTCGAGTTCGTCAAGGTTGTCGGAGTCGATGCCCTCGCGTTCCATCTCGCGGCGGAGCTTGATTCGACTCGTTACCAGCTGCTCGACGAGGTTGTAGAGTTCGTCGAGCTGTTCGACATCGACCCGGACCGAGGCGATATCGTCGTCGTCGGAGCTCGAACTGCTGGGGCCCGAGCGACCGCTCGACGGCGGACCGGAGCGACCGCCGCTATCGTCGCTGTCGCCGTCGTCGTCCGCGTCGCTCGTGTCGTCGTCCGTCGTGGTCTCGTCAGTATCGTCGTCAGTACGTCGTCGTCGGCCTCGTCGGTGTCGTCGTCCGCCTCTGCGGTCGCCTCGGGGTCGCTGTCAGCGTCGGCGCTCGCGTCGGCCGCACTGTCGGAGACGGCGCCGGCTTCGTCGGCGGCGGCAGCGGCCGACATCGGCTCGGAAACACTGGCCGTGACCGGGCTGACGGTGACGGATGCGACCTTGCCAAGCCCACCGAGCAGCCCTTCGAGTTCGTCGCCGGAGGTGTCGATGGCGAAGACCTCGAAGGTGTCATCGAAGTCGCCCTCCTCGATAGTGTCGCGGTCAGGGAACGGTCGCCGTCCGCTCGTAGGTCCCGTCGATCTCCTGCATGATGAAGATCGCCTCAACGCCCGGCATCTCCGTCTCGCCCAATCCGACTGTCGCGCGGTAGACAGCCTCGCCGGTTGCAACCTCGGCGTCGGCGATCGACTCCGGCAGCGATACCGACTCGCCCTCGGGCGCGGCCGGCTCCTCGGTCGTCTCGTCGTCCGTCGATTCGGGTTCGTCGCTTTCGTCGTCCGTGGTGGTGGTCTCGTCAACCTCGTCGGTAGTCGCTTCGGGTTCGTCGGTCTCGTCGTCTGCCGTGGTCTCGTCGACCTCGTCACCTCTCGTCGGCCGAGGTGTCAGGTGTGTCACCGCCGCCACCGCCGCTGACGCTGCCGGTTTCGAGCTTCTCGCGGAGGTCGTCCTCGACCGCACTGGCGTCGATATCGGTTTCGCCGTTCTCGGCAATATCGCCGACCATCGCGTCGAGGTAGTCCACCGAGTCGAACAGCAGGTCCATCAACTCGGTGTCGACCGGGATGTCGCCCTCGCGAACCTCGTCCAGCAGGTCCTCCATCTCGTGGGCGAGTTCGCTGACCGTCTCGAACCCCATCGCGGAGGCGTTCCCCTTCAGCGTGTGGGCGATCCGGAAGATCGAATCCATCGCCTCGGCGTCGTCGGGATCGGATTCGAGATCCAGCAGTGCGTTGTTGAGCTCAGTGATGCCTTCCTCGCTTTCGGCCACGAAGGCCTTGATGTGTTCTTCACTCATGGTACCAGCTCCCTGATTGTGGTGGCGATCTCGTTGAGGTCACAGACCTCGTCGACGCAGCCAGCGTCGATCGCGCGTTTGGGCATGCCATAGATGACGCAACTCGCCTCGTCTTGGGCCACTGTTAGGCCGCCGGCCTCTTGAATGGCACAGATTCCATCGGCCCCATCGGACCCCATTCCGGTAAGTATAACCCCGGTCATCGGGTCGGTGATCGTCTCGGCGGCCGACTTCATGGTCACGTCGACGGCCGGATCGACCGACAGCCCCAGATCGTCGTCGATCAACCCGACGCGGATGCGGCCGCTGCTGTAGCCCGAAATCTCCATGTGACAGCCGCCGCGGGCGACGACTGCCTCGCCGGCGTCGATCCGGGCGCCGTCGGTGGCCTCGCGGACGTCGTACCGGCTCGCGGCGTCGAGACGGTCGGCGAACCGGGCGGTGAACGCCTCGGGCATGTGCTGGATGACGATCACCCGGCAGTCGCCCGCGGGGAGCTCGCTCATCACCTGCTCGACAGCGTCGGGGCCGCCCGTCGAGGAGCCGATGAGGACAGTCCGGGTGTCGTCGAACGGTTCCAGCCCGGCCTCGGTCGTGCCGCCGGTCGTCTGGCTGGCCGGCTGGCGTTGCTGGTCGGCCTCGGTCTGCCGGCTGGCCTGCGCGAGGTCGGCGTCGGCGACCGACCGGACCGTCGAGACGAGCTGTTCGCCGTGCTGGGAGACGCCCATCGACACCTCGCCGCCGGGTTTGGTGAAAAAGTCGACGGCACCCTTGTCGAGGGCCTCGAAGGTCACCTCCGCGCCGTCCTCGGTGTGAGCACTCAGCATGAGCACCGGCGTCGGCTGCTCGTCCATGATCCGCTCGACAGCCTCGATACCGCCCATGCCCGGCATCTCGAGGTCCATCGTGACCGCGTCGGGACCTTCCTCCTTGATGACCTCGAGGGCCTCGGCACCGTCGGCGGCCTCGCCGACCACCGGCACGCCGGCGTCGTCAAGCAGATCGGTGATCAGCCCGCGCATGAACCGCGAGTCGTCGACGACGACTGTCTGCGGCTTACGCACCCGGGTCACCTCCGGAGCGGAGTCTCTGACCCGGATCGTGACACGACGGTGACCGTGCTGGTCGGGGAACGTTGCCACGCATTGTTGTAGGTAGTACAAAAACCGATAGAATAAAGCCACCGACACAGACCTCACCCTTGATAATCCATTGGACAGAGTTAACTATCGTAACGACGTGTTCTACGATATGGCAGAAAGTGAATCCGCGGATGCCGATGTAGAACAATCGACCGGGGAGGCGACAAAGGTTCTCGAATTCGGCCTCGGTGGCGAGACTTACTGTCTCGACATCGGTGTCATCGACGAGATAGTCGATGCCGGTGACCTCACGCGGATCCCCAACTCACCGCCACACGTCGAGGGGGTCATGGACCTCCGCGGGCGGACGACCTCGATCATCAACCCGAAATCGGTCTTCGAGGTCGGCGAAGAGGGCGCACGCGAGCGGATCATCGTCTTCGACCCGGACGCGATGGAGGATCAGGCGAGCGTCGCCTGGATCGTCGACGAGGTGTTCCAGGTCACCGATGTCATGCCCGAGGATGTCGACCAGACCACGACGACCGACGACGAGAACGTCCACGGCATCGTCAAGGGCGACGACCGCTTCGTCGTCTGGGTCGATCCGAACATCTCCGTCGAATCCGCCTAGTCGACGCTCGCTCGCCTCGTTTTTCAGAAATGATACTCAGGACGAAAGAATTATATCGATTGATAATAGTGTCTTCTATATGCGAGTCTCTACTGTCGGTCTGTCGCCCGACTGGACGGTCTGTGGTGGCGGTCGATTCTCCCGGATCTTAGCCGTTTCGGACGTGATAACGGGTCGATCTGGTGTTTCTCTCAACGTGTCGCGGCTCACGAGAACCGGGACCGCCAACCGACTGTTTTCATCAGGAGAAAAATCATATTCTGCTATTAGTTTTGATACTGATCGGTGTCTTCGAGAGGTATCGATGGCGGCCGCGCGGCGGCGTTCGACCGCGAGAGCCACAGTGTTATCAGGGCGGCGGTGCTACCGCTCCCCAAGAGCCATTCGCCAATGTCAGTAGAGGAACTGCCGCTGGCCCCGCAGCTCACCGAGACCGGCAGTATCATCATCGCCGGCCCGCCGATGACCGGGAAGTACGAACTCATGCACCGGATTTTCGGCGCTCGCTCGGACCACGCGCTGGTGTTATCGACCGGCCACGACGCCGACGCCGTGCGGGACGATTACGAGTCGATCACCGACAACAGCGGGGAGTCGGTTGGCGTGATCGACTGCGTGAGCAGCGAGCAGGGTGCCGACCTCGAGGACACCGAGTACACGAAGTACGTCTCCTCGCCGAAGAATCTCACCGATCTCGGCGTGAAGTTCACCGAGCTGACCGACGCGATGGCAGCGGACGATCCGGTCGTCGGGCTGCACTCGCTGTCACAGCTCCTGATGTACTGGGAGGCCGACCGCATCTATCAGTTCACGCGGGTGCTGCTCGGCCAGACACAGAACGAGGGGTGGCCGACCGTCGCGGTCATCAACGCGACGATGCACGACGAACAGACGATCCACACGCTGCTCGATCCCTTCGACACCGTCGTCGACACGCGAACCGAGGACGAGGGCCGAGAGATGCGGATTCGCGGCCGGCTGTCGTCGCCAACGCCGTGGCAGCAGTTCTGAGCGTCTCCTGCGAACCTGCCTGTGGTCGACAACGTAGCAACAGCGAAAATCACTGGTGTGTCACTCGTCGGTATGACAGCGATGCCGCTGGCGACGATTGTGTGTCGGAAAAGGCGATCCGCCAGCACGAGAAGAAAAGCCTCGCGCGGGCGGACTGCCTCGAATTGGTCCCCGCTGACGCTTCGGCCCTCCAAAGCGAAGCGTCACATGAGTACTGTCACGGTAATCACTTAACGATTCCGGGTTCGGACGATCCTGCCGCCGGATGGCGTGGGGGTTTTCTCGCCGCACCACCACTGTCGCTGTATGAGCAACGTTCCCGAGAGCCTCCAGCGCGCATTCGAGAGTCACAGGTCGTTCGAACCACGAGGCGAGTCGAGCTTCGAGTCGGTCACAACCGCCTTCGACGGCGTTGTCGTGGCCGAGCCGACCGACGACGCCACCCGGTTTTCGGTCACCGTGACCGCGCCACTGCTCGGTACGGTGACCGACGGCGAGATGGCCGAAATCGTCGAGGACGGCTGGTACGAGACCTTCGAGCGCCGCGTGAGTAGCGTGGGGAGCATCTTTCGGCTCAGCCGTGATGTGACGCCGACGGCCAGCCGCGACGGCGACCAAGTGGTCGTCGAGGCGGCGCTCACCGACCGCAACACCGACCGCGGCGTCGACGACGCGAGTGCGCTGATCGATTTCGTCGAAGGGACCTACGTGCAGGGGATCATCCCGGGCTACGAGTACACCGAGCCGGTCGCCGGCCTCCTCAATCAGGCACGCGAAGCGGCGGGCAGCAATAGCTGATTGGGAATAACTCACCGACCCACGGCGCCGATGATAGCACAGCGTCCCAGCGGTGGACAGTCAACCCCTGAAAGGCAAGATAGTTCACCGTCGGCAGCCGACGGAGTGGCATGACCGAGTATTTCGAGGTGCTTGACCGGGATGGGGCCGCCCGGATCGGCGAACTGCGGCTCACGGACCCGGTGACAACGCCAGCGCGACTCGACAGCGTGCTCGTCGATAGCGGGAGTCTGTGGGCGGCCGACCGCGAGGTTCCGGAGGGCGACGAGTCTGCGATAACGATCCTGCCCCACCGCTCGCTGCCGGCCGGCACCCGCGAGGAGGTGCAACAGGCCTTCGAGACCGAGCACGTTGAGTCCGGGTTTCCAACCGCGGCTGTCGTCACCGGCGAGAACCCGACACCGAAGGGAGCCGACGCCTACATTCTGAGCGATGCCTCGGGCTTCGTTGGCCACGGCGAAGGGTTCAAAGACGCGATCATCAGCGCGAAAGACGCCCTGCCAGCCGATACCGCGCTCGTGCTGTCTGGTGCCGCCACGCCGCGCAACGTCGCCCTGCTGGCGTACGCCGGCGTCGATGGGTTCGACGCGAAACTGGCGAAAATCAAGGGCAGTCAGGGCAAGTATCTCACCAGCGACAGCGAGGCGTTTCTCGACGATCTCGACGAACTTCCCTGTGCCTGCCCGGCCTGCCAGCAACCCCGCGCCGAGTTCGACCGGGAGGACTGTATCGACCACAACCTCGCCGCGCTCGATGCCGAACTCAGCCGCGTCCGCGAGCGAATCCGGGCGGGTCGGCTCCGCGATTATATCGAGGGACAGGCCCGCCACGACAACTGGCTGACCGCCGCGTTCCGCGAATTCGACGATCAGTACAGCTATCTCGAAACCCGGACGCCCGTGATGCGGACCAGCGAGATCTCGGCCGCCACCAGCGACACCATCCGCCGCGTCGAGATCCAGCGCTACGCCGAGCGAGTCACCACCCGCTATCGCAACCGCTTCGACAACCCGCTCGTGCTCGTTCCCTGCTCGGCGCGGAAACCCTACAGCGACTCCCAGAGTCACGGCCAGTTCCACGACGCCATCGGCTACCGTGGCCACACCGTCTCGATGACCTCGCCCATCGGTGTCGTCCCGCCGGAACTCGAACTGACCTACCCGGCCCAGCACTACGATTCGGTCGTGACGGGTCGGTGGTCTGAGGATGAAAAACAGTTCGTTGCCAGCGTGCTCCGACAGTACCTCCAGCGGAATGACTACCCCCGCGTTGTTGCCCACGTTCCCGAGCACGGCTATCGTGATATCGTCGAGCGAGTCGAAGCCGATCCGGACATCGACCTCGATTTCGAGTACACGGTCGACGGCCACCCGACCGACACGGACTCGCTGGCGAACCTTGCAGGCGCGTTAGAGGGCGAACTCAAGTTTTCCAAGCGGGAACGCCAGCACAACACGGTCAAAGCCATCGCCGACTACCAGTTCGGCCCCAGTGCTGGCGACGCGCTCTTCGGCGATATAAAGATACAGACAACCGGTCGCTACCCGAAGCTACAGGTTCGCGACAGCGAGGGCGACCAGCTGGCAACGATGGTGCCACAGTACGGCCTGCTGGCGATGACCCTCGCCGGCGGCGACCGCTGGGTCGACAGCGACGCGCCGACCAAGCGAGTCGACATCGAGGGGTTCGTGCCCCACGGCAGCGTGCTCGCGCCGGGCGTGGTTGACGCCAGCGACGACATCCGGCCGGGCGACGAGGTGATCATCGAGGGACCAGCGGCGTTTGCCGTTGGCCGCGCCGAGATGAGCGGCCAGGAGATGGTCACATCAACCCGGGGTGTTGCCAGTACTGTGCGGCACGTGCGAGAGCGGTAAACCTGCTCAGGTGCCACACTGGTAGTCGATTACCGTGTCATGGACCGGGTCACTGGTGTACGCGCCATCGACCGGGCTTGCCTGGATTAACTCGTGGACAGTGACCGAGGAGACCGTGGTGTCGTATCGGTCGGCCGCCTGTCTGCAGGCCCAGTCGGCGTAGCTCTGGGCGATGAGCCCGTCTTGCCCGCCGGAGTCGACCGGTGACATGAATTTTCGCTCGCGGAACGTGGTGTACGTCTGGGCAGCGTCCGGCGGCCGGTCGAAGCTGACATTGGTTCCGAAGGCTCCAACCGTCGAGCCATCGGCCAACTCGGCTTCGACGACGTACCAGCTGTAGGAGTCGGATGGGTTCGGCGCGTACAGTCCCCACGACTGATCGAGAACAGCGGTCGCCTCCGCCTCGTATGGCGGGTCGTAGTCGGCGACGTGGCCGACACCGTAGACCAGCACGAACAGGAGCGCGATCACACCCAGCACCGTGAGCACCGACTGGCCGTACGCTCTCATATAATCGACAGCGTTGCCGTGCCCCCGGCGGCGAAGGCGATCAAACCACCGCTGTTCGATTGGCGGCCTGCTGAACCAGCCAAGACGGGACGGCGGCGGCTGGGTCTGGACTGATTCCGGCACGAGTCGAGCCACGGTATCGAAAAACGATGGCTGTAGATACGGTAGCACTGATGCGACCAGCACGAACTGAAAGAGTCCGACCATCAGCGTCGGCAACATCCCAAGGAACGCACCGATATAGACGACCACGACCGCTGCACGGAGCCGACCGGTGGGCAACAGCAAGAACACAACCGAGCCAGCCAGCAGTGTCACCCACCCCCAGTTGAGCACCTCCAGCAGGAGTGGGTACGCGCTGAGGTAGTTGCCCAGCCAGACGGTCATCACGTCGTTGGCAAAGGCGATCTGCAGAGCCTCGCCGGCGTACCACGTCTCACCCCGGTGTTTGAGAACCGCGTTCTGGGTGAAAACGATCAGCGGCTGGGCAAGCAACGCGGTTGTCGCCGCAGACAGCACCGTTTCCCGATACGACCCACGGCGGACGGCATCAATCGACCACCGTTCGCCAAGCGGGGTCAACAGTGCGAGCGGGAGCAGCGTCCGCAGCAGGATGTCACCGCCGTTGAGCACTGCGGGGTTGCGAGCGTGCAACGACACCAGCAACACGAACGAGCAGAAGCCGACGAGCCGCGTTCGATACCCAACGACAAAGGCGAGTGCGAGAACTCCCGCAATCAAAAAGAGGAGTTGCTGAAACCACAGTGCCCCCGAAAGTGCGTGGATCGACAGCCCGGCAAACTGCGTGTAGGTCGCCTCGTGAACTGCCAGCGGGTAGACACCGCTGTTGGTGTAGTATTTCTGGATGCCGGGCGCGCGATGAGCAAGGTCGATAAGAAGAATCGTCCCCAGCAGAATTCGCATGGCGGCCAGCGCGCGGGTGTCGACGCGGAGTCGGCGACGGACAGCGGCGACAACCGGCGCGAACGGGCCGCCAGCAGCAAACAGCCGACTGGCCGACGCGCGGAGCCGAGCAAGGGGCGTAGAGTCGGTCATGTGTCCAACAAGGGAGGGCTCACGCATCGTAGCGGGACCGCTGCCGGCAGGTACTTCGAGCCACCGGAGACTGGCTGCAACGACATACTCGGGGCTACGATGCGCGGCGGATAGGTTTTGTGTGTCAGCGACCACCCGCCGGGCGTCGTCGGTGGTCGCGGTGCGTCATTTGGGTGGCGACACCGACAGAACACACGACCAATGATCCCACTGCCGGCAGGCACTTCCACGGCAAGCGAACCCCATATGTCGCTACAGACCCAACTATGTGTATGGGTATTTCACTGGCGATGGGGTGGCGACACCTGCTGTTCGAAAACTGGCGGGTCGACCCAGATGTGATCGCCGAACGGCTGCCCGCGGCACTCAATGTCGACACCTACGACGGCTCGGGGTGGCTCTCGGTGGTTCCGTACACCAACGTCGCCGTGCGGCCGAAGGGGCTGCCAGCCGCGGTCGGCCAGCCCCTGCCGGAACTCAACCTTCGCACCTACGTCACCTGCGAGGGCGAACCGGGTATCTACTTCTTCAGTCTCGACGCACAGGGAGTCGCCGGCGTCCTCGGCGCGCGGGTGACACAGCATCTACCGTACTACTATGCCCGGATCGGTCTCGATAGCACCAACGGTGGCGACAGAATTCGGTTCAACAGCCGTCGCCGCCATCCCGGCGCGCGGCCGGCCCATTACACCGCAACGTACGGACCGAGCGGCGACGCCTTCGATTCGAGCGACGATCCACAGGCGCAGTTCCTTACCGAACGCTACCGGTTCTACACCGAAGCGTCGGATGGGACGCTCAGATACACCGATGTTTCCCACGAGCCGTGGACGCTGTACCCGGCCGAGGCCGAGACAGAGACAAACACACTGTTTCGCGCCGACGGGTTCGAACAGCCCGACGGCGAACCGGTGCGATACTACAGCCCGGGGGTTGATGTGACCACAGGCACAAGCACCAGATGGAGCGGTGGAACCCAATGAGCGAGCAACCGGCAACGACAGATGACGACCCGCTGGCCGACCTTGGCGGTCGACCAGTACTGCTGTTCGATGGCGTCTGCAACCTCTGTAATCGGAGTATACAGGAGATTATCCCCCGCGACCCGACCGGAAAAATCGCCTTCGCGCCGCTACAATCCGAGGTCGGCCGTGCGTTGCAGGAGCGACACGGGTTCGATACCGACGACCTCGACACCGTCATTCTCGTCGAGGGGAACTCGGTGCACACGAAATCCGGGGCCGCGATCCGGGTTGCCGAACTGCTGGGCTGGCCCTACGCGGCCCTCGTCCTCGCGCGGCTGGTCCCGCGAGATATCCGGAATCAGATCTACGATTTTGTCGCCGACAACCGCTACGACTGGTTCGGCAAGAAAGACCAGTGTATGGTCCCCGACGAGGACGTGAGCGGTCGGTTTCTGGAGTAACGCGCCGTCAAATCCATGTGGTGGCGTGCGCACTCGCTGTCGAGAATCTGGGTCGGAGTTGCGACGCTGGCTATCGTGATTCTCGTCGCGTCCATGATTCCGGTCCCGCCTGCGACACCACAGACTGACCCGACCGGTACCGTCGACACCACGACGTTGCTGCATATCGCCGGCTACGCGACGCTTGCGGCAGGTGGAATCGTCGCCGTCGCACGCGATGGATGACCGTGGCGTCGTCGCTCGCGTCGTGTCGGAATCGGTGCTGTCGCCGGCGTCGTCGCGCTGGTCGCCCTGTTCGGGGTTGGTACCGAACTGCTGCAGGCGACGATCCCGTGGCGAACCTTCGCTGTCGCCGAGATCGGACTCAACGCCGCGAGCGCGACCGGTGGCGGACTGGCAGCGATGTGGTTTTACCGCCCAGTCGAGTAAGGCTGGCAATGAGCAAGCCGAGTCCGGAGGTCTACGAGGAAGACCGCGGGATGGACGCCCACAACTCCGTCATGCGGGAGATCCGCGGGCTGAAGGACAAACACTACGACCCACACGAGCCGACCCGCGTCTGGCTCGACGAGGACAACACGCCCGGCGGCGTCTACGACTCGCTGACGATCATCCTCAACACCGGCGGCTGTCGGTGGGCCCGCGCCGGCGGCTGTACGATGTGTGGCTACGTCGCCGAAAGCGTCGAGGGCGGCAGCGTCGCACACGAGGCACTGATGGATCAGATCGAGATCTGTCTGGAGCACGAGGCCAACAACGCCGACGAACCGGCCGAGTTGATCAAGATCTACACCTCCGGCTCCTTCCTCGACGAGCGCGAGGTCGGCGCGGAAACCCGGCAGGCCATCGCGGAGACGTTCGGCGACCGCGAGCGGATCGTCGTCGAGTCCCTGCCCGACTTCGTCGACCGCGAGAAGATCACCGACTTCACCGACCATGGCCTTGCCGTCGACATCGCGGTCGGGCTCGAAACCGCGACCGACCGGGTGCGCCACGACTGCGTGAACAAGTACTTCGATTTCGCCGATTTCGAAGCCGCCTGCGAGACCGCACAGGACGCCGGTGCAGGGATCAAGGCCTACCTGCTGATGAAACCGCCCTTCCTCTCGGAGGCCGAAGCCCGCGACGATATGGTCGACTCGGTTCGCCGGTGTGCGGCCGTCGATGGCTGTCACACGGTGTCGATGAACCCCTGTAACGTCCAAGAGTATACCATGGTCAACGAACTCTTTCGGGCCGGCGGCTACCGCCCGCCGTGGCTCTGGTCGGTCGCCGACGTGCTAGAGCGGACGGTCGATGTCGACGCCATCGTCGTCTCCGACCCGGTCGGCCACGGCTCGGATCGCGGCGCGCACAACTGCGGCGAGTGCGACGATAGAGTCCAGAAGGCCATCAAGGACTTCGATCTGCGGCAGGACCCCTCGGTCTTCGAGCAGGTCACCTGCGAGTGTGAGCGGACGTGGGACCTCGTGATCGAGGAAGAGACGAGCTACGCGATGCCGTTAGCGCGGTAGCGAAAGAAGCCGTCGAAGCCGCTTACGCGCGGAACCCGGTCAGAATATTCTCGCCGTCGGTTCCGCCAATATCGGGCAGCGTCACTCGCTCCGGATGCGGCATCAGCACGGCGACTGACTCGCGCTCGCCGAGAATGCCGGCGACATTGTGCGTCGAGCCGTTCGGGTTCGCCTCGTCGGTGAGGTTGCCGTCGGCGTCGCAGTAGCGGAACAGAATTCTATCGTTATCGACGAGTTCGTCATATCGCTCGTCGCTGATTTCGAACCGTCCCTCACCGTGGGCGATGGGGATCTCAATCACGTCGCCCTCCTCGAAATTCTTGGTCCACGGCGTATCGGCGCGTTCGACCCGCAGATGGACGTGTTCGCACTGAAACCGCGCGCTTTCGTTGGTCGTGAACGCGCCCTCGGTAAGGCCCGACTCACAGCCGATCTGTGCGCCGTTGCAGACGCCGAGAACAGGGGTGCCGTCGGCGGCCGCGTCCCGGACCTCGTCCATGATCGGCGAGCGAGCCGCCATCGCGCCCGCACGAAGGTAATCACCGTAGGAGAAGCCGCCCGGAACCACGACGCCGGTGGTGTCGGCGGGCAGGCCGTCCTCATGCCAGACGCGTTCGGCGTCGATATCGAGATGCTCCAGTGCGCGAACCGCATCGCGGTCGCAGTTCGACCCGCCGAACTGGATGACCGCGACCGTCATGCCGACTCCGCGGCGGGGGCCGCCGACACCTCATAGTCGTGGATCGTCGGATTCGCCAGCAGTCGTTCGGCCATCGACTCGGCGCGCTCCTCGGCCTCGGCGGCGTCGTCGGCCGCAAGATCGATCTCGAAGCGGTCGGCCGAGCGGAGGGCGTCAAGCTCGAAGCCGAGCTGTTCGAGGGCCTGTTTGGTCGTTTCGGCTTCCGGATCGAGGACGCCGCTTTTCAGGCGGACGGTCACGGTCGCGGTGTAGGCGGGCATTGGCGGGGATTCGGCGAGGGGCGTGGAAAGCTTTTTCGAAGCCCCGGATGCCGGCGCTGACGGCCGTATCGCCGGATGGACACGTTTTTGACCGGCGGCGGCGTTCAGCCGGGTAATGACCGCACTCGATAGCGGCGTGGAGGTGTGTCGATGACTGAGCTGACCGAGATCACGGTTATCGGCGGCGACAAGACCGGACTGATCGCACGCGTCACCACCCTGCTGTTCGAGCGCGGAATCAACATCGAGGACCTCGATCAGGCTGTTCGTGACGGGCTGTTCCGGATGTCGATGCGGGTCGACACCGCCGAGATGACCTGCGAGCGCGACGAACTCCGGAGCGCACTCGTCGAGTTGGGCCGCGACCTCGGCGTCGAGATCCAGATCCGCTTCCCCAGCGACCGCGACACACAGCGGATCGCCGTCTGTGTTACCAAGGAGTCCCACTGTCTGGAGGCGCTGATAGCGGCTGCCTCCGACGACGGCGAACTCGACGTGGAGATATCGGCGGTCATCAGCAACCGTGGTGACCTCCGCGACCTCGTCGAGCCGACCGATATCCCCTACTACGATATCGGCGACGGGAACGGCTCGCCCGACGAGGACCGGATGCTCGACATTCTGGCCGAACACGACGTGGATCTCATCGTGCTCGCTCGCTACATGCGCATCCTCGGCCCGAAGATCGTCTTCCGGTACGAGGATCGGATCATCAACATTCACCCGAGCCTGCTGCCCTCGTTCCCTGGCGCGGCGGCCTACCGGCAGGCCAAGGAGGAGGGCGTCCGCGTCGGCGGCGTCACCGCCCACTATGTGACGACCGACCTCGATCAGGGACCGATCATCACCCAGCGCGCGTTCAACATCCCCGACGACGCGCTGATGGACGAGATCAAGACCCGCGGCCAGCCGCTGGAAGCCGAGGCGCTCATCGAGGCGGTCGAACTCCATCTCGACGACGCCGTCTCCGTCCACCGCGGCCGGACGAGTCTCCGCGACACTGCCGATCCAGAGGAGTACCAGCTCGGGCTCTCCGAGGCGGCCCAAGAGGACAATCCGACCGACCCCGTCGACGACGAGGTCGGCGACACCGAAACGCCGAGCGTTGCCGACGACTGAGAAACGCAGAAAGTGAGAACACAGACTACTGTTCGGATTAGGGTAAATTGATCGAGACCACCTCGAAAGCCCCCGGCGGCTCGAGTCCCACCCACGTCGGGTCGCTTCGCTCGCCGTTCGGGCGGGTCGCGGTCTCCCTGCGGTCGACGGCGGGCGACGTAAGCACCGCAGGAACGAGGGTAGCGAGTGACGAGGAGCGCAGCGAGCCCCCCGACGCCAGCGAGTCGGGGCTTTCGAGGTGGTTCTCGTTTCTCCATCTATCTGTACACGTGTAGAACACAGCAGACGAGAACGCGAAAAAGCTAGACGCAGATTACAGCTCGGTGATCGCGTCGACTGCGTCGGCCAGCGACGGTGCGTCGAACCACCCGGTGCCGGTGTAGGCGTTTGCTCCCGCGGAGTACATGTCGGCGACAGCCGTAACCACTTCGTTGGGGAGTGTGATCGGATCGATCTCACAGAGCGGTCGCCAGTCGGCACCGTCGGTAACCACAACGTTAGCTTTTGCCTCGGAGACAGCATCGACCCACTCCGGCTGTTCGCGTTTGTAGTACTGCCGGATCACTTCCTTCGAGAGCTGGTGGCCGTCAACAGAAAACCGATTTTCGTCGAACGTCCCCACCACATCGGCGACGCGAATCTCGCCGTCGTGGTAGAGGCATTCGATCTTGCCGTCCTCGTGAGTAAAACCGGCCGCGGCGGCCTGCTCGTTCAGCAGTTCGTTGACCGAGCGCGCGACCGATTCGAGGTCGTCGATGGCAGCGACACCAGCGATCCGGTCGGCCTCGTCGCGGCTGAGATACCGGTCCTGTTCCTCGTATTTTGTGGAGAACTCGACGACAGGCTCGGGGAGAGCGACCTTCTCGTCTGGCCACTCTTGACTGTCGAGGCCGTAATCGGCGGGGTCGCCGCGCTTGCGGAGGCTGGAACCGACCGGCACCGTGTTGCGGAAGACGACTTCCAGCGGGATCAGGAAGTTCTCGCCGGCCGCGTCGTGGTAGGCGTCGTAATCGTAGGCGTCGGTGTCGTCGCCGTTCGCCGTCATCGACATCGTCGCCACGATACGGCAGGTCGGGGACCTGCGTGAGCTGGATCGCCATCTCGGTCGGTGGCTCCTCGCAGTCGGCCAACGCGACGACCTCGCCGTCGCTGTCGACGACGCCCTCGTAGTGGGTCGGCACGCCGCTCTCGGCGAGTCGCTCGAAATTGAACGCGCCCATCGTACAGAGGCTGGCTCCCTTCCCCGGAATGGCGTCTGGCATCTGGCCCCAGTCGAAGACGGAGTAGGCGTCGGTGAAGACGAACCGGCCCGCGCCGAGGTCGCTGGCGGTCGGCTCGCGGTCGACACGGAACTCCTTGACGCTGGTCATGGGCCAACCGGCGGCGGCCACGCCTATCAAGCTTTCAGTTCCGCGCCCCTCGCGGCCGCGACACCGGCGGGGGCCACCGCGACCGACCGCTTTTTAATCGGGACGGCCGAGATTCGAACTATGACTGGCCGGTCGGCCGCCGACCTCTCGCCGGACGACATCAGCTTTGAGCACGTCCCCGCGAGCGACCAGGCCTTCGAGAACGCCCTCGCCACGGCACGGGACGGCGACCGGCTGACCGTCGACGACGCCGTCGAACTCCTGACCACCGGCACCGACCGCGACGGTATCGACCACGAGCGCAAGGAGGCAGTGCTCGAACTCGCCGACCGCCGGCGCGCCGAAGATCGTCGGCGACGACGTTACTTTCGTCGCCAATCTCAATAACAACGTCACCACCGCCTGCAACGTCGGCTGTCTGTTCTGCAATTTCAAGGACACCGCCCACCAGTTCGAAGCCGACCACGGTACCGAGCACGCTGGCTTCACCAAGACGCCCGCTGACTCCCGCCGGATCGTCGAGGACGGCCTCGATATGGGCATATCGGAGGTCTGTTCTGTCTCGGGACTGCATCCGGCTTTCGCACTCGACGACGAGCATCATGAAATCCTCGCTAACTACGAGGAACCCGCCCGCGAGGTGAACTACAAGCCGCCTGCCGTCTACGAGACCGACCCCGGTACCTACGTCGACCAGATCGACGCGATGTCGATTGACGACATCCACGTCCACTCGATCACGCCCGAAGAGGCCTACCACGCCCGCCGCGGCACCGACTGGGAGTACGAGACTGTCTACCGCCGGCTGCGCGAGGCTGGCCTCGATTCCGCACCCGGGACGGCCGCGGAGATTCTCGTCGAGGAGGTCCGTGATGTGGTTTGTCCGGGCAAAATCGGTTCCGACGAGTGGATCGAGGCGATGGAGGGCGCGATGGCCGCCGGCCTCGACACGACGGCGACGATCATGTACGGCCACGTCGACAACGCCATGCATCGGGCGATGCACCTCAAGCGCGTTCGCGACCTGCAGGATCGCACCGGCGGTATCCGCGAGTTCGTGCCGCTCTCCTTCGTCCACCAGAACACGCCGCTCTACGAGCACGGCGTCGTCGACGGCGGCGCGAGTGACGCCGAAGACGAGCTGATGATCGCCGTCTCGCGGCTCTTTTTCGACAACATCGACAACATCCAGAGTTCGTGGGTCAAATACGGCGACGCGAAGGGACTCAAACTGCTGAACTGCGGCGCGAACGATTTCATGGGGACGATCCTCTCCGAGGAGATAACCAAGCGCGCCGGCGGGAGCTACGGCGAGTTCCGCAGCGTCGCCGACTACGTCGAGATGATCGACGCCATCGGCCGCCGGCCCGTCGAGCGGTCGACCGACTACCGGACCAAACGGCCGATCAGCGTCGCGGGCGACAATGACGACAGCTACGGCCCCGCGCTCGGCCCGCGAGCCGACGGCACACCGCTGCTCCCGGCGGCCGACGAGGAACCCGTCGCCGCCGACGACTGACCGAGAAACGGTGCTGGCAGAGGGAGCGCGAGAGACCGATCACGTCACGACTGTGAGACCGGCTGTCGCTCGCGGGCGGCGACCGCGCGATACCGCCGCGCAGCGTCGGTGCTGGCGGTGATCGCCGAGCGGACGGCCGGCGAGAGCCACGAGCCGTGTGCGGCTGGCTCGTCGGCAGCGGCGACGGGGCGACGCCGACAGTCGGCGGGCAGATAGCGGTCGTAGACCGGCAAGCGTTCGTACAGCGGCAGCCCCGCGTCGTCGGCGATCGACTGGAGTTCGTCAAGCGCGGGCCACGCGTAGTCGGGATTGATGTAGTCGTCGGTGATCGGCGAGACGCCACCGAGATCGTCGACACCGCAGTCGATCAACGCGCCGGTTGGCGAGAGGTTCGGCGGGACCTGTACCGAGATCTCCTCGGGCAACGCGGCGCGGGCCATCGCCACCGCTCGCCGCATCGTCTCGACGGACGGCTGCTCGAAATCCGAGCGCTCGTTGGGTACGACGTTCTGTACGATGACTTCCTGCACGTGATCGAAGCGCTCGTGTAACTCGCGGATCGCCAGCAGGCTCTCGGCGCGGTCGCGCCACGTCTCGCCGATGCCGACGAGCAGGCCCGTCGTGAACGGCACGCCCTCGCGGCCGGCCGCCCGGATCGTGTTGAGCCGCTGGCCGGGTGTCTTCCGCCGGCCGCCGCTGTGGGCGTCGACATCGGCGGTCGTCTCCAGCATGACGCCCATCGAGCTGTTGACCTCGCGCAGGCGGCGGAACTCCGACTGGGTGATATCGCCGGGATTCGAGTGCGGGAGCAGGCCCTCGTCGAGCGCGATCTCGCAGGCGGCGTAGAGATAGTCGATGATCGAATCGTACCCCCACTCGTCAAGCTGGTCGTGAATCGCTGTATAGCGGTCGTCTGGTTTGTCGCCGAACGTGAACAGGGCCTCCGTACAGCCAGCGGCAACGCCGGTCTGGACGACATCACGGATCGCTTCCGGCGACATCAGCGTCGCCTCGCCGGGCACGTCGTAGTAGGTGCAGTAGCTACAGGTGTACCGACAGGCGGTCGTCAGCGGGACGAACACGTTCCGCGCGAAGGTGAGTTCGGTCGGCGGGTCGATATCGGCCGGCTCGACGGCCAGCAACGCGTCGACGGCCGACTCATCGACCGCGATGTCGATGTCGTACGCCTCGGCCGCCGGGAACATACCGGAGGTCGCACCGCAAGGCGCAAAAACCGCTCGGCCGCGGTCAGGCCCGCCGCCGACCCGGCCGCCGCTCGCCACTACTGCCGCCGAACACCGACCCGGCCGTCGTCGGTGTCGAGTTCGAAACCGGCGTCGACGAGCCACTCACGGGCCGCACCGTCGCCGTGGATCAACACCTCGGCCAGATCAGCCGGCTCGTCGATATCGGTGGCCAGTCGTCTGGAGTCGACGGTTTCGACGGTCGCGCCGCAGTCGGCGGCAATCTCGCAGTGATCGAGATACGACGCGCCGTGGTAGTCGACCCGAAACGCCGGCTCGCGGGTGCAGAAGGCGTTGGTGCCGCCGCCGAGACCGGGGGCGATGGTGAGATCGGCGTCGGTGCCGACGAGGTCGTGGATGTCGGTCGCACGGAGCAGGGGCAAATCCGCCATCACCACGAGCGTCGGAGTACCGTCGGCGAGTTGCTCGTTGACCGCGGCCGTCAGCGGCTGGTCGTCGACGACGGTCGACGCGGCTGCTGGTAGTGGGTCGGTGATCTGTGCCGTCGCGAGAACGGTCGGCTCGAAGTCGGCTGCGATCACCGTCTCGACGACCGACGACAGCATGACCCGAGCGAATGCCGCCCGCTCGTCGGGAGCGAGAATGGGTGCAAGACGGGTTTTCGGCTCGGTAGCTGCGAAGGGGATGAGGCTACGCATCGAGTAGCGTGCGTGAAAACGAGAACCGCGAGGGGATTAGAACAGCGATTCGAGCTCGTCGCTGTCGTCGTTGACGAGATCGTCAAGTTGCTCTTCGCTCTCCTGATTGATCTCGTCGATGTTGTCCTGTGCCTCGATGGCAACCTCCTGGAGTTCCTTGATCCGGGGGACGTTCGTCACGCCCGACAGCAGAACGACGCTGGAAACCTTCCCGCGTCGCCCGGTTGGATAGTCGCCGCCGCGGACCTCCATGCTGCCGGTCTGCTCTTCGAGCCACTTCCGACCGCGCTCGATGCCTTTCCGGTTGAGGTACTGCGACGGCCCGCCCAACACGACGAGTGCGCGCTCGGTGCCGTCGATCTCGCAGGGCAGTGTCAGCCGACCGAGGGCAGCTTTTCGGACGAGACTCGTGATCCGGTTTGTGGTGTTGGCGCTGTCGAGATCATCGGCGTCGTCGCTGCCGGTGAACTTCGAGAGCAACCCGCCGGACGACGAGGTTTCGACCTCCTCCTCGGCGTAGCCGACCGTGGTGACACCGCCGCCCTGCAGCGTGTTGATGATCTCCGAGGAGTCGACGACGCTCTCGGCGACCTCCTCGCCCTCGCCGACCTCGCCGGCACTGAACAGCACGCCGAACCGCTTGACGATTTCCGCGTTGATCTCCTCGTAGCCGCCCTGGACGGATTCGCCGGTCTTTCGCCAGGCGTCGTTGTCGAAGACGAGCAGGTTGTCGACCTCGCGGACGAACGTCTGGAACGACCGCGCGGCGTTGAGCGTGTAGATCCCACCCTCGTCGCTGCCGGGCAGGATACCCAGCCCGTAGACGGGCTCGGTGTAGATGCGTTTGAGGTGTTTCGAGATGACGGGCGCGCCGCCGGAGCCGGTGCCGCCGCCGAGACCGGCGACGACGAGGAACGCGTCGACCTCGTGGACCGGGATCGAATCGATGGCTGACTGGACCTCGTCGATATCCTCCTCGGCGATTTCCGCGCCGAGTTCGTTGTCAGCACCGACACCGTGGCCTTTGACTCGCGACTGACCGATGAGGATGCGCTGGTCCTCTGGGATGTGCTCCAGTCCCATGAGGTCCGCTTTCGCGGAGTTGACCGCGACAGCCGCGCGGACGATGTTGGAGCCGGTCTCCTTGTCGTACTGAAGGAATCTGTCGACGATTTTTCCACCGGCCTGTCCGAAGCCGATCATGGCAAGTTTCATTTCGCTACATCCCTCTCCATTGGAAGAACAACAGTGGAAATGTAGGTATAAAAGTTGTGGCTCAAACGGTGTCACGAGAGACAGGATATTCATGCATCTTTTTACCCTATATCGGTGATTAGTCGATTTTATTTGATATCTTGAGTTAAAAATTGAATGTACACGCATCGAAAAACGAGATAATTAAATAGCAAATAAATAACACATTATAGCTCCATCGGCTATCACCGGTCGGGATATATACGCTAACCGAAACGAGATAGCGCCTTGATACAACTCGCGCGCGGCGACAGCACCGCCGTCGATTCAGCGTGGGTCAGACACCCAGATACGCGTCGAGACCGGTGAGATCGCCGTCGCTCACGCCGAAGGCACCGATGTCGTTGTCGTCGGTCGTGTTGTCGAACTGTAGCGAGCGGTACTGATCGGCCCCCATCGGGAAGCCAGGGAGTTTCCCGCCGAGCGTGAGGCCGATGCCGGCAAGCGGCATCGGCACGGAGACGATAGAGACCGATTTCCCCGCGGCGTCGTACACCATGTTCGTGATCTGCCGGAG
>KB659956.1_pt58 | contig 25127 bp, 37 predicted proteins | sample 558768 | NCBI scaffold set KB644980.1 | reverse complement strand
TCGGTGAGTACCTCGGATACTCGCCACCGCCGCTGTTGGAGCGGCTGATCGAAGACGCACAGAAAATCCACCAGCAACGACCAGTCTTACAAGAGACGCTTGCTACCGCTACGCAACCGAGGTGTGAGTCTTAGCTAAAGACCAATGCTCGGCTGATTCAACCAGTCCTGATTCAACCAGCGTGTAGAACGTGTTGCCAACCAGTTCGTTCCGCTCACGTCCAGTCAACGAGCAAAGCGAGTCGTTGACGTAGGTGATAGTCCCGTCGAGATTGACGACGAATACACCGTCCCGAACTGATTCAATGATGGACCGATAGGCACTGGAACTCTCTTCGCTGTCCCCCCAGCGTCGTTATGTGGGTCTACGTCCATGATTACAAGTCATACTGATGAATCATAGGGATTTCGTTCCACTGAGCCAAAACACCGTCAAGAGCGGATTGTCGACCAGTGCAGAGCCCGATAGTGGATGATTCAGAATCTCGTCTGCACTCCGGAGCTGGGCGAATCGTTGAATCTCAGTGCGCTCGCGATCGGTCTCGGTCTCGAAAACACCGAACATGAGCCTGAGCAGTTTCCCGGATTGGTTTATCGACCTTCCGGAGTCGATAGTGTGGTTTTGCTCTTCGCTTCTGGTCGTGTCGTGATTACGGGAAGCCCAGACCTCGATGCAGCAAAGCAGACCTTTGCAGCGTTGCAGGACGAAGTGACGGACCTCCTTACCGTCGACTGACGGACAAACCGAGAGATTTCAACGAGACACGATTCTTTGGCGTGGGGCTGAAGGATACATCGGCACAGTACTCGAACCGCAGAGACACGCATCTCTTGACGAGACGAGGAACTAGTTTCAGAACAGAACTCGCTCTGAAAACGCGGGATTCTGATTCGCACGAGTCTCGATTTCCGGAATAGCGTAGTTCGAGAAGGTGCTGCTCCGTTACGCTTTGTCGTGAGCCGGCAGGTCGGCAAGAGCCTCCGGGTCGCAGTCGAACGGACTCGGCAGTTCGTCAACGAAAGCCCGTACGAATCCAGTGGTTCCCGGCTCGACCATCACCTCGGCATCAGCGTGAATTGTCTCACCATCCTCGTTCTCGTGGGTGTGTGAACGACTCCTGCACTCAACCGAGGAATCATGATTCAGACACAGATTGGCGAAGTAATTGTTGGAGCATACCTTCGGGTCATCAACGACTGCGAACTCGTCTCATACAATCAGCGGTCGAAAGAGGCGGGCAGACAGATGGAACTCGACGTGCTTGGGGTCAAATCAACAAACGGGAAACAGACTGTCTATGCCTGCGGGGTCGTGACTCACATTCGAGGCTCGCTATATTCAGGCTCTCCCGACGAGGAGGGATGGTGGAGCAAATACGGGAATACGAGCTATCAGCACTCACTCGAATGTATCTTCCACAAATTCGAGGAAGACTACGACTTAGTCACCAGCGTCTTTGACGATGCCGAGGAGTACAAATTCCATTTCTGGTCGCCGTACGTGTCCGAAGGTCATCTGACCGATGGGTTGGAGGAGATGACGCAGCAGTTCGAGAATGACTATGACGAGTCAATCGAACTCATAATCAACGGCGAGTACACCAAGCGAGTGCGTGAACTCCGTGAGCGGGCATCAGAGAATAAGAATGGTTACGATGAGCTCGCATTTCGATTCTTCCAGATTCTAGAGCACATGCGAGAGGGGTAGCAAGGTAGGATGAGTGGATTACGGATTGAAAGACGTCTATAGCCGCGCTAATCGCATTCACTATGGATAGATTGTGAGTCGTGAGTGCCGAGACCACGCTTCTATCCATATACATTCGCAGGGAGAAGCGACCGTTAGAGAATCGCGTCTGATACCCGCTAAGAGAGGACATCAGCAGACCACTGAAGACCAACTTACTCCCTTGTTGTTAGTGATTCCACTCAACTTCAGTTACGTCTTCAGTTTCTCGAAGAATGAATGGTCCAATCGAGAGGGTACGCTTGGCAACGGTCGCTATCCGCATGACGTACGCCAATAGAATCAGGAAGGGCACCAGAGAGATGGTGGCTGCGGCTGCAACGGCGACTACGAGCGTTTTGACATCGAAAATAACCACGCTGTATGTGGCATCGTTGAAGAATATCACCATACCTCCCGCAACAAGCAAAGAGAGGATTGACGCTACAAGAATTCGCCGGGAGAGATTGATGAGCTCCCATTGGAAGTACAGCGTCTTGAAATGCTCACGAGCAGGACCGAACAGTTGCAGGGCTTCAATCAACTGTTCGAGTGCCTCGGTTCCCGTTTTGTCCAACTCATCACTATACCGCTCGTGGATGCGTCGAGCGGCGAAGATTTTCCACGAATAATTGAAGTTGAGCGCGGAGGAGACTACGTCAAATTCGCCAAATCGGGCATTATCAAGACCCTTAGAAACTTGATCAGCATTCCCAATGAGACTGTCAGTGATATCTTCAACTTCCCTCCTGAGTTCTTCATTAGCAGTGTTTGGAATCGAGTTGCGGAGTTCCTCAGCGTGCTGACCCGACACGTCGATGAGCGCGCGAAGGAACTGTGCAGGTCGCGAGGGACTCACCGGCGTCTGAACGACATCGGCGACATCTTTTCGAAACTCCATCGCACCTTCCATGCGCTTACGTTGGTCTTTGACTGCGCCGAGTTCTTGTGAAAGCACAAGTTGATTCACTGCAAGCACGAGTGTGACGACTGTGATCGTGGCAGTGAGAAGCCCTTGGAAGAGCGTGTCCACCGAGTCGCTCGTCCGGATAGTGCTCTCAGCAGGGTCATAAAGATATCCAACACTGACCAACGTCCCGAACACGATGCCCAGCAGGATCCCGACCACAACCCGGCGGTCGGCTTGAAGAAAGAATCAAACTTTTGCACGGCTTTGTGCGGCCCGTTTGTGTAACTGGTCGTTTGGCGCGTCACTTGTCTCTGACATGACTTCTCTTGATTATCAGTAATCGGTCATATGACCGCCGTTTCTCTCCGAAACTACACTTGTTCCATCTGGGACAAATAATATTAGTGTGAAGCGCTTCGAAATTAAATCCCAAGAATTCTTTTTCGCGACTGAATTTGCATCCAACGTGGATACAGCGGTTCCAGTCTCCACAAGCGTGGATTCGGTGTCTTATAAAACGACTTTGGCGCAGTGGGAAAGCGTCTGACTACCTTTGGTTTCGGACACTAACCCAAACAGCAATTATTCCGTCACAATCGTTTGCTTGCGAGCTTACAACTTACTCGTTTTCACCATTACCGTGTCGGACTCAACTTTGAGGTCAAATCACAGTCTCGGGGCACTCTCCTCAATATTCTGTAAAGACAGTTCAATCGCTTCAGCAAGCATGTTGCAGCGGTGTTCAATATGCGGGTTCACACACCCGAACAACCGAAAAGATGGGTCCTCCGAGTACCAAATGTGTGGCTTCGATACCCGCGCTGATTCTGACGCCATGAAGAGCATTGCACTCATGTTGTGGTATCTTTGTGGCAACCAAACTGGGGGCGACGAAGGTGTGCGCTGTGGGACAGTGAAAATGCAAAGAGCATATAGAAATAAGTCTGAATCAAAAGCAATGGGAGCCCAAACGCAAGGTACAATGTATACAATTGTGTAACGCTGTTTATCATGAATCAACACACAATACTGCCCGTATGGTTAGTCTCATAATGCTCCGAATGTACATTGTTAATTGTGAGTAAACAGGATTCTGCGGACGTTCACGGTGAGCAGTTTGGCGTCAAACACATTCGTCGCGTGTATCGCGAGGGAATGTTTGAGGATAAAACACCAGATTTCCCGGTTTCCTTCAGCGACCTTCGTGAAGAAGCATTCGAACGGATGTCGTGGAAAGCAAAAGCATACGTTCACGGTGGTGCCGGGACGGAGGAGACTTTCGAACGGAATAAAGACTTCTCACGATGGCGAATTGTTCCGCGAATGCTTCGGGGTGTTGCCGACCGCGACCTCTCGACGACTGTCCTCGGGAATGAACATTCATATCCACTCATGATCACCCCACTCGGGGTCCAAAGCCTATTGCATGATGATGGTGAGATTGCAACAGCGCGTGCCTGTGCTGAGATGGACGTCCCATTTGTGCTTTCATCACTTTCCTCTGCGACGATGGAGGATGTTGCCGAGGCACTTGGTGACACGCCAAAATGGTTCCAGTATTATTGGGCATCCGATCGTGATGTTGCAAAGTCATTCCTTGATCGAGCAGAAACAGCAGGATATGACGCCATTGTTGTGACGGTTGATGCACCAACACTCGGCTGGCGGGATCGTCTTCTTGAGAAAGGATATTATCCATTCCTAGAGGGCGAAGGTATCGGCAATTACTTCTCGGACCCAGCATTCCGTGACTCACTGGCTCGTCCTCCAGAGGAAGACCCTGAAGCAGCCGTCGATCGGTTCCTCTCAATATTTGGGGACGCATCCCTTACGTGGGATGATCTCGCGTTTGTGCGTGAACAGACTGATCTCCCCATTATAATCAAAGGCATTCTTCACCCTGATGATGCTCGCCGTGCTGTTGAAGCGGGTGCTGACGCTGTGCAGGTGTCGACTCATGGTGGTCGTCAGGTCGATGGATCAATCGCTGCGATTGAAGCACTTCCCGAAGTTGCTGAGGCAGTCGGAGACGAAACGACGGTGCTGTTTGACTCTGGAATCAGACGTGGTGCTCAAGCATTCAAGGCTCTCGCTCTCGGGGCTGATACGGTCATGCTTGGTCGTCCATTTGCATATGGACTTGCTCACTCCGGACAGGAAGGCGTCGAGCAAGTACTTGAGAATACACTATCACAGATTGACCTTACAATGGGATTAGCAGGGATTGACGACGTTGATGACATTGACCGATCAGCTGTGCGCGATGAGGCGTCATTATAATTGTTCGCGAAATCACAGAAACAACATTCAGCGCGTATCCCACGACTGTAATCAAAGATAATAACTGACGGTACGACCCGAACTTGAATACGTCCACTTTTTAGTTGCCTGATCTATACGACATCACTCCCCGACAATATCAGTTCATCTGTCTCAGATATATAGAGATATACGTCGCTCGAATATCTGCCAATGGACAGAGATATCACTGTACCGTACAGTTTGATAAAATGGAGGAAATCAGGTAAGTGAAAGCGTCATTTGCGACGACAGATGAACTCATTGACCTACTCACATATGTCGTTGAAGATGTTAGCCAACGTTTCGATAAATGGGATAGTCAGTACGTCCGCGGACCAAGTTTGTACTTCGTCGTTGCAGCAGGTGCTCGGTTTGACGGGTATGCTGATCCCCTTGGAGTAAATCGGTGGCCAGTCGACACAGCCCGCGTTGTGAGCCGCAATCTTGATCCTGTTATTACAGCTGCTGAGGAGATTGCATTCGACTGTGATGGAGCGGTTATTGTGACTACCGATGGAACGTTTCAGGAACGAATGGTCAGAATCCGACCCGCAGATGGACTTGACATTGGGCAAATTGAGTATCCTGATTGGATGAGTGCCAAACATCTGAGCGCACTTGAGGTATCATCACTTGATGCGATTCTTGCTGCTGTCACCCTCAGTGAGGAGAATGGTCGCGTGAGTGTCTTCAAAGATGGTGAGTTCGAAGATTACAAACGAGAGGAACTTGGCGGTCGGTGGCGGGTGAATGGGTAAGATAATATATGTCAAGCGACGATCCACTACAGGCGACACACGCGACCGTTGATGAGATTCGACATCGAGTGATGGCTGTTGCTGAGAGTCTGAGCCTCTCTTTTGACCGGTGGGATGAGCAATATGTCAGTGGTCCGAGTCTTTATTTTATCGTTCTTGCTGATGTCAACTTTGGCGCATACGCTGACCCACTCGGGGCGAATGTTTGGCCTGTTGAGATGTGTCGAGTAGCGACAAACTCGATTGAGTCATTCGTCACAGCCGCTCGTAACGTTGCTTTCGAACGTGATGGGGCGATTGTCATCACCGCTGATGGGACCATTCAAAAGCAGATGGTTCGTATTCGCAGTCCAAGCGCTGCGGAGGTTGAACGCCGTGACGAGATTGCATACGCAGATTGGATGGGGACAAAACACCTCAGTGCTGTCGAGGTATCAACACGTACCGGTGTGTTGTTTGCCGTCACTGTAAGCGAAGAAAATGGTCGTGTCAGTATCTTCGAAAATGGACAATTCGATGATTATCAGCGTCAAGAGATTGGGAGTCCTTGGCGACCAACATCGTGATACCGTAATCAGCAACTCGGATCCATCTTATCTGACGAACTGATTGATGATTGATCTTATTGACATTAATATCATAACCGATCTAGTATGTGTGCGTGTCCCATGTATCAGATATAATCTGCGTTCTCCGTTATTTATCTATTTTATTGGATGGTTGAGCCTGCATCTATATCGACGCCACTCACGATCGCCGCTCAGTCGGACTATCACATCGGAGACACAATACAGTGTCAGCTACATAGTTCACATCGTGTGACCCACAGTCCGGACAGTGGAACTCATCATTTCCATACTCTGTCGAACCACGGGGCGCATGGAGGGTTTGCTCGTTGATACGTGATTGAATTGCTGTTGGGACACGGGATCGAAAGAACTGAACTCGATGTGACAGTGCTTGCTCCGGCGCTGACCCATGGATATTGTCCCACTTGACATTCTCATCGTTCGGACGTGTGAGCTGTCTGACTCCACTCTCAGTCGCCTGCAAGAGCGGTTCAGTCGTCACGCTGACAGGATCATCAGGGTCTGCATCCTCATATCCTTTTACTGCTCGGTCATACGCTGTTGCTGCTCGGTCATCATCACCGGCGATAGCTCGAAACGTTCCAATCCATTCATCACATGCAGCCGCAAGGACAGGTGTCTCAAGAATATTATCGCGAAGATCACTCGCAATCAAAATTCCTTGTCCGACGCGATTGCGAGCGCGTGCCTCACCATCACTGAGACGATAGCAGATCGCAGCAAGAAAAAATGACTCGAGTGCGTATCCAGCCCATGGAGCATCTTCAGGGTCAAACAGCTCACGTCCACGGTCGCTCAGCCCTGATAACCGTCCGTAGCCAGCAAGCGTATATGCATCACCAGCATCACGATATTCATTCTGTGAAAGTGCAATAATCGCATCATGTCGGTGGTCACGGTCACCCATAGATACTCTTTATACACCAACAGTGAGGACGGTTTCGACTTCAGCTTCCGGGGTTCTTAATGTTCCCACATCCACGAGGTCCCAATCGAAGTTGGACACCTGCGAGTCATCCTGAATGCACCCGATTCACACTATGATTGGAGTGAGCGTGAAATCACGCTCCCTGTTCATACCCGATTTATTAACACGGTTAATAATAGTGGACTGGGTGCGCCGATTCTCCCCGAATCTGAACATGGATATGCGCTCAACTTACCGGTAGAAATACCTGAACAAGACACTGAAACCACTGAGAACTGCGTTCCTCTCGGTCAACCTCGGTGTAAAGAAACAGGCTACGGCGGTCGTTGTTGACAGCGATAATGGGCAGATCACCCCACCGAGAGTATCGACCATCCGAGCAGGCAACAACCGTTCAGACTCACCACAGGGTCCGGCAGTATCAGCGACCGGATAGCTGCCTTGCGAGAACGGGCGAAGGCACACACCGACCGATTTAATCACTTGCACAGTGGATATGAGCGGCTTCAATAGAAAGGAAGCCGACTGCAGGAACAGATCCAGCACGACGTAGCGAATCAACTTGTGTGGCTGACCTTGCAGTATGAGTGTGAAACCATCGTCTTTGAACCCCTCGAACAGAGTGAGTCACCGGATGTGAGCGGAATCTCAGCCCGCTCACTCACTTATTTCAGCGTTTTATTACTCAAAGATTAAAACGGAGATGCGCTGGCCGGGATTTGAACCCGGGTTGTGACCATGGCAAGGTCACGTGATACCACTACACTACCAGCGCACATCTGTATCGTCTGCATTCCACAGAATGAGAGATTGATGAATAAGACTTGCGGATTGATAAATCACAAACCAGGGAAGCGAACGGTAGTCTGAGGGTATGACAGTCACATGAGAGAATAACAAATGAGACAGATTCACACTACTCATAGGCTTTCGCTAGGCTTTTACCGAGGGCTCCAATATCAGAAACACAGTCTAGATGTGACGCTGAAGGGACCGGAATGACGCTGTCAGTACTTATCCCGTCTTCTGTTGTTCGTGAGGCTGAGGACAAACGCGAGGCTACTCGCAAGCTTGGGTATATCGCCCGTTCAGCGGCGGTATTTCGAGCAGATCACCTCATTGTCTTTCCTGACCGGAAAGGCGAGCGACAACTTGGAGGCGAGTTCGTTGAAACGGTGCTTCGATACGCTGCCACGCCACCGCATCTTCGAAAGAAGATATGGGGGCGGCGCGACGAACTTGAGTACGTCGGCGTCCTTCCACCCCTCCGCGTGTCGTCTACGACCGGCTCTGAGTCAACTGATTCGGGGTCGTTAACACAGGGAATCGTGACCGAGGTCGGACCTGATAACCGCGTTCGGGTCAATTGTGAATTGCAACACCCAGTCTCCCTTCATGTGCCAGAATCAATATCTGTCCGAGAAGGAACACGCGTTGCTATCAGGATCTCTTCGCGAGAACCGGTTCGGGCACGGATTGTCGATACTCCCCTTTCGGGATTTGATGTTTCCTGCCTGGACCTTGTGGATGCACTTGACCACGCCGCTGCAGGTATCACCATTGCGACATCCAGACATGGTGAAGCCGTAACCACAGGGCGATTGCCAGAACTCACCGCGCGTATTGATCGGGCGGGAGCGACAATTGCCTTCGGTGCGCCTGGTCGTGGGCTCCCAGTCATCCTTGGCGATGACAATGCGCCGGATAGCCGAACGCAAACGGGGAACCAAACAGCCTCACCCGTCGATGTTGACACTACCGGTGGCAGTACTGCCAGCGAAGTGGTTAAACCCACTGTCGATCCAGGGTTTGACCTCTGGCTCAATACGATTCCGCAGCAAGGAAGCGAGGTCGTGCGAACTGAGGAAGCGATGTTCGCATCCCTTGCGTTATTGACAATTACGGAGTGATTACATGCCACAACCAAGTAGACCACGAAAAGGCTCGATGGGTTTCAGCCCGCGCAAGCGCGCGGAGTCAGAAGTCCCGCGTATCCGGTCATGGTCCAGCGATGATGGAGCACCCGGAGTGCAGGGATTTGCCGGTTATAAAGCCGGGATGACACAGGTGTTAATGGTCAACGATGAAGCTAATTCTCCCCGCGAGGGGATGGAGGAAGCAGTGCCGGTGACCGTTGTTGAGACACCGCCAATGCGCGCTGTTGCTCTTCGAGCGTACGAAGATACGCCGTATGGTTCCAAACCCCTGACAGAAGTGTGGGGACGTGAATTCGATGCGTCACTCGAACGGACACTTGATCTTCCAAACGAAGATACGTTTGAGGACGATGCCGCCTCCCTTCGCGACGCTGCAGAGGCGGGTGATATCGATGATGTCCGTCTTATTACTCACACACTGCCTGCGGGGATGCGAAATATTCCAAAGAAGACTCCAGATGTCATGGAAACACGTGTTGGTGGCGGAACACTGACAAATCGTGTTGAATTTGGGCTCGATCTTATCGCAGACGGCGGTGAACACGAGCTTTCAGACGTGTTCCGTGCTGGAGAGTATCTTGACGCTGCTGGTGTCACAAAAGGAAAAGGAACACAAGGACCCGTTAAACGGTTCGGCGTTCAAAAACGGAAAGGAAAACATGCACGCCAAGGATACCGTCGACGAATCGGAAACCTCGGTCCATGGAATCCATCCCGTGTCCGATCCACTGTTCCACAGCAGGGACAGACAGGATATCATCAACGCACAGAATTGAACAAGCGTCTCATTCAAATTGGCGACGGCAATGAACCAACAGTTGATGGTGGGTTTGTTGGATATGGAGAAGTTGATGGTCCATATGCACTGATCAAAGGGTCACTGCCAGGACCAGACCAGCGACTGCTCCGGTTCCGCACCGCTGTCCGTCCAGGTGATCAACCGCGTCTCGATCCAGAAGTACGCTATGTATCGACTGCATCAAATCAAGGGTAATCACAAATGAAGACAACAATCCGCAATCTGAATGGCGACGAAGCAGATACGCTTGAACTTCCGACAGTCTTCGAAACAGCGTATCGCCCGGATATAATTGAGCGTGCTGTCGTTGCTGCACAGGCGAATCGAAAACAACCGTATGGGACCGACCCGTATGCGGGAATGCGAACACCAGCCGAGTCCTTCGGCAGTGGACGGGGCATGGCTCACGTCCCGCGTGAGAATGGACAAGCCCGTCGAGTCCCACAAGCCGTTTCTGGTCGGAAAGCACATCCACCGAAAGCAGAAAAAGACCAAACTAAATCAGTCAATACGAAGGAACGAAAACTTGCGGTTCGGTCGGCAATTGCAGCAACAGCCGACCCGACACAGGTTGCAGAGCGTGGTCACCAATTCGAAGACGATGTCGAACTCCCGCTTGTTGTCTCCGATGAGTTCGAGGAATTAGTGAAAACACAGGAAGTTGTCGACGTCCTCGAATCACTTGGTGTCCATGCTGATATTGTTCGTTCGGATGAAAACAAATCAATTCGTGCTGGTCGAGGAAAGACCCGTGGTCGAAAGCATCGACGACCAAAGTCGATTTTATTCGTCACGAGTGATGAACCATCGAAAGCAGCGCGAAACCTTGCTGGCGCTGACGTTGTGACAGCCGCGAATGTGAGTACTGAGGACCTTGCTCCAGGCACACAACCAGGACGATTGACGTTATATACAGAAAGTGCAATCAAGGAGGTGGCAGATCGATGAGTTCACTTATTGAGTATCCACTCGTCACCGAGAAAGCGATGGATGAGATGGACTTCGACAATAAATTACAGTTTATTGTTGATACTGATGCGACAAAAGACGAGATTGAGAGTGAAATCGAATCGCGATATGAAGTTACAATTATCGACACAAAAACACAGATGACGCCGCGTGCAAAAAAGAAAGCTACTGTCCGTCTTTCTGACGACGATGACGCACAGGATATCGCATCGCGGATTGGGGTGTTCTGACCAATGGGACGTCGAATACAAGGACAACGCCGTGGTCGTGGCACCTCCACATTCCGAGCGCCATCACACCGATATAAGGCTGAATTGTCTCATAAACAGTCCGAATCAGACGGCACAATCACTGGGACAATCGTCGACATTGAACATGACCCCGCGCGGAGCGCACCAGTCGCAGCCGTTGAATTTGATGATGGCGACCGTCGACTCGTTCTCGCTCCTGAAGGGATTCGCGTTGGTGAGACGATGCAAATTGGTGTGAGTGCTGAGATTAAACCAGGAAATACACTCCCACTCAGAGAGATTCCAGAAGGAGTCCCGATTTGTAATATTGAAAGCCAGGTTGGTGACGGTGGGAAATTCGCTCGGGCATCTGGAACAAGCGCGCAGTTGATGACACATGACCGCGACGTGGTCGTCATCGAACTTCCATCTGGTGAGACAAAGCGACTCAATCCAGCCTGTCAGGCAACAATCGGTGTTGTTGCCGGAGGTGGGCGGACAGAGAAACCATTCGTGAAGGCTGGAAAAAAGCATCATAAAATGAAAGCTCGAGGAATCAAATGGCCTCGTGTCCGTGGGGTCGCAATGAACGCTGTTGACCATCCATTCGGTGGTGGTGGTCGACAGCACCCAGGACAACCGAAGTCTGTCTCCCGGGATGCTCCACCAGGACGGAAAGTTGGTGACATTGCATCGAAGCGCACCGGACGTGGCGGTAATGGGGGCAGTGAGTAATGTCACATTGTGCCCGTCATCTCAATTTTGGGTTTGACTACAATCAGCGGATGCATGCACAGCAGTCTCACCGAACTGAACATAACTTAATTATCGTAAATAATTACCAGTAATCATCATACACTAAAATCACATGAGCTCTGAATACCGTACTGGCCGTGAGGGTGAGTTCACCTACCGCGGTCATACACTCGACGAACTGCAGGAGATGTCGATCGAAGACATCGCAGAATTACTTCCCGCTCGACAGCGGCGAACCATCAAACGTGGTCTCACGACAGAACAGCAAAAATTACGCGAGACCGTTCGTAATGCAGACCCTCAGGAGACGGCGAATGATCCGATCCGGACACATCTCCGTGATATGCCAATTCTGCCGTCATTCGTTGAAAAGACGATTGCTGTCTACAATGGTCAATCGTTCGAACGGGTCCGAATTGAACCAGAGATGATCGGGCATTACCTTGGCGAATTCCAGCTCACACGAACATCTGTCGAGCATGGACAAGCCGGTATCGGTGCAACACGATCTTCAAAGTTTGTGCCGCTCAAGTAACGTTAATCAATCACACTACAATACATATGGGGATTAATTACAGCGTTGAGGCCGACCCGGAGACGACCGCCAGAGGGATGCTTCGCGATCGGCCAATCAGTTTGAAGCATAGCAAAGCAATTGCTCGCGAAATAAAAGGAATGACTATTGCAGATGCAGAGTCATACCTTGACGATGTGATTGCACAGCGACAGTCCGTTCCATTCCGGCAACATAATTCCGGTGTTGCTCACCGGTCAGATATTGATGGATGGGATGCTGGGCGCTATCCAGAAAAGGCATCGAAAGCGTTTCTTGAGTTACTTGAAAACGTCGCGTCGAATGCAAATGAACAGGGGTTTGACGGAAACACGATGGCAATCAGACATGTTGCTGCACACAAAGTAGGCGAGCGACAGGGTCGAAAGCCACGTGCGTTCGGTAGTGCAGACCCCTGGAACACCACCATCTGCGATGTCGAATTGATTGTTGAACAACCTGGAGCCGAAGGGGTAGACATCTAATGGCAGACGAACATCAGTTCATAGAGAATGGGTTGCAACGCTCGCAGATTGATGAATTCTTCGCAGATGAACTTGGTCGCGCTGGGTACGGCGGTATGGATGTTGCGAAAACTCCGATGGGCACACAGATTGTACTTAAGGCCGAAAAGCCAGGGATGGTCATCGGAAAAGGTGGAAAAAACATCCGGAAAGTAACACGGGAACTCGAAGATCGATTCAATCTCGATGACCCACAAATCGATGTTCAAGAGGTTGATGAACCTGATCTGAACGCACGGATCGTTGCAGATCGCCTAGCGAACGCACTTGAGCGTGGATGGTATTTCCGGAAAGCTGGTCATACTACGATTGACCGAATTATTGAATCGGGTGCGCTCGGGGCTGAAATTGTCCTGAGTGGAAAGGTGACTGGTGCACGATCACGCGTTGAGAAGTTCAACCGCGGATACATCAAGCACAACGGTGAACCAGCTCAAGAAATCGTCGACGAGGGACAGGGGGTTGCTGTGATGAAACTTGGAACAATCGGTGTGACGGTGAAGATTATTCCACCGGGAGCAGAACTCCCTGATGACTTCGAGATTCACGATGATGTGGATGTTGAACCGGTTGAGCAGGTTGCAGAAAGTGATGGGGTTGAGTCGCTCTTAGCAGAGGATCCCGAGGAAATTCCTGATGTCGGTGCTGATGATGAAGTGACCGTCCCACAGGAAACTCCTGAGGAGATCATCGATGAAGAGGTTGTTGAGGCTGATCCTGGAGTCTCATCTGATGAGGAAGAAGTCGTAACTGAGCCTGCCGATATTGGAGGCAACGCGAATGACGACGATGACGTTGCAGTTGTCTCAGATGACGCAGATTCAGGCGATGACGCCGAAACAGTCGCGGAGGAAATTGAGGAACTTGATGCTGAGGTTGAGGCTGAAGCCGAAGACCTCGTTGCAGAAATGGAAGATATCGACGAGGAGGACGTGTAAATGGCAATTGTCTACGCCGATGAACTCCGTGATATGACCCCCGCAGAACGACAGGCTGAACTTGAGGCACTCGAAACAGAGCTGCTCAATTCAAAAGCGGAGCAGGCTGCTGGAGGAGCTCCGGAAAATCCTGGACGCGTTGGCGAACTCAAACGGACAATCGCACGAATCAAAACAATCCAGCATGAAGAAGGAGATCATGAAACCGAAACCGAAACTGAAAGCTAGCGACTCACCGCTATATTAATCCAGATGGCACTGACACCTGAGACGATTACGCGGCACGAACTCATTGGGCTTCATGTAGCCGTTGCTGATGCCGCAAATCCGGATCTTATCGGAATTCGTGGACGTGTCATTGCAGAGACAATGCAGACACTCAAAATTGAATCGATGCCCACACTGACAGTGACATCGAATCATACGTCTGTTGACACTCAGGAGTCAGCACATGATCATCCTCACCCATGCTCTGAGGGGCAGTGTGATACACAAATCAAGCAGGTACCGAAACGTGACTCGGTCTTCGAGTTTTGTCTTGAGCCAGCAATCAAAACCGACAGTGTATCCACATTGACGCGTCGTCACCCACAGAAACCATTGAGTGATGAAGCCGAGGAATCGACTCAACACTCATCACTGACACACGAATCGAATATGAACATCACAGATGAAGCCGCCGGCGTTGCGAAGACGTCGGGGACCACATCTAACCACCGATTGGATACTGCTGGTGAGGCACAACAACACTCAGACTTGCCTCCTTGTCAGTCCAATCGCCCAACGCCGGGGTCATTAGTACAGAATGCTGAGATGTGCGAAGATGCGGCCTACGTTACGGTGGATGGAACACGATTGCTCTCACGACCAGCTTTACGAACTGAAAAAGCAGGAGACTCATTATGGCGATAGGACTGAATGTAACCGAACCAGAGGTATCCTGTGCTGACACGAACTGTCCGTTCCACGGATCGCTTTCCGTGCGCGGTCAGACACTTGAAGGCACAGTTGCCTCAACAGATATGGATAAGACCGTTATTGTTGAGCGCGAATACGATGTTCGCGTTCCCAAGTACGACCGCTTTATGAAGCGGCGTAGTCGCATCCCCGCACACGCACCCCCGTGCGTTGATCTTGCGGAAGGCGATACGGTTCGCATCGCAGAGACCCGACCGTTGTCGAAGACGAAATCTCACGTTGTCGTCGAACGAATCGACACTGGAGGTGCTGAGTGATGGAGGCACTGAAAGCCGATGTCACCAAAGGCCTCGAACGTGGGTCACTTGTTACGTGTGCGGATAATACCGGTGCACGTGAACTGAAAGTAATCAGCGTGATGGGTAGCTCAGGAACAAAGAATCGACACCCCAAAGCAGGCATTGGCGATCAGGTCACTGTTTCAGTGACAAAAGGAACACCCGAAATGCGACGTCAAGTGCTACAAGCCGTCATCGTTCGGCAGCGCAAGTCGATCCGCCGTCCAGACGGGACGCGCGTCAAATTTGAAGATAATGCTGCTGTCATCATCGACGAGATGGAAGAACCGCGTGGGACCGAGATTAAAGGTCCAATTGCGCGTGAGGTGGCTGAACGCTTTGGGAGCATCGCATCAACAGCAACGATGATTGTCTAAGTATCGATTATGAGTAAACAACCACACAAACAGCGAACGCGAACGGAGACTGCCCCATTACACGAACGGCAGCGACAGGTTCGCGCAACGCTTTCTGATGAACTTCGCGAGGAGTATGGACAGCGGAACGTCCGCGTCAACACAGGTGATACTGTTGAAGTGCTTCGGGGAGACGATGCCGGTCATGAAGGTGAGGTCGTTACTGTTGATCTCACTGACACCGTCATTCATGTCGAAGACGTGACCATCGAAAAAGCCGATGGTGAGGAGGTCCCACGACCACTTGACTCATCAAATCTCCGTGTCACAGAGTTGAATCTCGAAGATAGCAAGCGCGAGGCACGTCTTGAAGCGGGAGCAGGAGAGGAAGACGAGCAATGACACAACATCAAAAACGACTGTCTGCACCAGACTCATGGCCGATCGAACGAAAAACAGAGACATTCACGGTCAAAGCTGGGGCAGGTCCACACGGCGAAGCAGGTGTGCCATTGGTGATTCTTCTGCGAGACGTGCTTGGATATGCAGACTCGAAGAAGGAAGCGCGGTATGCATTGAATCAACGATCTGTTCTGATTAACGGTGACGTTGTGAGTGATGAACAACGACCAGTTGGACTCTTTGATATTCTTGCGTTTACTGAACGTGAGGAGTATTATCGAGTCTTCCCAGAGGCAGGTGGTCGACTTGCACTCACACCGATTGATGCAGCGGATGCGAATAGCCGACTTGGAAAGATTATCAATAAACAGCAGGTCAGTGGAGGGGCAGTTCAACTTACATTACATGATGGCGCGAATGTTCGCGTCAGTGCTGATGAGATTGATACGTATAACCCAAAGGACTCGCTGGTCATCGATAATGAGACGAAAGAAATCGTCGCACACTTCCCATATGAGGAAGGGGCACTTGTGACCGCTGTCGGTGGCACCCACTCGGGTGAGATTGGCGAAATCGAGACAATCACTGTCACCGCTGGGAGCAGTGAAAACACTGTATCGGTGTCAACAGACGAGGGGTACTTCGAAACAATCGAGTCTTATGTCGTTGTCATCGATGAGAATTTCACCGATGATGAGAATACAACCGACCCCGATGCTGCCAGTGACGCTGAGACAGATACAGATGTCAGCAATGATGACAACGGCAGCGATGACGATACTGGGACACAGGAGGGTGCTGAATGAGCGAAACCGACAGCACCTTCCATGAAATGCGCGAACCCCAACTGGAGAAGGTTGTTGTTCATATGGCGGTCGGCGAGGGGGGACGTGAACTCGCTAACGCAGAGGAAATCCTCGAAGAGATTGCCGGTCAGACCGCTGTCCGGACGACTGCAACGCGTGCAGCATCACAGTTCGGCGCACGAGCGGGCGATCCAATCGGTGCAAAAGTCACGTTGCGAGGAGATAATGCCCGGTCGTTCCTTGAGAAAGCGCTGCCACTCGTTACAATCTCAGAGCGGCAGTTCGATGAGACTGGTAACTTCAGCTTTGGAGTCGAAGAACATACCACGTTCCCGTCTCAAGAGTATGACCCACAGATCGGTATTTATGGACTTGATGTGACGGTGAATCTCACACGACCTGGATATCGAGTGACAAAACGAGATAAAGCATCACAGCCGATTCCGTCTCGCCATCGATTGACACCTGCGGATGCGATACAGTTCATCGAATCGGAGTTTACTGCGAATGTCACACGTGTTGAGACAGACACTCGCGATGGCGGAGACAACTAATCGTAATCGTAATCGTATATGAGCGAATCAGAAACTGAACAGACGGGTGAACACGCAAGCCATCGGACAGGACAGACTCATGAGTGCCGACGATGCGGCCGCAATCAAGGTCTCGTCGGAAAGTATGATATCTATCTGTGCCGACAGTGCTTTCGTGAAGTCGCCCGCGATATGGGATTTAAGAAGTATCGATAATTATGACAGGAAATGATCCACTTGCGAACGCACTTTCAGGCGTTGATAATGCAGAGAGTGTCGGACATCTCTCTCATAAGATACAGCCCGCCTCAAATGTCATCGGCTCTGTCCTCGAGGTATTTTATGACCGCGGGTATATCAACGGATTCGAATTCGTTGATGATGGCAAAGCCGGTCGATTTGAGGTTGAATTAAGCGGTGGCATCAATGAGTGCGGTGCAGTGAAGCCGCGGTACTCAGCTGGTGCTGATGAGTTCGAACGGTGGGAAAAGCGATATCTCCCAGCCCGTGATTATGGCGCACTCATCGTCACCACAAGCCACGGCGTAATGAGCCACTATGAAGCCCGTGAAACGGGTATTGGTGGTCAAATAATCGCTTACGTATATTGAAATAATGACGCGAACAGTAATTGAAATTCCAGAGAATGTGAGCGCTGAGGTATCGAATCTCGCGTTGACTGTGGATGGACCAAACGGTAGTGTGACACGAACGCTTTGGTACCCATCTGTCACAGTCAGTGTCGGTGATGGTGCAGTCATTATCGAGACTGATGAAACAGACGCGAAAACAACTGCGACTGTTGGTACCTTCGAGAGTCACGTCTCGAATATGATCCACGGAGTGACCGACGGGTGGTCATATGAAATGGAAGTGTATTATGCACATTTCCCAATGCAGGTATCTGTTGACGGCGATGAGGTCATCATTGAGAATTTCCTTGGTGAAAAAGCCTCCCGTCGAACTCCGATTCGTGGTGACACAGATGTACAGGTCGATGGCGAGACGGTCACACTGACCGGTCCATCGAAGGAGGATGTCGGACAGACTGCAGCTGACATCGAACAGCTCACACGCGTAACAGACAAAGATACCCGAATCTTCCAAGATGGGGTCTATATCACGCAGAAGCCGCAACAAGGAGGTGCCTAAAATGGCTAACGAACACGACGAGGATACGAACGAACAACCAGACGAGACTGAAACGGAGGAAAGCCCGGATTCAGAAGAAGCCAATCACGTCAATACAGATGCAGACGCAGACGCTGATGCTGATGCGAGCTGACACCGAATCCGAATCCGAAGTCCGAAGTCACAGATGAGCTTGATTCATTCGAGGACATCAGTGGCGTTGGCAGTGATCAGGCTGCATCGCTCCGTGAGGCAGGCTATGACTCATTTGAGGATATCCGTGCCGCAAGCCAATCAGCTTTAGCAGATGTGGAGGGTGTCGGAAACGCGCTTGCAGCTCGAATTAAGGCTGATGTCGGTGAGCTTGAAGTCTCAACAGAAACTGATGCAGCAGTCGAAGTCGAGTCTGAAGACGAAGCTGAAGAGACAGAGACGGTCGAAACCGAACTTCGACCGCGCGGGCATGCGAATAAAACGCCGGATCTTGATCCTGAAACGGCTCGTGCACTCGGGCAGAAACACCGTGAAGGAAAACCGGCATTTCGCCGCCAGGATCATCACATGAAAAAGCGAACGCCAGAGTCATGGCGGAAGCCTCGCGGAGCCCTCTCAAAACAACGCCGTGGTATCAAAGGTAAAGGCGATCTTGTTGAAGCAGGATACCGGTCACCAACAGCAGCACGTGGGCTTCATCCATCTGGATTTGAAGAGGTGCGTGTGCACAATGTCGATGATCTTGAGGGTGTCGACGGTGATACACAGGCTGTTCGCATTGCCTCGAAGGTCGGTGGACGAAAGCGTGAACGAATCGAAGATGTCGCTGCGGAGCGAGAGATTCGTGTTCTCAATCCAACGTATGTTGAAGTTGAAGTTGGAGACGACGCGGACGCAGAGCCGGTGACAGCGACGGCGACGGAGGGAACAGATACATGACAGACCTGAAAGCACAACGTCGAATGGCTGCAGATGTTCTCTCAGTCGGAAAAAGCCGTGTTTGGCTTGACCCTGACGAACAGGGTGAAATTGCAGAAGCAATTACCCGTGAGGATATCCGCGAACTGGTCGATCAGGGCATCATCCGTGCAAAGGATGCAAAAAGCAACTCGAAGGGTCGCGCCCGCAGTCGAGCCGAAAAACAATCGTATGGACACCGCAAAGGTCCTGGATCCCGGAAAGGACGCTCTGGCGGTCGAAAAGACGAAAAAGATGAATGGGTGAGTCGAATTCGAGCACAGCGCCGTCGACTTCGTGAACTTCGCGATGACGGTCCGTTGACGCCGACGCAGTACCGCGAGGTATATAATAAAGCGTCTGGTGGAGAATTTGAAGATGTCGCCCGACTTGAAGCGTATATTGACAGTAACTATGATGTGGAGATAACGATCGAATAATGGCAACAGGACCGCGATACAAAGTACCGATGCGTCGTCGCCGCGAGGTCCGGACTGATTACCATCAGAGGTTGCGCCTCCTCAAATCTGGGAAGCCACGCCTTGTTGCTCGCGTGAGCAACCAACATATCAGAGCGCAGCTGATAACACCTGGTCCGGATGGCGATGAGACACACGCAGCCGCTTCCTCAGAGCATCTGAGCGAGTACGGCTGGGAGGCACCAACAGGAAATCTCCCAAGTGCGTATCTCACCGGATATCTTGCAGGAATGCGCGCTGTTGAAGCAGGTCTCGATGAGGCTGTGCTCGACATTGGATTAAATACAGCAACACCCGGTAACAAGGTGTTCGTTGTTCAGGAAGGAGCAATTGATGCGGGTGTTTCAATCCCGCACAACGAGTCAGTGCTCGCAGACTGGTCACGTAACCGTGGTGAGCATATCGCCGCTTACGCCGAACAGCGTGATGAGCCGTTGTACAACAGCGACTTTGACGCAACGACGCTCCCAGAGCATTTCGATACAGTGCTTGAGACCCTCCAGGAGGCAGATGTGAGTACAAACGCCGATACCGATACCGATACTACCCAATCAGCGGGTGATGATGAATGAGTCAGAGTCAACGAAATAGCGACGGTTGGACGCCGCGCACACGACTTGGTCGTATGGTACAAGACGGTGATGTCACGTCGATGGAGCAAGCACTCAATTCAGGACTTCCGCTCAAGGAACCAGAACTCGTCGATCAACTACTCCCTGGATTGGATGATGAAGTGCTTGATATCAACATGGTTCAACGAATGACCGATTCTGGTCGACGTGTGAAATTCCGTTGTGTTGTTGCAATTGGAAACCGTGATGGATTCCTTGGTTACGCCGAGGGGCGTGATGACCAGGTTGGTTCCGCAATTCAAAAAGCAATTGATGTTGCAAAATTAAATCTCATTTCCGTTGATCGGGGTTCTGGGTCATGGGAAGATTCTGCTGGCGGCGTCAATTCACTCACCCGAAATGCTGAGGGGAAAGCTGGCTCAGTAACAGTCGAAGTAATGCCCGCTCCACAGGGACTTGGATTAGCAGCTGCTGAAACTGTGAGTAATATTCTTGAGCTTGCAGGAGTCCAAGACGCGTGGACACGCTCGAACGGCAACACTCGAACGACCGTTAACCTCGCAAAGGCAACATATAATGCGCTTCGAAACGCCTCACAGTCACGGACCCCTCGTCGTGCAGCAGCTAAACAGCGCGAACAAGAGGTGTCTGAGTAATGCAGGCAGTTGTCCAGCTTCGTGGTCCTGTCAATATGAGTGGTGCTGTTGAGGATACGCTTGCAATGCTCAATCTTCACCGGGTGAATCACTGTGCGCTTGTTCCTGAAACAGACACATATCGTGGTATGATCACAAAGGTGAATGAGTACGTCGCACATGGGGAACCAAGTGTTGAGGTGCTTTCGACAGTCCTTGAACGACGCGCCGAAGCTGAAAGCGGTGATGAAACGGTAGATGAAACGTGGCTCGAAGCGCAGACTGACTATCAGGACTTCGACGCACTCGCGACTGCGCTTATTGAAGAGGAAACAACACTTCGCGATCAAGGATTATCACCTGTTCTTCGATTACATCCGCCGCGTGGTGGTCATCGAGGACAAAAACACCCGACTGCTGAGGGTGGACAGATTGGTGTTCATAACACCGATCAAATTAATGAACTTTTGGAGGCAATGCGATGACATCAAAGAAAAGACGACAGCGTGGATCACGAACACATGGCGGTGGATCACACAAGAACCGCCGCGGTGCTGGCCATCGTGGTGGTCGGGGTCGTGCTGGTCGTGATAAACATGAGCAGCATAATTATGAACCAATCGGCAAGCATGGTTTTAACCGACCACCAGGTAGTGAGCGAACTGTTGCAGAAATCTCTGTGCAAAAACTCGATGAAGACGCAGCATTATTCGTCGCAGAGGATACTGCTGAATTCAACGATGGTGCTTATTATATCGATGCACGAGATATTGCCGACAATGCTGACAGTGCGGATATAACGAAAGTGCTTGGTAGCGGTCAAGTTCGACAGGAATTACACGTTGTTGCTGATTCATTCTCCGATAGCGCACGGACTCTGCTTGAGGATGCTGGTGGCAGTGCAACGCTTACCGAACATGGTAAATCGATTGCTGCCGGCGAAGACGAAGAGAATAACAGTAACGCCGAATAATCACCAATAGAATAAACTATGGGATGGAAGGAGGCCGCTGAACCGGTATTGACACGAATGCCCTCTGTTGCACGTCCAGAGGGACATGTGCCGTTTCGTCAAAAACTAGGATGGACGGCTGGCATCCTCGTCATGTACTTTTTCTTGACGAACGTCACGATGTTTGGATTGCAAACAGGCGGTGCTGGGGGAGACTTTTATGGTCAATTCCGCAGCATCCTTGCTGGGTCACAAGGATCGATTCTCCAGTTAGGAATTGGACCAATCGTGACGGCGAGTATTGTGCTTCAGTTGCTTGGCGGTGCGAATCTCCTTGGTCTTGATACCGACGACCCGCGTGATCAGATCCTCTATCAGGGGCTTCAAAAACTCCTCGTCGTTGTGATGATCTGTTTGACTGGATTACCAATGGTATTTGCCGGGAATTTCCTTCCAGCAAGTCAGGCAGTCGCAGACTCCCTTGCTGTTGGAGTGGGTGGAGTAAAGTCGATCATCTTCGCACAGATGTTTGTCGGCGGTATTCTCATCCTATTTATGGATGAGATTGTGAGCAAATGGGGAGTTGGATCCGGTGTTGGATTGTTCATCATTGCTGGCGTGAGTCAACAGCTTGTTGCTGGATTGTTCAGCTGGCAGAGCCTTGGTGGACAAAGCGGATTCATTCCAACATGGATTGGGATTGTGACTGGCGCTGTTGATATCGGGTCACCGCTGACACCGGGAGGACTGTCGGATGTCTTCCTTGGACAGGGTCAGATTCTGGCACTGATTACGACAGTATTTATTTTCGCAATTGTTGTGTATGCTGAAAGTGTTCGTGTTGAAATTCCACTTGCGCATGCGAATGTTAAGGGCGCGCGTGGGCGATTCCCAGTAAAGCTCATCTATGCAAGTGTCCTGCCAATGATTCTTGTACGCGCACTACAGGCAAATATCCAGTTCCTCGGACAGATTCTTAATAACTGGTGGAGTGGCATGCCGTTATGGCTCGGTGAATATACTCAAGGGCAGGTCACCGGTGGACTATTTTGGTATCTTGCGCCGATTCAGTCTCGACAAGATTGGATGTGGTTCCTTGGATTCACCTCACAGGAACCACTCGCGATTACCGCTCGCGTGCTGATTGACCTGACGTTCATGATTGCGGGCGGTGCGGTGTTTGCCATTTTCTGGGTCGAGACGACCGGCATGGGTCCAGAGGCAACTGCCCGCCAGATTCAGAACTCAGGGATGCAGATTCCCGGCTTCCGACGGAATCCACAGGTGATCGAGAAAGTGATGGAGCGATATATTCCACAGGTAACCGTCATTGGTGGGGGACTTGTTGGATTGCTTGCTGTTCTTGCAAATATGCTCGGAACGATTGGGGGTGTCTCCGGGACGGGACTGTTACTCACGGTCTCGATTACATATAAGCTGTATGAAGAGATTGCCGAAGAGCAATTAATGGAGATGCACCCGATGATGCGTCAAATGTTCGGCGATTGACCCAAATATCTCCGTCGTTTTTTGAGCGGTTTAAGAATCTCCATTCGTTACTGTGTGAAGACAGGATACTATATCGGTATACCAACGAGATTACCGCTGAGATTAACTGATGCCGACGAATCCTAAAAGCACTCAACTCAACGTATATCGACTATCCTGAACTGCCGACAGAAATCGGAATCCACGCAAACAGGAAAAACAGTACGAGTGCTGGCACGACCAGAATAACCAATAAATGGAGAAACGCAAAGATACCCAGATAGAGAGTCACAGCCCCGCCGACAACGACAACAGGAGACGCGATAACAGCCGTGAGAAAACTGATATTATACTTTCCGTAGAGGATGAATGTGAGCAAGATAGATCATAAGACAGCCGAGATTGTCAACTCGCCAGCAGACTCAGATACGTACGACACATCGAGAGCAGTCTCCCAGATGATGTTCGTGATACTACTCATCTCTGGAAGTTCCCTGTCTGCAAATCTTTGAGATCCCGTTCGTATCGCTGGATTATCTGTTCGAGTTCGTCCTCAGAAACGCCGTCCATATCGCGGTACTCGGGCGGAATAACGTAGTCCCGATACCCTTGTAAATATGAATTTGAATACAGACGCTCGCTATCTTGTTTGAGCCGTTTCACCTCCTTGAGCCATCTAATAGTCTCGCTGAGTTGTTCCTTGTCTGATACCATTATACAATTTTATAGCCGAATGAGACAAAAATATGCTCCGAATCCCACTCAGTACGCGAGGAGTCAGTATGGGTTTCGAACAGCACTCCCCTGATAACCGAAGTAAGTTACCGAGTGAGAGAGTCTCAACGGAGGTTTTTATTCGACCAGTCCAACTCAACAATTGATGTCCTCAACCAACGCCAACATCCAGTCCCTACAGCAGAGTCCAGTTATACACGGTCTCCTATGGTTTGTGGTCATCTCGATATGTGGGTATCTGTTCACCGACAGAACCCTGATTTCAGCCCTCACAACGGCAAGCGTGAGTGCAGTCTTCTATGCTGTGGTGATATACCTCTGGAACGTATACTGAGCCAATAGAACAGCGACTCGACAGTAATCACAGAGAGACACCCCCGAACGGTTAACACACGAGTCGCCACGATTCTTTCAGCAAGCCACTCAGAGCATATGCACTCTGAACGATTCAAGATGCGAAGTCGAACGGCGTACAAGCTCCTCGCCATATTCGTAGCTCCTGTTGTGATTGCTTCTCTGTTCTCACTAATAGTAGGCATCTCGTTGCTACCCGCCTGCGGACTATTCGTGATTGTGTTGAAGTCTCTCACGTTTCAAATCACCGTGGAAGATGATGGCGTGTACAGGGACATCGTTCAATTGCCAATCGGGATTGGAAGAGGCAAGCTTGTTGATTACGCCGAGATTGAATCCGTGGAGGCGAAACCTACCGAGAATCTGATGACAGAGTACGTTAGGCCGTCGTATCGAGATGCTGTGCCATTTTTGTCTCTGTATAGTTCATCGAGTAGCATCCTGACCGATGACAATCGATACTATGGAGCAGACATAGAAGGGACAATACACATACAGAGAACGGATGGCACAGAAGTGAGACTCAGCTCTCGGAACGCAACAGAAATGGCTTCGGCAG
>KB659942.1_pt35 | contig 25432 bp, 30 predicted proteins | sample 558768 | NCBI scaffold set KB644980.1 | reverse complement strand
GACGACGATGATGAGCCGTGGGATCTCGGCTGTCCGATCTGCAACTACCGGGAGTATCAGGCCCGCCAGAACGGGTCGGCACTGGAGGCGATCAACGGCATCGGCGAGAAGACCGCCGAAAAACTACAGACAGCCGGTATCGAGGATGTCGAGGGGCTGAAAGACGCCAATCCCGACGCGGTAGCCGAGGAAGTCGACGGCGTCGGTGTCGATACCGTCCGCGACTGGCAGGCCGACGCCGACTGAGTAGTCTGTTCGCCTGGCCGTTGTCCTTCCGCGATAGACCACTTCCCGTCCGCTCTGAGACCGTTTTTTATTGCCGTCACAGACGGATGCTACGTTCCGTGTAGTCTGATACATTCCTGTCCATGGCTTTCGATATTCACAGCGCACAGAATCCTATGTGGATGCCACGGAGCTTGCTCCCGGGGAGTTTTTTGTGATGCTGTGAACACTTTTTTCAGGGTACCTGCGGGATAGCCGAACCATGGACCCGCTTGAGATCGCCCTCCGGATTCTTGGTGGGATCGTTCTTATCGGGATGAATGCCTATTTTGTCGCCATCGAATTCGCCCTGACCCGTGTCAGGCAGTATCCCGAATCCGAGTTTGACACGCCCGGACTCGAACTCGCCTGGGAGATGACCAACGATCTGGAGTTCTATCTGACGACGTGTCAGGTCTGGATCTCCGCGACGAGTATTGCCCTCGGGATTATTGCTGAGCCCGGACTGGCGGCCCTGATCGAGCCGCTGTTCGAGAACACCACACTCGCGTCTGTTGGTGCCGGCTCACTCCTCGGCTTTCTCATCATCAACCTGGTGCATCTCACACACGGCGAACAGACGCCGACGTATCTCGGCGTCGAACGCTCCAAACAGGTCGCGCGGTACGGCGCACGACCACTGTACTGGTTCGCCAAGATACTCGCACCGGCCATCTGGGTTGGTGACTCGGTTGCCAAGGGCACACTCGGGCTGTTCGGCATCGAGATGACTCAGGCGTGGACGGAGACGGAAAAAGAGGTCATCGAAACTCGCGCGGACCTCCGCAACCGGCTGGGATCGGTGCTCGAAGAGGGTGAACTGCCTGTCGACCGGCGGGAGGAGATCATGAACGCACTGACTATCGGCGAGCAGTCGGTGAGAGAGGTTATGATTCCGTCCGAAGAGATCGTGGCACTGTCCACCGAGGATGAGATCGACGCGAACTTCGAGACGCTCGAAGCGAAGCCACACACACGGTACCCGCTGGTCGGTGACGATCTGACGGCGTTCGAGGGTGTTCTCTACAGCCCAACCCTGTTCAACCACCGTGAGCAACTGTCCAGCGGCGAGACGACGCTGTCGGCACTGGCCGCCCCGCCGATGACACTCTCGCCGGATACCGACGTGAGCGACGCGATCGACCAGTTCCAGACCGAACGGCAGGAACTCGCGCTCGTTATCGAGGACGGCGACGTGGTCGGTCTGGTGACCGTCACCGATCTGCTGGAGACGATCATCGGCGATATCGAGGATCCACTCGACTAACTCACACTCGCCACCGCGTGGCCGCTCACGGGAGTTTTTACCTGCGCAGGCAGATATCTCCGATAGTGACCGAAACGCTGGTACAGGCACTCTCGTATACGAGTCTTGCTGTCGTGGCCGCGCTGATCGGCGGTATCATCGCCATCTACCGGGCTCCCGGCCCGCAGATGGAAAGCAACGTCCAGCACCTCGCTGCTGGTGTTGTCTTCGCTGCCGTCGCGGCCGAACTCCTCCCGGATATCCACGATCAGGCTCCGACCGTCGTCGTCGCCGGGTTCGCAACCGGTGTCGTGGCGATGCTCGGCATCCATCGGCTCAGCAAACGCATCGAAAAGCGGGGTGTCGGCGGCAACGCCGCCGGTGCGGCTGGCCTCATCATCACCATCGCCATCGACATGCTCATCGACGGCGTGCTCATCGCCGTCACGTTTATCGAGGAGACGGCGACGGGGATCATCATCGCGCTGGCGCTGGCGATCGAGGTGCTCTTCCTCGGGGTTGCTGCGGTCGTCGCGCTGCCGGACGCCATGGGTTCGCTACGGAAGATCGCCGTGCCGGGACTGTTCGGCGCGCTGCTGACCAGTGGTGTCACGGTCGGTGTGTTCACGCTCGCGGGGGCCGCCGAGACGACCATCGCGTTCGTCCTCGCGTTCGGCGCGGCGGCGTTGCTGTATCTCGTGACCGAGGAACTGCTCGTGAAGGCCGGCAAGGTCCCACAGACGCCGGTGTCGACAACGCTGTTTTTCGTCGGCTTTCTCGCCATCTTCCTGCTCGACATCGTGGGATAGCCGCAGGTCGCGGTCGCCGGCTGTCGAGCCGTGTCAGCCCGCGACTGGATCGGCGTGATCGCGCGACGAAACACACGCCGGCGCGGTATCGATGATCTTGACCCAGCCGCCGCTTCGTGGCCCTGTCACTGCTGTTTGGCGACGATGGTGTTCGCCACGAGATCGCCAACCCGCTGGTTCTCGTCGGTCAGGTATATCGAGATCATGGCGACGAGGTTCAGCGTCGGGAGTGCGTCGACAATCCACGCCAGATTTCGGAGCACCGATGCCGGGACCGTACATTGCGACCCATCCGACTTGACCACGACTAGCCCGAACAGGTATTTCCCCGGGGTGTAGCCGAGCAGCCTTCGAGCAGCAGGGCATAGACGAGTCCGAGCACGATGTAGACACTGAGCAGAAGCAGTGCGGCGAGATCGCCAACGAATGGGGCGAGCAGCGTGAACGGGAGCCCGATCACCCCGATCAGCACACTGTCCAGCAGGAACGCCAGTATTCGTTGCATCGTTACCCCATCGGTAGTCCCAAGATCCGGTTGTGGATGTGTGCGCATACTGTTGTGAACTGTTCGTCCGAGCTTTCACATAAACTCTGATTGACGGTTTCACCACGAGAAACACGGACCTATCTCACACACACAACGCTTCATTATTGCCACCGGCCGAGTCGAACACCACGACGAGGGTTATAGCGTCACTGCGGTGTCGACCGCAATCGGCACCGTCGATTCGATCCGAAACTGAACGCACGTGCTACTGGTGTCAGCCGTCGAAACTACGCGTCTTCGGTGCTGTCGTCCGGTGTGTCGGCGGCGTACTCGCGGAGTTCCTCGACCGAGAGCTCGTCGAGGACGCCCTCGGTGGTCGCTTCCATGACGACCGGCGGCGCGTTACCAGCCTCGCGTGCTTCGACCCACCGCGGCAGACAGACGCACCAGTGATCACCGGGATGCAACCCCGGGAAATCAAGCTCGGGCCGCGGTGTGATCAGGTCGTTGCCCTGCTCGCGGCTATATTCGAGGAACTCCTGTGTCATCACCGCACAGATCTCGTGGCGACCGGGATCGCGCTGGAGCTGTCGGCAGTGGCCGTCGCGCAGAAAGCCGGTTTTGGGGCTCTCGCTACAGGGCTGGAGGGCGGTCCCGAGCACGTTCGATTCGTCCGCATCGCCCGGGACGTCCGCGTCGCCTGTGGCATCCGCGTTGCTCTGGTCGTCGCTCATGGCCCCGTTTCCGCCCCGGCGCGTATAGCTATTTGGCATAGCCACCGCACGCTTTTTATTCTCTCCCGGTGGAATCCATAGCCAATGAGTGCTCCGTGGGAATCGTGGGATCATCTTCTCAAGATCGACCCCGACAAGTCGCTCGCCGAGGGTGAGACCTTCGCGGATGTCTGTCAGACCGGGACCGACGCCATCGAGATCGGGGGCACCCTCGGGATGACCGAGGACAAGATGCAGCGGGTGATCGAGGCCTGCGCCGAGTACGACGTGCCGCTGTATCAGGAGCCCTCGAACCCGAGCGTCGTCATCGATTCACCGGCCCTCGACGGCTATCTCGTGCCGACGGTGCTCAACGCGGCCGACCCGTTCTGGCTGGTCGGCGCGCACAAGGAGTGGGCCCGCATCGAGGACGGCCTCGACTGGGACCGGACAACGACCGAGGCCTACATCGTGATGAACCCCGAGGCCTCTGTCGCCGAGTACACCGAGGCCGACTGCGAGCAGTCGCCCGACGACGTTGCTGCCTACGCCCGCGTCGCCGAGAGAATGTTCGGTCAGGAGATCATCTACGTCGAGTATTCGGGCACATTCGGCGATCCGGATGTCGTTTCGGCCGCTGCCGACGCCATTGACGACGCGACACTGTTCTACGGCGGCGGCATCGGCGACTACGACAACGCCTACGAGATGGGCCAGCACGCCGATGTCATTGTCGTTGGCGACCTCGTCCACGACGTGGGCTGTGAGGCGGTCGCCGAGACGGTCGAGGGTGTCCAGGACGCACACGCCGAGACAACAACGCCGAACTGACGCGCTGAACTCGATGCCGAACCGACGACACTGGGCTGACGACGCTGCACTGACCCATCTCACATGAAAGCCGTTGTGCTTGCGGCCGGGGAGGGAACCCGGCTCCGACCGAAGACAGACGACAAACCGAAACCGCTCGTCGAGGTCGCCGGCAAACCGATCTTGTCGTACTGTTTCGAGGCGCTGCTTGATCTCGACATCACCGAGGCCGTCGTTGTCGTCGGCTACGAGAAGGAGAAGATCATCGACCGGTACGGCGATGCCTACAGCGATCTCGCGCTTACCTACGCTCACCAGCCCGAGCGGAAGGGACTGGCCCACGCGGTGCTGATGGCCGAACCGTTCGTCGACGACGAGTTCCTCGTCCTCAACGGCGACAACATCTACCGTGGCAATCTTGCCGCTGTCCTCTCGCGGCACGCCGAGACGGACGCACAGATCACGTTTCCCGTCGACGACGTGGCACCCGAAACCGCCAGCGATGGAGCAGTCTGCGAATTCGACGCTGATGGCAACGTGACCGGGCTGGTCGAGAAACCTGACATCCTGCCCTCGACGACGACGCCGATGGCGGCCTACGTGGTACCGCCGGAGATTTTCTCTGCGTGTGCACTCATCCAGCCCTCCGCGCGCGGCGAGTACGAACTCCCAGACGCGATTGATCTACTCCTCTACGCCGGGTATCAGGCCGAAACGGTTCCCTTCGAGGGCTGGAAGCAGAACATCAACACGCCGGCCGATATCGACCACGCGGCGTCACGGCTGGCTGACGACTCGTCGTAGCGACACAACTGCCGACAGTATTGGATTTGTTCTTTCCTGATCCGATGAGATGTGTGATGTTTATATGCGGATGTTCGTAGTGCTATATGAGATTTTATCGAACAACCATTTGATTGATAATCAATCAGTATTCATAGTAGCGATATGGGTATTTCAGGGAACAAACTCCCACACGTATCTCGCCGCCGGATGCTTCAGACAGCGGGTAGCCTCACTGCACTGGGCGTCCTCGGGAATAGTGCCACAATGCCTGTCGCTGCCGAACCGGGCGGCGAAAAGTGGACAGTACAAACCGGAGCCCCGGTTTTTTCATCGCCGACAGTGGTGGACGGGACAGCTTTTGTCGGAAGTGATGACAGCAATATATACGCTGTAGATGCGGCCACGGGGGAAAACCAGTGGACCTTCGAGACCGAAGCTGCGGTTGAATCGTCGCCGACAGTGGTGGATGGAACAGTCTATGTCGGGAGTAACGACGGCAATCTGTACGCGATAGATGCGACAACGGGCGAGCAAGAGTGGGCCTTCGAGATCAAAGCTCCTGTCGGATCGGCGCCGACAGTAGCGAATGGAACAGTCTTTGTCGGGAGTGGGGATAACAATCTGTACGCGGTGGATGCGGCCACGGGTGAGCAAGAGTGGGCCTTCGAAACTGGAGGAACTATTTTATCTTCGCCGACAGTGGTGGATGGAACAGTCTTTGTCGGGAGTTTGGACGGCAACCTGTACGCGATAGATGCGGCAACGGGCGAGCAAGAGTGGGCCTTCGAAAAGGGAGGGCCAATCGGCTCGTCGCCAACAGTAGTCGATGGCACAGTCTTTGTCGGTGGCACCACCAATCTGACCGCGGTTGATGCGACAACGGGCGAACAGGAGTGGGCCTTCGAAACTGGAGATCCTGTCGCGTCGCCGACAGTGGTAGATGGGACAGTCTTTGTCGGAAGTACCGACAGCAACCTGTACGCGGTGGCTGCGGCATCGGGTGACCAAGAGTGGGCTTTCGAGACCGGAGACGGTGTCTTCTCGTCGCCGACAGTAGCGGATGGAACAGTCTTTGTCGGGAGTGACGACAGCAATCTGTACGCGGTGGATGTGGCATCGGGCGAACAACAGTGGACCTTTGAGACTGAGGCTGCGATCAAATCGTCGCCGACAGTGGCGGATGGAACAGTATATGTTGGAAGTAACGACGGCAATCTCTACGCTCTGGATGCAGGCGTTGAGGGGTCAAGCGAAGGCTCTGGTACGTTGGGGAATCGTGGCGAAGCTGGTGACGATGAGACTGCGGAAACTGCTGATGGTGCCCCCGGGTTCGGTGTCTCAGCTGCCATTACAGGGCTCGGTGGGGCCGGATATCTCATGCAACAGCGGCTGTCTGGGAGCGAGTCAGATGGTGAGTAAGTAATCCGCTGAATACAGCCTCTGAGTCTGGGCTACTGTTACGCGCGCTGTATTGTAGGTACAAATCAGACAAACCTGTTTCCACGGTGTCTAATAGCAACCATTCGACTCTGCTGACTACGTGTCGATAGTAATCTCGTCGAGATCCGTCGCCACCGTGACGGTTGCGTCGGTGTACTCGCTGACGGTGGCCGCGAGCTCGTCGGCGTGGGCCTCGGTGTCCGGAAACAGGTGTGTCAGATAGAGCCGGTCGAGGTCGATATCCGCGATCTGTTCGCCGAGTGCGGTCGGCGTGGTATGGCCGTCAGTTTCGACGCCGTCGGGGTAGGCGCATTCGTGGACCAGCACCGCTGTGCCGTCGGCCAGCTCGGCAACTCCCGGCGCTGGCGCGGTGTCGCCGCTGATCGTGACCGCGTCGTCAAACCGGTAGGCGAACCCCGGTTTCGAGTGGGCCATCCGGGCGGTCGTGATGTGGTGTGGCCCGAGATCAAGGGTCGCTGTGTCCATCGAAAGTTCCTCAATGTCGAGCGCGACTCGCTCATCGAGGTCGTCGACAGCAAAGAGATTCGCACAGACAGCGCGCGTTCCCGGCGGGCCGAGCACACGTAGCGTGGGGTTGTCGTCCAGACACCGGGCTTTCGCCAGCGTCGGCAGATCGGCAACGTGGTCGAGATGGTGGTGGGTAAGCAGGACGGTCTCGACCTCGTGGTGGCTGACCTCAGCCTGTGCGAGGCGGTGGGTGATGCCGCTGCCGCAGTCGATCAGCAGATGGTGACCGTCGCGTTCGACGTGAATCCCAGTCTGGAGCCGCGATTGCGAGGGGAGCGCGCTGCCGGTTCCGAGCAACGTGACACGCATACGCTGTCATCAGCCCGCCAATCGTATCAGTGCACCGCGGCTGATCAGTTCTCGCAACGGCTGTCGCTCGCCGTAGGTCACTGTTCGCCACAGCCACTCCAGCGGGCCGAACCGGAAGTATCGCAACCACAGCACCGACAGCACGATCTGCACAACCCAGATGGCGACGACGACGCCAGCCTGTTCGACCCGGCTCACGCGGCCAAACAGCCCGAGGCCGTGGCCGTAGAAGATCGTCGTCGCAATCACGGTCTGCAGTATGTAGTTGCTGAAGGCGGTTCGCCCGACGGCCGAGAGCGCGCCCGTCACGAATCCGCCGCCGAAGCGCCGACAGAACAGCATCACACCCCCGATGTACGCACCGGCCAGCAGGAGGCTGCCCCAGTAGTTGAACTGGCTGCCGAAAAACAGCGCGCGAACGCTCCAGTCGATGGCCTCGTTGTACCAGACCCCGGCGAGGATCAGCGGAATCCCGCCCAGCAGCCCCCCGGCGAGGAGGCGGCGATAGAACTGAGCCGAGCGCTCGTTTGAGAGCACACCCCACTTGAACAGGGCCATCCCACACAGCATGAGGCCGCTGGTACGCCAGAAGATGAGCGCCACGAACCCACTGGTCTGCTGGCTGATCGCCGTCGGAATCCGGTGGTCGAACTGGGCGAGCCAGCCGCTCCGGTAGGTCTCGATCTCGGCGGCGATGGCGGCGTCCGAGGGGTTCCACTGGGCGAGCACCGCCTGTGTCGACTCCAGCGAGACGCCCGACGCGATATACATCAATGCCGGCACCGCTATCAGTAGCAGCCCGACTCGCGCCAAGAGTTTGGCTCCCAGTCACGAACGAAGAACACGACTAGCCCGCACACAGCGTAGGGCACGAGAATGTCACCGTACCACAGCAGGTAGGCGTGGGCGAGGCCGGCGGCGAGGAGAAACGCCGTTCGGCGGTAGTGGAGTCGCGTGGCCTCGTCCTCGCGTTTACTGCGGGCGAAGAGGACGATCCCGGCTCCGAACAGCAGGCTGAACAGCGTGATGAACTTCCGCTTGGCGAGGACGTGGCTCACAACCCAGACGAGGTAGTTGGCACCGGTCAGATCACCGTAGGCGATCGGGTTGTTGAGCGTCGCAAACGGCATCGCAAAGGCCTGAATGTTGATAACGAGAATGCCGAGCAGCGCGAACCCACGGAGGACATCAAGACCGAGAATGCGGTCTGCTGGTGGGGTTGGAGACGGCGAATCAGGCACTGCCTACGTGTCCAGCGAGAACTCATATAAACACACCGCCGTCAATCGCCGCCCGGCCACGTTCGGCGACCCAGCGGCGTCAGTCAGCGGCCGCCTCGTGTTCGTCGTCGCTGTCGGCCGCCGACACCTGCTCCGGATCACGAATCCACAGGTCGCCGAAGAGGTCGTCCTGCTGGAGCCGGAGTTCGCCGCGATGTGAGAGGAACAGTAGGGCGAGATACGTCATGAACGGCCGGCCGCCGGCGGACTCGATCTCCGCGTACAGCACCTCGCTGCGGCCGTTCTCGAACTCGGGTGCGAGAGCGTCGGTGACCTGTTCGATCACTGCCTCGATATCCTCGCTGTGGGTGTTGTCGGTCACGTCGCCGGCGGTCGGCTCGTCGTCGGCCCGCATCTCGTCGCCTGCGCGGTAGTCGACGGTCTGGGTGCCGTAGCTCCCGCTCTCGCTGCCGCTGGTGTCGTACTCGCGGCGGCGCTTCCACCAGTTGTCGCGCTCGGCCTCCCGGAGTTCGCGAACGAGTTCGTCCAGCGTTTCGGGGTTGCCGCGGGTGCTCTTCCGCTCCAGCCGGCGGTCCATCTCGGCTTCAAGTTCGTCGACAGGATCGAAGCCGTGCGCGCCGTCTCCCTCGGCGGCGGCTCCCTCACCGCCCTCGAAGGCCTGCTCCCACGGTTCGGGCTCGTCGTCCGGCTCCTCGGTGCCGGGATCGAGCAGATCGTCGCCCTTCATCCGCAGGAGGACGCTGGCGTAGAACAGGGCTCTCGCGCTCGTCCGCAGATCGGTCGCTTCGAGCTTCGAGAGGAAGGCGTCTGTCACCTCGACGATATCGATATCCCACGGATCGATCTCGCCCTCCTCGGCCAGCTGGACCAGCAGCTCGACCGGTTCGACCTCGTCGTCCTCGGCGCTCGGTTCGGGCGGGCGCTCCTGCTCGTCGCTGTACTCGCCGGTGATTCCATCGAGACCGACTGCGTCGGGCAGATCAGTCATGTGTTGTTGCCTCCGTGGTTGTGTGATCAGTCATCGGCTGGCACCTCCGCGTCGGCCGCGTCGTCGCCGTCGAACTGAATCCCGGTTACGGCGCTGTAGTTGTCGTCCTGCATCGTCACGCCGATGGCACGCTCCGAGCGCTCCAACAGCGCGGAGCGGTGGGAGACGACGACGAACTGGGCGTCGCCGGCCAGATCGTCGACCATCTCGCCGACGCGCTCGGCGTTGACCGCATCGAGGAAGGCGTCGATCTCGTCGAGCGCGTAGAACGGCGCGGGGTTGTGCCGCTGAATGGCGAAGATGAACGCCAGCGCGGTCAGCGACTTCTCGCCGCCGGACATCGCCGCCAGCCGCTGGATCGGTTTGTCCGCGGGCTGGGCCTTCATCGTCAGCCCGCCCTCGAAGGGGTCCTCGGGGTCTTCGAGGACGAGTTCGCCCGTCCCGTCGGAGAGCCGCGAGAAGATGTCCTCGAAGTGGCCGTTGATCGACTCGAAGGCGTCCATGAACGTCTCTTTCTTCTGGGATTCGTACTGGTCGATTCGGTCTTTGATGCCGTCGCGTTCCTCTTCGAGGGTGTCGCGGCCGTCGACGAGTTCGTCGAGTTCGGCTTCGACCTCGTCGTACTCCTCGATGGCGAGCATGTTGACCGGCTCCAGTGTTTCCATCTCGGTTTCGAGGCGGTCAATGTTGGACTCGACCTCGTCGTGATCCGGGATTGCCTCGGGATCGTAGTCGCCGACCGCTTGCTCCAGTTCGTCGATCTCCCACGCCAGCCGGTCCTGTTCCTCGCGGGCGGATTCGAGCTGTGACTCGATCTCGCCGACGGCCTCCCTGGCCTCGTCGCGGTCGGCTTTCGCGTCCTGCACTGTCGCTTTCAGGTCCTCGCGCTCCTCTTTGAGATCGGCCAGCTCCGATTCCAGCTCCTCGATAGCTGCGCGTTTCTCGTCGAGTTTGTCCTCTTTGTCCTCGATTTCGCCCTCCAGCTCCTCGATTTCCTCCTGTGCTTCGGCCTTCCGGTTCTGGGCGTCCTCGACGGTCTCGTGGAGGTCGTCGATGGCCTCCTCGGCGTACTGCTGTTCGAGCTGCTGTTCGTTGAGCTGGTTGTCGAGGTCGTCCATCCGGTCCTCGTGGTCGCGGATCTCCTCGCGGAGTTCGTCGGCCTCGTCGGTCAACTCGGGGATCTTCGACTCCGCGAGCTCGGCCTCCAGTTCCTCGATCTCGGCGTCGACCTCCTCGCGTTCGGCCTCGATCTCCTCGATCTCCGCCTCGACGGCTTCCATCTCTTCCTCGACCTCCTCGCGTTCGGTTTCGATCTCCTCGAGGCGGGTTTCGAGATCGTCGATCTCGCGTTCGGCGTCGTCGATTTCCTCGTGTTTGCGCTCGATGTCGGCCTCGATTGACTGGACCTTCTCGACGGCGTCTGATTTCCGGTCGCGGGCCGCGTCGATCTGGTCTTCGAGGTCGCTGATCTCGTCTTCGTGGTTGCGGCGTCTGTCCTCAAGCTGGTCGATCTCCTCGGCGAGCCGTTCGAGTTTGCCGCCGCCCGACGCCGAGAACGCATAGCGTGAGCCGCCGCCGGAGCCGCCGGTCATCGCGCCGCTCTTCTCGACGAGATCGCCGCCGAGGGTGACCATCCGGAACTGGCCCATGAACTCGCGGGCCGTTGCCATGTCCTCGACGACGAGTGTCGAGCCCAGCACGTAGGAGAAGACGCCCTCGTATTCGCTGTCGTACTCGACGAGATTGCGTGCGAAATCGACAACACCCGGATCGTCGGGCAGGCTCGGCAGCCCGCGGTCGTCCATCTCCGTGATGGGGAGGAAGGTCGCCCGTCCGGCGTTGCGGGATTTGAGGTAGTCGATACACTCCGAACCGACGCCGTCGTCGTCGACGACGACGTTTGCCAGTCGGCCGCCCGCAGCGGTTTCACAGGCGGTGGCGTACTCGTTGTCGACGCTGCCGAGGTCGCCGACTGCGCCGTGGACGCCGCGCTTGCTGGCGTTGAGGATCGTCGTCACCGAGCGTGGCCACGAGCTGTCGTCATCGCTGCGGGCCTCGATATCGGCGTATTCGGACTGTTTCTCGCGGAGCTCCGACTCGATCTCCTCCAGTTCGGCCTTCGCCTCCTCGCGGTTTTCGCGGAGCGTGTCGATCTTTTCCTCGATGGTTTGCTTGTTCTTCTCGGCCTTGTCGAGTTCGCTCTGGAGGTTCGATAGCTCGGCCTTGAGATCCGGCAGTTCCTCGCGGGCTGATTCGAGATCGTTTCGCGCCTCTTCGACCTCGCTGGAGCGGCGGCGAGCATCGTCGAGCAGGCGATCCTTCTTTCGCTGGGCGTCGTTGGCCTGCGTCTTCAGCTCCTCGCGTCGCTCCTTGGCGTCGGCCAGCTCGGCTTTGCGTTCGTCGAACTCGGTGTCGGCGTTCTCGATCTCGTCCTCGATTGCCTCCAGTTCGGCCTCTTTCTCCTGAATCGTGCTCTTGACCGACGCCTGCTCGACTTTGAGTTCCTTGATCGTCGACTCGATCTCCTCAAGTTCCTCCTGTTTGCGGTCGATCTGGACGAACGCCTGTCGGCGCTCGTCCTCGGCGTCCTCGATGCGGTCTTCGGCGGCCTCGATGCGGCCTTCCAGTCGGTCGATCTCGCCTTTGATCGACTCCATCTCGCGTTTGAGTTCGAACTGTTCGTCCTCGCCCTTTCGCTCGATCTCGCGGTTGAGGTCCTCCAGTTCGTCCTCCAGCCGGGTGAGCCGGCCCTGCGCGCTGTCGAGTGTCTCCTGTCGCTCTGCGAGGGTCTCCTCGTGGCTGTCGATCTCCTCCTCGATCTCGGCTAGCTCCTCGCGTTTGTCCTCCAGTTCGGCGGCCTTCAGATACCCCTCGTACTCCTGTTTCTCGTCGCGTAGCGACTGGTATTCGAGGGCCGTATCGCGCTCGTCGGCCAGCTGGTCGAGGCGCTCTTCCTTCTCCTCTATTTTGAGCGTCGCCTCGTCGATCCGTTCCTCGACGGCGTCGAGTTCCTCGAAGGCGGACTCCTTCTTCGCGTCGAACTCGGCGACGCCGGCGATCTCGTCGATGATACCGCGTCGCTGCCCCGCCGACATGTTGATGATCTCGGTCACGTCGCCCTGCATGACGACGTTGTACCCCTCGGGGGCGATGCCGGCCTGTGCGAGCAGGTCCTGAATGTCGCCGAGATTGACAGATCGCTCGTTGAGGTAGTAATAGGAGTAGTAGTTGTCCTCGGTCTGTTTGACGCGGCGTTTGATCGTGATCTCCTCGACGTCGCCGACGCGGTCGGTGCCGGCAGCGGTGACGACTTGCTCGCGGGTGAGCGTGCCCGCGCTGTTGTCGAGAATCACCTCGACGCTGGCCTCGCGTGGCCCGTCGTCGGTCGAGGCCTCGCCATCGTGGCCGGGATTGTAGATCAGGTCAGTCAGCTTCTCGGCGCGGATGCCCCGCGTTTTGGCGAGGCCGAGCGCGAACAGCACGCCGTCGATGATATTGGATTTCCCCGACCCGTTGGGGCCGGTAATAACGGTGAAATCCTCGTAGAGCGGAATGCGCGTCGGCCGCCCGAAACTCTTGAAACCGTCCAATACGAGGGCTTTGATATGCATGGGTAGAGTCGGGCCGTCGACCGCGCGTCGCGTCGCCGGGCGTCAGGCGACGATGATGTCGTCTGTCTCGATGTCGCTGTCGTCGGCAGTTGTCTCTTCCGGTTCCGTGGCGTCCGCCTCCGGCTTTTCGGCCGGTTCGTCGGCCGTCTCGCTGGCAACCGCGACGTCGACATCGCCGTTCTCGTGTTCGACGACCGTGACGTGATCGTCGGTCTGGGTGCGGGTCCCGCTCGATTCGGCCTCCTCAACCTCGACTTCGGTGGGCTCGGCGTCGGCCTCGCCTTCCAGTTCCCGCACTCGGGCCTTGGTCTCGACGAGTTCCTCGGTGAGTCCGTTGACGGCAGCACGCAGTTCGGCAACCTGTCCTTCGAGTTCGTCGACCCGATTAGTCATACAGTAACACGATTACCCGAGGCGTATAAAACTGTGTCAGACATGCGTGCGACGGCTCGGGGCCCCCGCGGCGGTGCTCTCGCCGGTCGGACTCCTGACCGTGGGAGCGACTCAGAACCGTGGCTCCGTTAGGCTTTAGCCAGCGCGCGGCAAATTCGGCCCAATGACAGCGCAGGCCGTTCAAACGCAGGACCACGCCGTCGTGATCGGGCTGGAGGTCCACGTCCAGCTTGAGACGGCCACCAAGATCTTCTGTGGCTGTTCGACGGCAGCCGAGGACGACGAACCGCCGAACAGCCGGACGTGTCCGGTCTGTCTCGGCCTGCCGGGCGCGCTCCCGGTGCTCAACGAGGGTGCCGTCGAGGCCGCCGTCAAGATCGGCAAGGCACTCGACGCCGACATCCCCGAACGCACCACCTTCCACCGAAAAAACTACTACTACCCCGATCTCCCCAAAAACTTCCAGCTCACCCAGTACGACGCCCCGATCTGTCAGGACGGCGCACTCGAAATCAGCGTCGAGGGTGACCGCCACGAGATCGGCATCACCCGCGCCCATCTCGAAGAGGACCCCGGGAGTCTCCAGCACAAGGGCGGCAACATCGACACCGCCGAGGCGACGCTGATCAACTACAACCGCGCGGGCACGCCGCTCGTGGAGATCGTCACCGAACCGGATTTCCGCTCGCCCGACGAGACACGAGCCTTCCTCGCCAAACTGGAGGAGGTCCTCGAATATCTCGGCGTCTTCGATGCGACCCGCGACGGCAGCCTCCGCGTCGACGCCAACATCTCGCTGGTCGACGCCGACGAGGTTGACGACGCGGGTGGGATCGACGAGGCCGTGCTCGAAGATGCGAATCGCACAGAGGTGAAGAACATCTCCAGTCACAAGGCCGCCGAGAAGGCACTGGCCTACGAGGTCAGCCGGCAGAAAAACGCCGTCCAGCGTGGCCGCGCACTCGAAACGGAGACCCGTCACTGGGACGAGTCCCGCGGGATCACCGTCTCGATGCGCTCGAAGGAGTCGGAAGCCGACTACCGCTACTTCCGGGAGGCCGACCTCCCGCCGCTCGAAGTCGCCGACTGGAAGGAGACAATCGAGATTCCGGAACTCCCCGACGCCCGCCGCGAGCGGTTCGTCGCGGAGTACGGTCTCGACAGCGAGGCCGCCTCGAAGCTCACCTCGACGAAGGCGGTCGCGGACTTCTTCGAGGCCGTCGCCGAGGAGTTCGACCCCGACGTGGCCGCGACGTGGGTTGCCGACAATCTGCTTGGCGAACTCAACTACCGGGATATGCTGATCACCGATATCGAGGGCCGACTCGACGAATTTTCTCACCTCATCGAACTCGTCGAGAACGACGAACTCACCGTCAAGAACGCCGAGGAGGTCGTCCTGCGGTCGATGCTCGACGACGGCGACGACCCCGAGACGATCATCGACCGCGAGGGGCTCGGCAAGGCCGACGACGACGCCATTGTCGACTTCGTGACCGAGGCGATCGACGAGAACCCCGACGCTGTCGACGACTACCACAGCGGCGAGGACGGCGCGCTCAACTTCCTCGTCGGCCAGGTCATGCAGAAATCGCAGGGGTCGGCCGATCCCGGCAGCGTCAATCAGCTCCTCCGCGAGGAACTCGACGGCTGAGCCGGCGGTCGATTCGCCCGCTGCCGATTCTCTCACTACCGATTTTCTCGCTGCCGATCCGCTCACTGTCGATTCGCTCGCGGGTCGTCACCCCCTCCGCCACGGCTGCGAAATCTTCACTCAGAGAAGAGTAACGCTATTCACCCATGGGACCATCCGGCAGGGTATGCAAGCCATCGCAGTGTACGAGGGGACAAACGAACCCGAGATCATCGATCTCCCACAGCCCGAACCCGACGACGGCGAGGCACTGGTTCGGACGCTCCGGGTCGGCGTCGACGGCACCGACCACGAGGTCATCAGTGGCGGCCACGGCGGGATGCCAGCCGACGACGACTACCACGTGTTGGGCCACGAGGCTGTCGGCGTCGTCGAGGATGCCAACGGGACTGATCTCTCGGTTGGCGATGTCGTCGTCCCCACGGTGCGGCGACGCCCGAACGGCGACAACGAGTATTTCGAGCGCGGCGAACCCGATATGGCCCCCGACGGCCAGTACCACGAGCGTGGCATCGTCGGCGCCCACGGCTTCATGGCCGACTACTTCACCAGCCCCGCGGAGTTCCTCGTCACCGTCCCACCGGAGTTGGCTGAACTGGGCTTTCTGGTCGAGCCGATCTCGATAACGGAAAAGGCAGTCGAACACGCCGACGCAAGCCGGTCGGCTTTCGAGTGGAACCCGGAGTCGGCGCTCGTCCTCGGCAACGGCAGTCTCGGGCTGCTCACGCTCGCCATGTTCGAACAGCGGTTCGACCGCACCTACTGTCTCGGCCGCCGCGAGCGCCCCGATCACACTATCGACATCATCGAATCGATGGGGAGCACCTACGTCAACAGCAACGAGACGGCGATCCCCGAGATACCCGACGCATACGAGGCCCCGGATCTGATCTACGAGTCCACCGGCTACGCGAAACACCCCTACGAGTCAATCGAGGCGCTGGCGCCAAACGGCGTCCTCGCCGCCCTCGGCATCCCGGGCGACTGGGAGTTCGAGATCGACGGCGGCACGCTCCACCGCGAGCTGGTGCTGCACAACAAGGCCATCGTCGGCAGCGTCAACTCCCACGTCGGCCACTTCGAGGCCGCTGTCGACACGCTCGCGTCGCTGTCGGAGTCGTTCCTCAACGATCTCGTGACCGGTATCTACGACTGCGAGAACTACGCGGACGCGTTCGTCGACGACAACAGTACTATCAAGAACGCGATTCAATTTAGTCGGTATGAAGAACGTCGATAACCTCGTCGAGAGCGCGGCGGAGCTGGCTGGCCGTGGGCTCTCCCGCGGTGAGATCGCCGACGAACTCAACGTCTCCCGGGAAACGGCGAGCTGGCTGGTCGAACGCAGCGGCGCCGAGAGCGAGCCCGCTCCGGCCGATCGCGGTACGAGCCCGCAGGATATCCACATTGACTGGAGCGCCATCGGCTGTGACAGCAGTCGACTCACCAGCGTTGGCGAGGCGATGGCCGACCTCATCGCCACCGACGACCGCGAGGTCGGGATGACCGTCGGCATCGAGAAAGCTGGCGTCCCGCTGGCGACCGTCATCGCCCGCGAACTCGACACCGATATCGCGGCCTACGGCCCGGCGAAACACCAGTGGGAGGGGGGAGACATCGACGAGAACGGCGGTGGCTTCTCGCAGAACTTCGCCCCGGTCGACGACCAGAACTGCTACATCATCGACGACATCGTGACCTCGGGGACGACGATGCGAGAGACGATCGCCGCGGTCCGCGAGCAGGGCGGTACCCCGGTCGGCTGTGTCGTGTTAGCCGACAAACAGGGCGTCGAGGAGATCGACGGCGTGCCGGTCTCCTCGCTGATCAACGTCGTCAGCGTCGCCCCCGAGGAGTAACGACCGGCGGCCGTCGATACGCTGCTGAACCGATATCTCGACCGCTGGTATCCGAGCCAGTCGGCGTGAAACGTATCGAGAAGCAATCACTCCGCGTGTAACTGCCGGAGGAGGGTATCGAGCTGAAAAATGTGGACTCGATTGAAGTTCAGGGAGCGCAGCTTTCAGCGCTACTCGTCTCGGTTTCCTGTGCTGATTGCACTCGGCTCTGCTGTTCGCGTCGCTCGGCGTTCTGTTCAGCCCGTTCGGCCTGTCGCTTCAGCGCACGTCCCGCGGGCGTGTCTTGCCGCATCGCCTGTCGCCGACAGCGCTCCTGTGTGTACCAGCGGGATTTCGCTTCATCGCTCATTTCTTGCCAATCTGGAGGGTGATCGTAGTCGTGGTTCGACATTGACCTACGTGTCAGTAGAACACCGGTCGGTTTAACACTTATTTTGCATTATTGTTAAAAATAGTCTATTCTTTTTCCTGAGAGAGTATATACGTATATACGTTGTATTAATATGCGTTAGTGGTTCTATCTGTTGTTTCCCGACGGCACACAGCAATCTCACACACGACTCCTCACAGCGTTACAGTCTCTCACCCCGCTGGCCTCGGCACGAGCCACGTCTCGTTTCAGGTACGCTCTCAGGTCGCTGCCCCTGCTCGACACAACGCATATCCCGTCGCCTGCCCTACAGACGCCCATGACATTCCAGCCGGACGCCGACATGGACGCCGAGACCGTCCGCGAGCGCGTCGACGAGGCCATCGAGACCAACGATGTCGTGCTCTTCATGAAGGGCAATCAACTGATGCCGCAGTGTGGCTACTCGGCCAATGCCCTCGAACATATCAGCGACCACGTCGACGAGTTCGAGACCGTTGACGTGCTGCCGGCCCTCGACGAGTACCGCGAGGCGCTCTCCGAGCATAGCGACTGGGAGACGATTCCGCAAACGTTCGTCGACGGCGAGTTCGTCGGCGGCAGCGACATTCTCGACGAACTCGACGAACGCGGCGAACTCGCGGCGACGCTGACCGCCTGAGCTGTCAGCCCGCCGCCAGCAGTACAGTACGAAAAGGATAGCGCATATACCAGTGGGGGCCCTACCATCACTCGGTACCGGTACCCACGGCGATTCATCCATCATTCACCACCATGTCAGGCCGCGTATTCCGTCTCCACTCGACGCTCGAACTGCCGCTTGAAGACCTCCACGAGTATCTGGAGGACCCCGATCTCCCGTCCGAGATCGACGACATCAATCTCACTCGTCGCAACAATACGCTGATCATTCAGGCCGAGGCAGACGACGAGAGCCTCAGCAAGTACACCCCGACCGCCCAGCTCAAGGCCAGCGTCAGCGAGACCCGGGTCTACGAGGAGGAACCCCCGCGAGCCGGCGGTGGGAACCCGAGCTGGAGTGACGACGAGGAGGAAGAAATCCCCTCCGAACTCGTCGAGTTCGCCTGTTTCAAGGGCGACCGCGAGACCGTCCTCCAGAACACCGCTGTGCGGTATCCGATGTTTCTGGTCCTCAAGGAACTCGCGTTGCTCTCCGAAAAGGGCACACTGACGGCGATTACCGAACACGACGACGAACTCGATGCCACCCGGATCGTCGAGGGCGAAGAGCGGTCGGCGACCGTCGAGGTTGTCGAGAACCCACAGAAAGGCTCCGGTGGGACCGGCGTCGACTGGCGGGACAACGAGTTTATCGACGAGTAACGACGCTCAGTCCGCGGCCGCGTCGCCGGGTGCCGCTGTTTTTTGCTCGACGCTCTCCCCGGTAGCATTGCGCTCGTCGCCGGCTTCGGGAACGGTCGCAACGGTTGTGATCGCCTTCGGGCTGCCGGGGCTTGACTGCTGGATGTGGTGTTCAAACTCGGTGTAGCCGGCGGCCTCGAACATCTGGTCGGCCTCCGCCTCGTCGTAGAACAACATGATCGCGTCGGCGAGTTTCTGCATCACAATCGAGTTCGGGTAGTCGGGACCAACGACCAGCACACGCCCACCGGGCTTGGTGACGCGGCGGAACTCTTCGAGGGCGTCGACCGGGTTCGGCCAGTACTCGATTGAGCCCGACGACCAGAGATGATCGAAACTGTTGTCGGCAAACGGCAGGCGTTCGGCGTCGCCGCGGTGGAACCGCACGCCGCCCTGTTTGCCGAACTTGGCGAAGGCCTTCTCCATCTGGTGGATCGACTGATCGAGACAGTACACCTCGTCGGTGTGCTGGAGGAGGCCCTCGGTAGCGAACCCGGTGCCGCTGCCGACATCCAGCACCTGATCGCCCGAGTCGATATCCAGCCAGCCGATGGCCCGATCGCGCATCGCCTCGTTCCAGATGAAGGGGTTGATGGTGTCGTAAACGGTGGAGAGGTACTTGTAGAACAGGCGCGCTCTGGCCTTGTTCTCGAGGATTCCCATGGCTACCCTCTGCTACGGGCGGCGTGATAATAACGGTGGGGATTTGGGGTCGAGACGGGCCGTTTCGGCCCTCGATTACGCCCACGAGCCGAGATAGGTAATCGGCGGAAGATCGGACGGCGACGGAACACAGTCGATCACTGTCTCGACGCGTTCGACGAGCGTCCCCGTCGCAAGCGTGTCGTCAGCGTAGTAGAGTACCGGGACGCCCGTCCGGTTCGGTCGCAGGAAATCGTCGTCATGGGTGAGCACGACGTACCCGTGTTCTTCGGCGTACGTGACGATTTCCTGATCGGTGACACCGAAATCGAGCGCGTCGGTCACGTGGGTCGCCGTCCGGCCGTTTTCGCTGAGCCGCGCTGCCACGTCGGGACTGGTGTTTTCGTCAGCGAGAACCCGGAACTCAGTCACCCTCGCTCCACTCCCCCCGGAGCTCGGCGACCGATTTGGCACCGCTGTCTCTGGCCTCGGCCTCTCGCTGTCGCCGCTTCCGTTCGGCGGCAGCCATCTCGTCGGGATGGGTGTGGTAATACTGGAGTGCTGCGTACACGTCGGCGGTATCGAGATCGAAGTCGGCGGCGACACTGGCGGCCGAATCGCCCTTCTCTTCGACGAGTGCCTGGAGTCGCCGGACGGTGACACGACGGCCTTCGAGATGTGGCTCATCGTGAACTTCGGTCACCACCCGTCGCGCCGACTGTGCCATACCTGTTCGTTGTCGTTAGGTCTGTAAAACTCTACTGTCGAGTACCTGACTCCGAATCACCGTGGCCGTGGAACGTGAACCATTGTGATCGTAGGTAATGTTCACATAGGGCCTCGCCTTTCAGTCCGTCAGGACTGCGGCTGACCGGCCGGTCGCCATGCTGCCACGAGTTACTTCAGCACGTCGACCGTGTAGCCCGTCGTCACGGAGCGTCGCCAACAACTCGGCGGCGTGTTCCGGGCCGTGGGTTTCGAGTTCGAGTTCGACCTCTGTGTCGCTCATCCCGATCTCGCGGGATGCGCGTTCGTGGTGAATCTCGTAGATGTTGGCCCCTTTGTCGGCGATAATCTCGATCAACCCCTCCAGCGCGCCGGGCTGGTCGGGCAGGACGGTCCGGATCTTGAGGTAGCGACCCAGCTGGATCAGCCCCCGCAACACGACTGTCGTCAACTGGTTCATATCGATGTTGCCACCGCAGAGCGCGGGCACGATCACCTCGCCCTCGTCGTACGCGAATCGTTCCTCCAGCAGCGCCGACAGTGCGACCGCACCCGCACCCTCGACGAGGGTTTTGCTCCGTTCGAGCAACAGCGTGAGCGCGAGGGCGATCTCCTCGTCGGAAACAGTCACGACCTCGTCGACGTGCTCCTGAATGATCTCGAAGGGCTGTTCGCCGATCGAGCGGGTGGCGATCCCGTCGGCGATGGTGTCGACGCTGTCTCTGGACCGAATCTCGCCGGTTTCGAGCGAGTCGGCAGCACTGGCGGCGCCCTCGGCCTCGACGCCGACGACCCGCACCTCGGGCCGCTGGCTCTTGATCGCGGTCGCAATGCCCGAAATGAGTCCGCCGCCGCCGATGGGGACGACGACCGTCTCTACATCGGGCTGCTGGTCGAGGATTTCGAGGCCGATGGTGCCCTGCCCGGCCATCACCATCTCGTCGTTGAAGGCGTGGACGTATGTGCGGTCCTCCTCGTGTTCGATCTCGTGAGCACGAGCCTGCGCTGCGTCGTAGTCGACGCCGTCGAGGATGACCCGGCCGCCGTACCGCCGGGTCGCCTTGACCTTCGAGATCGGCGCGTGTTCCGGCATGACGATGGTCGCGTCGACACCGGCACGGTCGGCCGCCAGCGCCACACCCTGTGCGTGATTGCCCGCGCTGGCAGTGACGACGCCGGCGGCCTGTTCGGCCTCCGAGAGCGTCGCAATCCGGTTGAGCGCGCCGCGGATCTTGAACGCCCCCGTTCGCTGGAAGTTCTCTAGCTTGAGGTGGACGGCCGCACCCGTTCGGTCGGAAAACGGATGCGAGTACTCGACCGGCGTCTCGCGGGCCACGTCGGTAATCCGCTCTCTGGCCTCCCGGATCGCCGCGAGCGACAGCATACCATCTGTTGGCCGGAGCGGCCGCTAATCGGTTTCGGTGTCGGGGCGTCGCCACCCACCGACCCTCGAAGCGAGCGCGTCGCTACTCGGGAGCTGTGGAAACGGGAGAGGGGAATGGGCGCGTGTGACGCGCATTTGAGGGTTCGGTCCGGAGACATATAAACATGGGGCATGCAGAGTGGAAGTGAAAATCGCATGACAGCGACCGACTGCTGACGCTCGTCAGACGACTGTCTGTGATGCGTCAGTCTATCATTATTTTTTGACAATTCGGACTGCGTGGGCCGAGAGATACGCGTCGACCCGCTCGGGGAACGCGCCGGTTCTGGGCCAGTGCTGCTCGGGCGATGGGTCGATTCCGAGGCCCGCCGGCGCGCCGATGTAGACGCTCGCCTCGTCATGCTCGACCGGCACTCCTGACTCGGGTTTGACCGGCAGCGAAAATCGATGATAGAGCCCGCTTTCAACACCCTCGTACCGGTCCAGCCGCTCACGCTCCGAGGTTTCGAGCAGTCGCCCCGATACCCGCTCGCCGGGCACGAGCGTCGGATACCGGCCATCGATCCGGCTGAGTCCGAGGCAATCGGCATTGCCGACGAACCGATAGCTGTCCAGCAGCTCGGCGACCTGCGAGTCGTCGGTGAGCGTGCCGTAGACGAAGACCAGTTCGGGTGTCACTGTTCGGCGTCGACCGTCTCGATGGCCTCACAACCGATAGCGACCGTATCGGGGTCGAGGTCGCTCTCGCGGAGGTCGGCGGGCGTGTACCACGCCCAGCGATCCGCCGGTGCCTCGCCGTCGATGGGATCGATCTCGCGGCTCGGAACTGACGCAAAATAGATGTGGTCGATGTGCTGGTGGCCGACCGTGCCGTCCGGATGCACGTTGATGTCGTACAGCAGCATGTGGGCCGGCTGCGGGAGGACCTCGCCGGCCGGCGGCGCCAGATCGGCGGTGTCGCGGTGCAGGGTCGGTTCAAGCCCGGTTTCTTCCTGAACCTCGCGGCGACCGGCCTCGTGGGGGCACTCGTCGCGGTCGACGTGGCCGCCCGGCGGGATCCGAATCCCGAGGCCGGCGTGGCGGTGGAGTGCGGTCGCACCGTCGTTGACGATGTAGACGGTCGACGTGAAGTGGCGTGTCGTCTCCATGGCTGTCGATCGCGGGCGAGCGGCTTTGCGGTTGCGAAACACGGCGAAAGACAGCGAGAAAGGCGGGAACCGATCAGGCGACGGACTGCTGTTCGTCGGCTTCGAGCAACTCGTGATACCGGTTGCGGATCGTGACCTCCGAGATGTTTGCGACCTCGCTGACCTGACTCTGGGTGACCTTCTGGTTGGTCAGCAGCGAGGCGGCGTAGATCGCGGCGGCGGCGAGGCCGACCGGCGACTTCCCGCTGTGGACGCCCTGTGCCTTCGCCGTCGACAGCAGTTCGCGCGCGCGGCGTTCGGCCTCGTCCGAGAGGTCGAGATCGGAGGCGAACCGCGGGACGTACTGCTCGGGGTCAGCGGGCTCGATTTCGAGGCTGAGTTCGCGGGCGATATAGCGGTACGTCCGGGCGATCTCGTCTTTGTCGACGCGGGAGACAGCCGTGAGTTCGTCGAGGCTGCGCGGCGTGCCGGCCTGTCGGGCGGCGGCGTAGAGGGCGGCCGTCGAGACGCCCTCGATGGAGCGCCCCGGCAGGAGGTCCTCGTCGAGTGCCCGGCGGTAGATGACGGACGCGGTCTCGCGGACGGCGTCGGGAAGGCCGAGCGCGCTGGCCATCCGGTCGATCTCGCCGAGCGCCTGCTTGAGGTTGCGCTCCTTGCTGTCGCGGGTGCGGAATCGCTCGTTCCACGTGCGGAGCCGCTGCATCTTCTGGCGCTGTCGCGAGGACAGCGATTTGCCGTAGGCGTCCTTGTCCTGCCAGCCGATGTTGGTCGACAGTCCCTTGTCGTGCATCATATTCGTCGTCGGCGCGCCGACGCGGGATTTCTGGTCTTTCTCGCTGCTGTCGAAGGCGCGCCACTCGGGCCCGTGGTCGATCTCGTCCTCGTCGACGACGAGTCCACAGTCGCGGCAAACGGTCTCACCGTGTTCGGTATCGGTCGCCAGCTGGCCGTCGCACTCCGGACAGCGCAGTGTCTCCTCGGACTCTGTCGACTCCTCGGTCGACTGATCGGGAGCCCGGGCACGCTCGTCGGTAAACGTACGGACGTTATCGCTCATGATTGGGGGAAACCAGCGTGACAGACCACACCTCTCACACTCGTTTTCTGCATAGGTATACACGCACTGAACTAACTTAACTGTGGGCTATATTCTCACAGATAAAACGGCTGAAAATTAACCGACGGAACCGGGCCAAAAACCATGACAATTATGACTTTTGCTGGCGGTGTTTCCAGCAGAGGTTTCGCCGAAATTTATTCACGAATATTGGTGACAGATACCCGTCGACCTTGCCGATGGTTCTCGTCTCCACGGCGACCGAAACCCTTACTCTCGGGCCGTGATTCGGGGCGCGTATGAGTGATTCGCCCGTCGACACCGACGAGGTCGCCCACGTTGCCGAGCTCGCCCGGGTCGATCTCGCCGACGCCGAACGCGAGGAGTTCACCGAGCAGTTCGCCGACATCCTCTCGTATTTCGACGCGCTGGACGAGGTCCCGGAAGTCGACAGCGACCCCGAACTGGTCAACGTTATGCGAGCCGACGAGGTCGAAGAGGGGCTCTCGCAGGACGAGGCCCTCCAGAACGCACCCGAAACCGAGGACGGCTTCTTCAAGGGGCCGAGCGTCTCATGAGCAGCGACCACCCGACGCCGCCGCGAGACGCCCACAACGCCTTCGTCACCGAGGCGACAATCGAGGGCGACGACAGCGGCCCGCTGGCCGGCCGAACCATCGCCATCAAGGACAACATGTCGACCGACGGCGTCCGGACGACCTGCGGGTCGGCGATGCTCGACGACTACGTCCCGCCGTACAACGCGACTGTCGTCGACCGCGTGCTCAACGCGGGAGCGACGATGGTCGGCAAGGCCAACATGGACGAGTTTGCCATGGGCGGCACCACAGAAACCTCGGCGTTCGGCGCGACCGAGAACCCCGCCGCGCCCGACCGCGTCCCCGGCGGTTCCTCCGGCGGCTCGGCGGCCGCCGTCGCCGCCGGCGAGGCCGATCTCGCACTCGGCAGCGACACCGGCGGCTCGGTGCGCAACCCCGCCGCCTTCTGTGGCGTCGTCGGCATCAAACCGACCTACGGGCTGGTTTCTCGGTATGGGATCGTCGCCTACGCCAACAGCCTCGAACAGGTCGGCCCGCTGGCCAACACGGTCGAGGACGCCGCCCTGCTGCTCGACGTGATTTCGGGCCCCGACCCGAACGACGCGACGACCAACGACGGCGGTGCCAACTCCGACTATGCCGCCGCTGCTGACGGCGACGTTGACGGCCTCACAGTCGGCGTCATCACCGATCTGATCGAGGGCGCGGACGACGACGTGGTTGAAACCTTCCGGTCCTCGCTGGACGACCTCGAAGCACAAGGCGCGGACATCACCGAGGTTTCGCTTGACTCGCTGGAACACGCGGTACAGGCCTACTACGTGATCGCCATGTCGGAGGCCTCCTCGAACCTCGCGCGCTTCGACGGCGTTCGCTACGGCCCCGACACCGACGCTGCGGGCAACTGGAACGAACAGTTCGCCGCGGTCCGCGAGGAGGGATTCGGCCCGGAGGTCAAACGCCGGATTCTCCTTGGGACGTACGCGCTCTCGGCTGGCTATCACGACAAATATTACAAGAAGGC
>KB659964.1_pt83 | contig 25601 bp, 28 predicted proteins | sample 558768 | NCBI scaffold set KB644980.1 | reverse complement strand
CGAAGGGCAGGAATCACAGGTCGGTCGGCTGATTCACGGCGAGGCCGGCCCTAACGACACCGACGTTGTTGAGGTATTCCACCGGAGTGAGCACGATTATATCACCGCCTCAACCGGGATCATTGATGTTCGCGGCCAGATCCCTGAGCGTTTTGAGGAGATTCTCTCCGATGATGCCTACAACTTCCCCCGTGAGGCCGTGATCAACCGCTTTGAGGACACCCACCTCAGCGGCGATGTCGTCGTCAACGCCCCGCTGGAACAGAGCGGGCGAGCAGCAAAGACAACGATCGTCACCCAACTATCAGATCATGAGGCTGTCGATCGGGAGGCCGCCCTTGCGGATCTTGAGCAGTGTGCAGCTACATACCGTACCGCCGACGATATCCGCGAAGCCGGCCGGCAACGCACCGAAGTCTCGGTGCCGGAATCGGCTCCCAACGGCAACGTCGTTCGAGATGATCTCCGAGCCCTCTCGCTGTTGACCGCGCCGACCGGTGCCCACATCGCTTCCCCGGAGTTTGATCCCTTTTATGCACACTCCGGCGGCTACGGCTACACCTGGTTCCGCGACGAGGCAGAGGTTGGCCGCCATCTTCTGACAGCAGATTCGCTGTTGGATCTCGACCTGCAGGACTCGCTGGCATCGACAGCCGAATTCTTCTGTGAGACACAGGAGGCTGACGGCTCGTGGTCACACCGCGTGTGGGCGATGGATGGCTCGCTTGCACCGGGTTGGGCTCACGGCCGTATCGAGGGCGGCAACGACGATTATCAGGCCGACCAAACCGCAAGCGTGGTCGGCTTTCTGGCGACGCTGCTGTCCGAACGCGGCGAGCTACTATCGGAGCCGCTCCGAGAGGAGATCCACACGACGATCGAAGCCGGCATTGAGGTGCTTGATGAGACACTCGCCGACGACGGTCTCCCGGTTGCCTGTCAGAACCTCTGGGAGAACATGACCGGACGGTTTACGCATACAGCAGCAACCTACCTCATGGCCTACACCGCGGTCGCAGACGCCCCGGTCAAAGCCGATCTGAGCTCACACGCACGAGCACAGGCTGAGACGGTCTTCGATGGCCTCGATCGCTGCTGGAGTGAAACACGGGAAGCCTATGGCATCCGGCTCAACAACAGCGGCAAGCTCGACGACCGGATCGATTCGGCAACCTTTGCCGTTGTTGAGGCCGTCGTTGCCTACGATGAGTTGGCTGACACAGAGCTGTCAACCGACACCCTCGATCGACTCGCTGACCACGTCCAACACGTCTTTGACGTGCTGTATCGCGACCCCGGTGAAAGCGATGCCGCCGGACTTGCGCGGTTCGAGGGCGACACCTGGCGGTCTGAGGGTCAACATGGCGAGAAGATCTGGACGCCCTCAACCGGCTGGGGGGCGGTCGCGGCGACGGAGCTTGGCGTGTTGTTGTCGGCCTACGACCGCGACGACGACGCCGAGAAATGCTTCGATCAGGCCGGGACACTGTACGAACACCTGCTTCCGGACGGGCCGCTAACGACACAGGCCGGTTATCTGGCCGAGCAGGCCTTCGACGATGGGACCGTCGACAGCGCGACCCCACTTGGCTGGTCGCACGCCCTACGCCTGCGAGCAACGGCAACACTGCGAGAACAGAACGCGCTCCCGATGGTCGCCACTGGCCCCTCTGGGCCGGAAAGCCGGCCACAGTGGACGACCGGTGAAAAGTACGGCGTGGCAACGGTCGCCGACCACGGGGCCGACGACGCCTCAAAGGTGTGGTTTACCCTCACCGAGGGTGCACTCACCGAGGCGCGGTTCCCACGGGTCGATCTGATGAACCTCCGAACCGTCGATTTCGTCATCGCCGACGCCGGTGAAACCGCCGACTACACTGCCCGCACCCACAACGAAACCCGCACCGACGACGACACCGAAACGATCGATCGGCAGGTCGAACCGGCCGACGACGACGCGCTGTTGTTCCGCCATACCATCACCGAGCAGGGGGATGGACGGGGCCACAGGTGGACGCTCACCGTCGAGTACGCGATCGATCCGGATCATGATGCCATTGTCGCCGATATAGACTTTGAGAGCAGCGACGACAACGAGTACGACATCTACGCTGTCGCCGACATCTCGTTGACAAACACCGGCACCCGTGATCGGGGCTACCGGCTTGGCGGGCGTGGCAACTACCATCTGGCCGCTCGGGACGCCGAGGCCTACGATACCGGCGCGGAAGCCCTGCTGACAGACGAGGGCGGCGATGTTTACAGCGTCGCGATAGCGATGACAACGTCCACGCAGTTTGAGTGGGCGACCGTTGGCGCGGCCGGCTCAGCACACCTCGCAGAGCTGTTCAGCGAGGGGAATCGCCCGCTGCCAAACGATCGCCTTGACGACGACAACATCGTTGTAGCGGGGTTGCTCGGCACAGGCGCAACGGTCGAGGAAACACTGGCGATCGGGTTCGGCGAAAACGCTGACACCGCCGCCGCCCTTGGCGAAGCAGAAGGCGCGCTGGCAAGCGGCTACGAGAACGTGCGAGCGGCCTACTGTGATACCTGGGATGCGTTTCTGGCCGACAAGGAGATTCCGGCGTTCATTGTCGACGACGAGGCCCTCTACAAGCAGTACAAAAGCTGTCTGATGGCCCTGCGCGCCGTTGAAGACAAAACCTATCTTGGAGCGGGGATCGCCAGCCCCTCGGTGCCGTGGGGCGAGGCGGTCACCGCCGATGAGCCGAAAGGGTACGGCTACAACTTCGTGTGGTCACGGGATCTGTATCAGGTCTTTACCGTCTTCAACGCGGTCGGCGACCACAAAACAGCGATCGACGCCCTCCAGTACGTCTTCAAGAATCAACAAGACGACGAGGGCTTTATTCCACAGAACACCTACGTCAACGGTCTGACCCGCTGGGGTGGCGAACAGATCGACAACATCTCGTTCCCGCTGATCATGGCCTACCAACTGTCCGAGGAGGATATCGACTTTGCGGAGGTTGGCTACGACTACATCAACGTCAAACGATCGGCGGACTACATCGCCCGCAACGGCCCCGCCACAGCGCAAGAGCGATGGGAGGAGGAAGCCGGCTACTCACCGTCTTCGATCGCCGCCGAGGTCGCCGGGCTGGTCTGTGCGGCCGATGTGGCGATCGATACAGACGAAGCCGCCGACGCGCTTGTCTGGCTGGCGTTGGCCGACAACTGGGCCGACCGCGTCGAGGAGTGGTGTGCAACCGAAACCGGCACCCAGCTCCATACTAACACCCCATACTACGTCCGGGTGACCCGTGACGGTAACCCCGAGGCGGGTCATCTACGGACGCTGGCTAACGCCGGGCCAACGCTCGATGAGCGAGAGATTATCGACGGCGGCTTTCTTGAGTTGACGCGGCTCGGGATCAAGCCCGCGGACGACGATATCATTGAAAACTCGCTGGTCGAGGTCGACGAAACGATCCGGCTGGACACACCCCAAGGCCCGGCCTTCTATCGCTACAACGGCGACGGCTATGGCGAGCGCGCGATGGGCGAGAAGGGCGCGCCGTGGTCTGTCCAAACAAAGGGTAAAGGTCGGCTATGGCCGATCTTCACCGGCGAACGCGGCGAGTACGAGCTGCTGGCCGGCACCGACAACGGCGAACTCGCCCCGCGGAATCTCCTACGGACGATGGCTCGGTTCGCCAACAGCGGCCGGATGATCGCCGAGCAGGTCTGGGATCGCCACATCGACAACGAGTACAACTGGAATATCGGTGACGGAACCGGCTCTGCGACGCCACTGGCTTGGAGTATGGCGCAGTTCATCCGGCTGGCCCACGGCATTGCCGAGGGTGAGCCCGTCGAGACTCCAACTGCCGTCGACAACCGGTATCGCAACGGCTCACGGCCCGCCGAGCCGACGCTCTCGATCGAGCGGCAGGTCTCAAAGGATGAGCTGACGATCACCGGCGAGACCGACGGCGCGCTTGTCGCCGCCAGTGCCGGTGGGGAGTCAACAACAGTCGTCGTCGACAACGGAACATTTGAGCTGACGCTGCCGGTCGGGCACGGAAAGACGACGGTCACCGTTGCGGCCGCCACCGACACGGATCTCCGGGCAGCCGGCACGACCGTCGAGCAGGTGACGATCTGACCGGGTGTTTTTGCGGTCGGCAGCCCTACAGATGGTATGGCAACATACAGCCGTCGGACACGGATCGACGCACCCCTTGAGGCCGTCTGGGCGTTTCACGGACAGATCGACGGCCTCGAAGCGTTGACGCCGGGGTGGATGGGTCTCAACGTCGAGGGCGTTGCCGGCCCCGACGGTGATCCCGATCCCGCGGCACTCTACGAGGGCAGCGAGATCACGATGGCGAGCCGACCGTTCGGCATCGCCCCTGAAAGCCGGTGGCTCTCCCGGATTGTCGCCCGCAAAGCAGACGATGGCTACCGGATGTTCCGCGACGACATGCTCGGGGGCCCGTTCGCGCTGTGGGTTCACACCCACGAGTTCTACGGCGACGGCGACGAAACTGTCTTGATCGACACTGTCGAGTACGAGCTGCCGGCTGGACCGGTTGGGCCGCTTGTCGACCGGCTGGCGGTCGTCGGCTTTGAGCCGATGTTTCGGTATCGGCATCGACAAACTGAGGGCCTTCTCGATGGTGGTGACTACCCGGAATGGATGCCGAGTGTGGATGCAAAGACGGCTCCAACAACTGACGGGAGTAACGCGTGAGCGAGAATGTCGACATCCACCGACAACGCCGACACGCAAGCGACAACATCGGCACCCGACAACGATGCCGAACGCCCAGCCCAAGCACAGCGGGCAGGTCGGGCGACCAGTACCGCTTAGTCGATCCAGAACGGTGAGACAGTATGACAATCGACGTTGTCGACATCGATCACGTCGCAATCCGCGTCACCGATCTGGATAGATCGCTGGCGTTCTACCGCGATCTGCTCGGCCTCGATACACGCGATGAGGATCGCTTTGCGGCCGGCGAGGTGCCTTTTATCGCCGTTGTCGCCGGCGGCCGCCACATCCATCTCGTCCCGACCGACGGTGAGATCGACGTTGCGGGCGAACACATCTGTCTGTTGGTGCGGTCAGCGGCTGTCGACAGCCACACGGAGATCGGCGACCTGATCGACGAGATCGAGACCGCGGGCTACACCGTCGAGGACGGCGAGCCGTACGATCGGTATGGTGCCTACGGCAACGATCCGGCGATCTACATTCGTGACCCTGACGGGCGGCGGGTTGAGCTGAAGCTGCACTAAGTCGCCGGTATCCGACGGTGTCAGGGATCGAAATCGATCTGAAAGGCCGCGCCGCCGGCCTCGCTGTCGCCGACGCTGACGGCCCAGTCGTGGCCCTCAACGATGGTCTCAACGATCGACAGCCCGAGGCCGGTGCCGTCGCCGCCGGTGTAGCCGTGATCGAAGATCTGTGTCTGCTTGCTGGCGGGGATTCCCGGGCCGTCGTCGCCGACAACGACGCCGTCGTCGGTTGCCCGAACGGTTACCGTCACGTCCTCGCCGGCGTGGACGATCGCGTTCCGGAACAGGTTCTCGAAAACCTCCTGAAAGCGTGTTGGATCAGCCTCAACCAGATCCATCGATTCCAGCCCCTCGGTCTCTAAGCTTGCTGTGGGCGTATCGACGCCATCCCAGGCGTTGTCGACGATCGTATCGACCCCAACCGGCTCGGTGTCGCCAACGGCTCTGCCCTCGCGGGCCAGTGTCAGCAGCTCATCCAACATCGTCTCCATGCGCTCTGCGGCCTCGATCGCGGGGTCGAGCCGGTCGACATCGCCGGTCTCGGAGACCAACTCAAGATAGCCGGTGACAACGCTGAGTGGGTTTTGGAGGTCGTGGCTGACAACCGACGTAAACTGTTCGAGGCGGTCATTTTGCGTTTTGAGCTCGGCCTGCCGACGGCGGCGGCGTTCGGTGTGGCCGATAAACTCGCCGACTGAGGTGAGCTGTTGGCGTACGGAGGCGGGCCACTGTCGCGGGGCTGTCGTCCGCACCGCGAGCGTCCCCGCCAGCTGCCAGTCGATGACGATCGGCACCGCCAGCAGCGTCCCGGTTTCGGCATCGAAGGCCGCCTCGTCGGTTGTCGTATCGTAGCAGACAGCCTCAAACTGGCTCAGTTGCTCCGCAAAGCCGGGGAACTCGGCGGTAGGGATCTCCGTGTCTGTCAGCGGCTCAACAGGGGTGTCGTCGGTAACCTCGGTGTCACGCCAGCCGAAATCCTCGGTGAGCAGCTCGGTTTCCTCGTCGTAGTGGTAGAGCAAACACTGCACGGCTTCAAGATCGGTCGCCAGCGACTGGAGGGCCCAATTGATCTTTACGTCAACCTCGTCGTTGGCCGCGCTCATCAGCGATCGCGAAACATCAAGCGTCGTTTCGCGGATATCGAGTCGTTGGGTGGTGGCAAGCGATTCGGCACGGGTTCGGAGCCCGACAACCCCATCAACCGGATCGACCTGTGCAGCGTCCGTCGTGGGTTCTTGGACGCTGACCGCTTCGGCATCAGGCGATTGAAACCCGCTGTCGGTGCCGCCGGCACCGGCGCTGTCGACCGATTGCCGTACCCCAGCGGCTGGACGGGTTGTACTGCCGCTGCCGCTCGCTGTGTAGACAACATCGTCGACACCGAGCCGAAACGCCTGCCGCACCGTCTCGGGGGTTGGATCTGTCGCAAACAGAATAAATGGGGTATCTGCTGAGGCCGTCAGCGACTCATACACCGACTGCCAGGTCGTTTCAGGGAGGGGGGCCGTCGACACAAAACAGTCGATAGCCGCGGTGTCGGCGGACGTAGCCGCTGCACCGCTCTCGACGGCTGTTACCGCCCACGTCGGTTCAAACTCTCTTTGAACCATCTTCCGGCGGCTCTCGTCGGCGTCGATATACAGGAGGTGATACGACGCCTCCCCACTGCTCATACGTTATGTTTGGCCGTGGGCCGTATCAATTTTCCTCTCTTGTCGTGTCATACGCACAACAATGGATTCAGGATGCTGCGGCGTGATCAGTTGGTAATGACCGACTCATATCGCGTCGTCGTCGCACACGAGGGGGCCGAAACCGAACTGTCGGTGGCGGCCGGGACAACCCTCCGGGATGCGTTGCTGGCGGCCGATTGCTCGCCATACGGGCGGGTGAGCGAGTACGCAAACTGTGGCGGCCGTGGTCTGTGTGCAACCTGTGGGGTACGACTCGCTACCGATATCGATCCCGACCACTGGCACGACCGACTAGCCGATCGATTTGGCTACCCGCGGCTCTCGTGTCAGGTGACTGTTGACCGCGATATGCGGATTAAACTTCTCGACGATAAGCTGGTGTGGGGTGGCCGCGACCCGTAGCCTGCTCGCCGGAGGTAGTCGCAGGTCGAAGCTAACACACTGAGGGCGTGGTCGGGCGACCACTGATAACGCTCGCGCCCGTAATTGTGGCATGAACGCAACCGATCGACGAGATGCGTGGGAAGCAGTATCCTCAACGTACGCCGACCGTCGTGATCCTGACGGCTCAGATGCCGCCCTTATCGACGATCTGCTCGACCGCTGTCAACCCGATCCAACCATCGTCGACATCGGCTGTGGTGACGGCGCGCGCACGTTGGCGAACCTCCCGGCCGACAGCATCGGGATCGATTTCGCCCGCAATGGCCTCTCAATGGCGGCCGACACCGTTCCCGACGCACGGTTAGTGCAGACCGATATGCGGCAGCTTCCGTTGCGGCTGACAGTGCCGATGGGCTGACGGCCTACCACGCCGTTTTTCACGTCCCCCGGGAGCAACAGCCCGAGGTGTACGCGGAGTTCGGGCGGGTGCTGCGTGCGGGCGCGCCAATACTGTGTACCCTTCCTGGTGGCCGATTCGAGACGGTTCGACGCGGCTGGATGGGCGGCAAAATGTTCTTTTCGGCACCCGGCAGAGACCAGACATTAGAGCAGTTACGCACAGCCGGCTTCGAGGTTATCGACACACCGACGGCGACCGATCCACTCGGCAGCAGCACCGAGTTCGTGCTGGCCGAGTACACCGGGTAGCTACTGGGGGTCGGTCGGCCGGGAACAACGAAGACACAGCGTGCTGTCGGCGATCCAGTTGACATCCCGGGAGCCACAGGCCGGACATCTGTGATGGTCAGTCGCATACTCGGTTGTGCCGCGCGGCGCGGCGAGGACGCCCTCGGCGACACAGCCGTCAACCAACGACGGGAACCGCTGTCGCTTGAACTCGGCGCGGGCGGCGAGAAACGCCCCTGGGTCGGCCGGATCATCACCGTGAAGATCCTCCCATTCGATCGCGATCTCGCCGTTGTCGAGGGTGCGAGCAAGCTGTTTTGCCGGTGCGGCCGCGGCCAAAAACAGGGGTGTGGCCCCGACCGTCTGTGGGTCGGTTGTCTCATCGGCGGCCGTTCGGTAGGCCTCAGCGGTGGCTGTATAGGCGTCGGCAGCCCCGTCGAGACCGCCGGCAACCCGGAAGTCAGCAACAAACTCGTCGAAACAGGCGGCCTGCACCGGGGTTGCCATCGTCGCTCCAAGATCGCCGGCAACCGCGATCCCCCCCGTCGCCCGGCGGGTCGCCCGCGCCGACAGTCCAGCGACACGGTAACAAAGTGCGGCCGTCAGCAGATGACGAAGCCCGTCGCCGATCGTCCCCCGATCGTCGGTATCGAACGTCTCGTGGTCGTCACGGGGATCGGCGAGCACCGACCAGCCGGCACGACTGGAGGCGTCGCCGGCCGCCTCGTAATCCCGCTCGGCGATCGCGGCGACCGTTGCTGCGTAGTGGCCGTTGTCGTTAGTATGCATACAGTTTGTAGGGTTGCCAGCGGTACAACAGTTGTCATCGACAGCCTTCGGCGTCCACGGCAACACGAGCTGCTCAGTGTCGGCGACATCGCACCGAAAGAGGCGACGGCGTGACCGGCCAAACCCGCGGTGTAGCGAGAATCGGTTGCGTGTGCGATCAGCTATCACAACGGGCTTATGATGATTGCAGTCATCACTCCGACTGCCTATGGTTTCAACCGGAGACACCGCCCCCGACATTTCAGCAACGATCGGAACCAGCGACCACGAGGATTTCGAGCTTTCGGCGCATCTCGGCGATGGCCCCGTTGTCCTCGCGTTTTTCCCTGGCGCGTTCACGCCGCCGTGCTCAAACGAGATGGTTGCTCTTGAGGAACATCTCGCAGACTTCGAGGCCGCCGGTGCGACGGTGCTTGGTCTCAGTGCCGACTCGGCGTTCTCGCTGGGCGCGTTCGGCGACGAGCACGACCTCTCGTTTACGCTCGTCAGCGACATGGATGGCGACGCTATCCGCGATTACGGTCTTGAGATGGAGATCCCGGATCTCGGCCTCCACGGGATCGCCAACCGCGCGGTCTACGTGCTCGACGATGAGGGCACGGTGACCTACGACTGGGTCGCCGACGAGCCGACCGACGAGCCCGACTACGAGGAACTCGTCGCCGCCGCGGAAGACGCCTAACGCGACGCCGATCGCCGATTTCAGATTTTTATCGAATCACTCCGCAGAGCCGATCGGCTCAGCAAAGTAGTCTCGATCGACCCGACGGTGACGACAAGTGTGTACTGTGATATAGCGGGATCGGTAGCTGCGGTGGCGTTCGATCTCGTTTCGGAACCGCGCTCCGATCAGTGCTATCCAGTGGCAAGATCAATGGCTGCCTCGATCTGTTTGGTCGCGGTGGCAACAATGTCGTCAACAGATCCACTTTCGGCGTAAAGTCGGATGTAGGGCTCGGTGCCAGAGGGCCGGACGAGCAGCCACGAGCTGTCGGGCAGCGTCAGCCGAACGCCGTGCTCCAGCGATACTGTTGCGTCCGGAAACGCCTCGGACAGCGATGACTCCAGCGTCGTCATCGCCTGTTGCTTGGCCGATTCGGGGCAGTCGACGCTAACCTTCCGGTAGGGGCGTTCGGTGATCGGCCTCCGAAGATCGGCGAGCCCATCGGCCGCAACGAGACCGGTCAGCAGAGCCGCGCTGACGACGCCGTCGATCCAGCCGCCAAACGCGGGATGGATGTGTTTCCACGGCTCGGCTGCAAAGACGACGTCACCGCCGTTCTCGGCGGCCGCGATCCCCTCGTGAAGTGCGCCGAGGCGAACGCGTTCGACGCGCCCGCCGGCGTCGGCAACGACCTCGTCGATCCGACCGGAGGCGTTTGGTGTCGTGACAACAACCGGGTCGCCCACACCCTGCTCTGTGCTACTCTGGCGCGTGTAATAGCCCGCCAGCATCGCTACGATCGTGTCCTCGTGGACGATTCCACCGTCGCCATCGAGGATGACGATCCGATCGGCGTCGCCGTCATGAGCGAACCCTATATCGAACGCGCTGTCGGTCATAAACGCCCGAAAATCACTCAGCGTTTCGGGCGTTGGCTTGCTTGGTCGCCCCGGAAACCGGCCGTCGACGTTTGCGTTGAGCGCGACGACGGTCGCCCCCAGAGAGTCGAGTACCTGTGGTGTCGCCAGCGCGGCCATCCCGTTACCACAGTCGACAGCAACACGCAGGCCGTCGCAAAGATCAGCCTCACCATCAGTCGCGAGTTGCTCGCGGACGTAGTCGACGACTGCAGTCCGATATGCTGCCAGCGGTTCGCGGTGCTGTGGGGATCCCCACTCCGCAAAGTCGGTTGGGATCGTGGCCACATCGTCGGCAACGAGCGACTCAATTCGCTTTTCGCGGTCGTCGTCAAACTCCTGGCCGTCGACAAAACATTTGATCCCGTTGTCGGCTGGTGGGTTGTGCGAGGCTGTAAGCATCACCCCATAACGATCACGAGATGCAAACGCCAGCGTTGGCGTCGGAACAGTTCCAACACGGATCGGGATCGCGCCCGTGGCCGCGACCCCCGACTCAACCGCCGCGGCAAGGGCCGGCCCCGTCAGCCGGCCATCCCGGCCGATCGCGATCTCCGGGTGGTCGGTAGTCGACTCCCCGACAGCAAGGTGGCCGACCGCGCCGCCAACACTGAGCGCGACCGCAGGGGTGACCGTCTCGGTGGCTGAGCCGCGAACCCCAGCAGTTCCAAACGTAACCATACCTGCCAAAGGAACTGTGTCACTTAGTGTGCAGCGATACAGAGAGTGTGTCAACAGCGCGGCGCAATCGCAGTTGCGGCCTTCCCGCCGGCTATCGGAGCGACGACCGATAGGCAGCCAGATTCCGAAGGACAAACCACAGCAGGCCAACGCCAACAGCCACTCCGACAGCGACGACGACAGCCAACTGGAGCGGTGTTGGATCGGCTTGGAGTGCCATCAGCCCCATCGAGACGGCGACCAACAGAACAAACCCGATCTTGAGTCGCGTGTTTGCGAGTGATCTCTCGTCGTCGGTGAGGCTTGAGCCGACCATCAGTCGTCCCACGAGAACAGGTCGTCCTCGGCGTTCCGCAGCTCCTCATCGGCGGCCGAGACGTGTAAGGAGACAAACTGCCAGGTTCCATCGTCGTTAGCTTCAAGCGTTCCCGTCCACCGTGTGTCAAACTCGTAGTCGGTATCGAGTGTTGTGTCCGTCCATGCGAGCGTTAGCTGATCGTAAAACCACGCGAACGCCGCGCGCTCGGTCACAGCCGGGTCAGCGTCGCTGATCTGCCAGTCGGTCGTCGTTGCCGTCTGTTCGGCTAAGCCGTCAGCAACCTCGGGGTAGCCGACCAGTTGCTCGCTAAGGCCAATTTTGACAGTCGATAGTGACTCCGCAAAAAACGGTGACAGCGGCTCGCTGGCTTCCAGCGCCTCGTAGTAGGCGGTGATCGTCTCCGCGGCGTCCTGCTCCATGTATGATAATAACCCGGGAGGGGTTTGAAAACACTGTTTGTCACCCGTCGGCGGAAGGGGTATTTTCATATATCCTCGGTCACCATACACAGTATGAGCGACGAGGGATCCACCGATATATGACCGACGAACCCCCACTCGTACTTGTTGTCGAGGATGAACCCGATCTTGCGGATCTGTATGCCACCTGGCTCCGGGCAGACTACCGCGTTCGAACAGCCTACGGCGGCGAGGAAGCTGTCGAACAGCTGGACGACGAGATCGATGTCATCCTCCTCGATCGACGGATGCCCGGGCTCTCCGGCGACGAGGTACTGGAGGAGATTCGCGAGCGTGGAATCGAGTGCCGAGTGTCGATGGTGACCGCGGTTGAGCCGGATTTCGATATCATCGAGATGGGGTTCGACACCTACCTTGTCAAACCTGTAACACGGGAGACACTTGAGGAGACGATCGAGGATCTGCTCTCACGAAACTCCTACGAGCAGGGCGTTCAAGAACTGTTCTCGCTGTCCTCGAAAAAAGCCTTACTCGAATCCGAAAAGAGCCAATCGGCCCTTGCCGACAACGAGGAGTACCAGGAGCTGACCGAGCAGATCAACGGGCTTCGAGACGATCTCGACGACACGATGGACGCCTTCACCGATCACGAGGATTACGCCGGCTTCTATCAGGAGTTCGACGAGGGCGACGACGAGGTTTCCTTTGAGTAGCGCGTCGATTGTAGCTACCGACCAGCGACAAAGGCGTCGATCCGGTTCATCGCTTCTTTGAGCTCTGTCATCCCCGTCGCATACGAGATGCGGAGATGACCCTCCCCACCGGGGCCGAAGACACTCCCCGGAACAACAGCGACACCGTGTTCTTCTAGCAGGTTTTCTGCGAAAGCCTCGTCATCGCCGCCGCAGGCCGGAAACGCGTAAAACGCGCCCTTGGCGGTAAAGCAGTCCAATCCCATCTCCTCGAACCGTGAGATAACAAACCGTCGACGCCGATTGAACGCGGTCGCCATCTCCTCGATGTTGTCTCCACAGCTCCGCAAGGCCTCGATCGCGGCGTGTTGGGCCGTTGTCGGTGCCGAGAGCATCGTATACTGATGAACGCGGTTCATCGCCTCGACCGCATCGGCCGGCCCCAGCGCGTAGCCAAGCCGCAGGCCGGTCATCGCATACGCCTTTGAAAAGCCGTGACGACGATCGTTCGCTCCCGCATCCCCGGCATCGTTGCGATCGAGGTGTGGTCGCCCTCGTAGGTGAGGGCGGCGTAGATCTCGTCGGCGATCACATCGATCTCGTTGTCGACACAGAAGTCGGCGACAGCCGCCACCTCCGACTCGTCCATCACCGCGCCGGTCGGGTTGTTCGGGTAACAGAAGATGAGCGCGTCTGCATCAGCCGCGCCGGCCGCACGCAACGCCTCGGGTGTCAACACAAAGTCATTGTCGGCACCTGTCGGCACCGCCAACGGCTCACCGCCCGCAAAGCGAACGCCCGGCTTGTACGAAATGTATGTCGGCTGGTGGACAGCAACGGTGTCGCCGGGGTCGACAAACGTCCGCAGAGCAAGATCGACCGCCTCGCTTGCGCCCGTTGTCACGAGGATCTCGCTTGCGGGGTCGTAGCTGTGCCCCCACTGGTTGACATGGTCGTCGATTGCTTGGCGGAGTTCGAGCTTTCCGCGGTTTGCTGTGTAGGACGTTTTACCGGCCTCAAGGGCGTGGATCGCGGCGGTACGGGCGGCCCATGGCGCCGAAAAATCCGGCTCACCAACGCCCAGCGAGATCACGTCGTCGCGCTCCTCGGCAAGTTCGAAAAACTTCCGGATGCCGGATTCCGGCGTGGTCGCGACGCGCTCGTTTGGTTGCAGCGTCATGGCGAAACGGAGAGACGATCATCCTCGTCACGGTCGCCGAAGTCGATGCCAGCCTCCTTGTAGGTCTCCATGATGAAGTGGGTAACAGTCTGGGTGATCTCCGGGATCGGCGCGATCTGGTCGGCGATAAACTGTGAGACGGCCTGCATCGACTTGCCGGTTACCTCGATGGCAAAATCGTAGTCGCCGGACACCAGTCGGAGGGACTCAACCTCGGGGAACTGGGCGATCCGGTCGGCGATCTCCTGATACCCCGTTTCGCGGTCAAGTTCAACGTTGAGCTCGACAACGGCGGCGACCCGGTCGGTATCGGTGTTATCCCAGTCGATGACGGCCTGATAGCCGCGGACGGCACCCTCCGACTCCAGCTCATCAAGCAGGCTGTCAACCGTCTCGGGGTCGACATCGAGTTGACGGGCGATATCCGCGACATCTTCCCGCGCGTCGGTCGACAACAGCGACAGCAGTTCGCGTTTCGTCTCCATACAGATAGTGGGGGTCGCGGCTGCATAGCATTTGCGACACGCCGTGTCGGTTGGGTTCAGAACACCTACCTCGATGGGCCTGGTTGATCGGGTATGAGCTATCTGCCGTGGGCAATTGTCGCGCTTGTCGGGTACACCTTAGTGCCGGTGTTGCTTCGGATCGCGACGACCGGCCCGGATGCGGTGCCGAGCGATGTTGCGGTGATCATCTCGAATACCGTGCTACTCTTTTTTGCAACAACCGTCGTCATCGGAACCGACCAGCAGGTAACAACACATCTGTCGAGTCCAAAGCTTTGGTATGTGGTCGCCGGAGGGCTTTGTCTCGCGGTTGGCATTCTCGCGTATTACCGCGCGCTGGCGCTGGGGCCGGTCAGCGTTGTTACGCCGGTGTTTGGGATGTTTCTGGTCACAAGTTCGGTTGTCGGGATCGCCGTGCTTGGTGAGGCGCTGACCGCCCGGAAGACCGTTGGGATCGGCCTGGCTGTGATCGCCGTCTATCTTGTAACGGTAGAGTAACTGAATCTGTCAGTTGGATCGTTTCGACGAGGCAACGACTCACAGCCGCCACGGCTATGTCTCCAGCTTTCCTCAAAGCAGTCATGAGCGATCAACCGGTAACATCGACAACCGACCCTGAGCGACGCACAACCGACGACCACGGCCACGATCTTGTGACCCCACTACAGGCGGCCGTCCTCACAGTGTCAACCTCGCGGGCCGCAGCCGACGACGCTGACGACCCCGGCGGCGACACGATTCAGTCGTTGTTTGAGGAGGCAGGCCACCGGGTCGTCGCCCGCCGGCTCGTTGCTGACGAGATCGGGGCGATCCAGCGCGCACTCGATGAGTTACTTGACGACGAGACAGTTGACCTCGTGGTGACGACCGGCGGCACCGGCGCAACCGTCGACGATGTGAGCCCCACCGCCGTCAGCGAGCGATTCGACCGCGAACTCCCCGGGTTTGGCGAGCTGTTCCGACAGCTTTCGTATGAGGAGGTCGGGACACGAACGATCTCGACCCGGGCGACCGGCGGCATCGCCCGTGATACGCCCGTCTTCGTGCTTCCAGGAAGCACAAACGCGGTCACGTTGGCAACTCAAGAGATTATCCTCCCGGAGGCCGCACATCTGGTCGGGCTGGCAACACGGCATCTGGTCGAGTGAGCCAGAGCCGGCCGGCAGTAACCGTGAGAGCTATCTGCCGGCCGTGTCACGGTTACCCATGAGCGATGATGGCTACTGTCGACTTTGCGGGGCGGCCGTTCGGCTGGGGGCCATCGGAGGCGAACAGCGGGCCTGCTGTCTGAACGCAACGACGATCGCGGGCATCTGTCCGACCCACGGCCCGCTGGGGCCACATCACGTTGTCGACGAGGAGTCAGCCGGAAAGCTCAGTGAGTAGGTTCTGCGTTGAACATCCGTGAGTACGACCGGGTAGCTGCCGGTCACAGCCACGGTGAGACCCTCATGGGTTGAATGTCAGTCGCTCCAACAGCCGGCGGCCCAGCGGTGGGCGGCGTGACTCGTGTGGATAGACCGTGATCGCCGTACAGCCAGGACTCGGGAACAGCGGTCGGTTGTCACCGACACTGCTGATGCGACTAACCGCGCCGCGTCGAACCAACACATCCGGCGTTGATGGCTGGCCACCGTCGGCCCGTACTGATTCCGCCTGTACTGGCACCGACAGCAGTCCCGAGAGCTCCGACCGGTAGTCGTCGATCGTGCGCTCGTACTGGTCGGTGCCGGGCCGGCCAGTAGGATGCCATAGCGTGACATCACCGCCGTTGGCCTCGGCGAGGGCACCCGCGAGGTTGACTGCCAGCGGCGGGTACGGGCCGCCGTCGCCGGCGATTGCGACCCGTGCCGGCGCGTCGTAGCCAAGGTTGTCGACGAGGAGCACGTCACACGGCGCGTGGCGAACGACCCAGTCGATGGGATCGCCGAACAGCCGCGAGCGAAGTCTGAGCGGCTCGTGTTCGGCGATGATCGTGTCGACCGCACGGTCGTCGGCAAAGTTGACGACCGCGTGTTTCGTGTCGTGGCTGACGATCTCATCGGGTTCGATATCGACAGCCAGCTCGTCGGCGTACTCATTCATCCGGGTTTCAAATGAGCGATCCGCCGAGGACTGGATCGTCTGCTCCTCGGTGAGCGGCACCTGATCGGCAACCTCCTGAAATCGGACAGCGACGACCCGGCCATCATCGGGCCGGACGATATCGGCGGCTGCGGCGACCAACGACCGTTCGCGGTCGGTCTCAAGATCCTTTGTGAGCGCGAGAAGCACTTCCCGTGGCCTCTCCTCGACGGCGGACTCGGTGTCAGCGAGCACGTTACGGCCGACACGCCGCCGCACCGCGTCGGTTGCCGCTCCCTCCCGGTCGACCCGCGGGCTGACGTACAGCAGATACCAAACGAAACTCCCGAGGATAATGGCGACCGCACCGACGAGCGCGACTGTTCCCATCTGGGTCAACAGTAAGAGCCCGCTGGCCGTGCCGAACAGCTGCATCCACGGATACAGCGGCGAGTTGAACTCCGGTTCGTACTCCATCCCCCCTTCCCGAAAGGCGATGACGGCGAGATTGATGAGCGCGAAAACAAGGATCTGGAACGCGCTGGCGAGTTTGGCGATATCTAAGATCGGCACATAGCGGATCAACAGCAACAGCACCGCGCCGGTGAGCGTGATCGAGGTGACGGGCGTGCCGAACCGCTCGCTTATTGTCGACAGCGACGGTGGCGCGAGCTGGTCGCGGCTCATGGCAAAGGGGTACCGCGACGACGAGAGGATACCGGCGTTGGCCGTCGAGATCAACGCGAGGATCGCCGCGAGGATCACAGCGATAACGCCGAGTCGGCCCAGCGTCGCCTCGGCGGCGACAGCAACCGGCGTCAGCGAACCGGCAACACTGCCGGGATCGGTCACGCCCACGAGAACGGCGACGACAGCGACGTAGAGGATAGTAGTAAACACTAGCGACCCCAGAATACCAAGGGGGATGTTCCGACCGGGGGATTCGATCTCCTCGGCAACGCTGGCGACCTTGGTGACGCCGGCATACGAGACGAAGACGAGCCCCGTGGCCTCAAACAGCCCAAAAACGCCGTCATCGAAGAAGTTCGCGTAGTTGGCCGCCCCCACCTGTGGCGCGCTGCCGGCGGCAAACCAGCCCAGCGCGGCCAACATGATGACGACGATAATCACCTGCAGCCGCCCCGTCTGTTTTGCACCGACAAGGTTCACGAGAATGAGCACCGTCGCTAACCCGAGGGCGACCGGCTGCAACGGGAGATCAAAGAGCAAGAGCAGATAGGGAACGCCGCCGACGAGCGCGAGCGCGCCCTTGAACGAGAGCGAAAACCACGTGCCGACACCGGCAATCGTCCCCAACAGCGGCCCCATCCCACGTTCGATGTATATGTAGGTACCGCCAGCCTCGGGCATCGCCGTCGCCATCTCGGATTTCGAGAGCGCGGCGGGGATGACCAGCAGACCAGCCAGTAGATACGCAAGGATGACAGCCGGGCCCGCGATCTTGAGTGCCAACGCGGGGAGGATGAAGATCCCGCTGCCGATCATCGCGCCGATGCTGATCGCTAACACCGACAGGAGTCCGAGGTCGCGTTCGAGTTCCTTCATGAAGGGCGTAGCTGCCAGTGTGTTGGCAACGCATCAGTATAAATGATCTGCTCTTATTGACGGATCGTCAAAATATGATCTATATATAAGGTATATTGACACTGACAGGGAGACATAGGAGTAGTTCCGTTAGTACAGTTCTGATTCCACAGTAGCTCTTGTCGAAAATAGACAGCACAATCTGTCTCGGAGTTGGAGGGCTGACCCGTGCAAGATACAGGGGATTCACTGTGTGGTGTATCTCACCAACCAGACCTGTTCAGCGATTGGCCCTGCTTTGCTCGTTTCAGGATCAGAAAATGAGGGGCTATACTATATACTGCCACAGTTATGATGAAATATGTCATTACATACCCGCAACCACTCGATTCCACAGGTCTGGCGCGCTGCGATTCTTGGGACGATAGCTGCACTACCCGCCACTATCATACTAAACTGGTTTCCAAACGTCGAGGCTACTATCGGTGGTGGGGTAATGATAGTTGGCTCACTCATCGCCGGAGCAGTCGCAGCTAATCGCTCGACAAAACCGGGTGCCGCTGGAGTTCGTGGTGGGTTTCTGGGTGGTGTGAGCGCGGTGGCTGTGTTTCTTTTTACAGAAGGCACGGCGTAGTATCGTCGCCTAATACGACCGTGTTCTTCCTCATTGCCGTCGTGATGCTTCTGTGTGCCTCGTTGGCGTTCGGGATGATCTTCGGTCGAATCGGTGGCTGGGTAGCAAACACTGTCGCCGGGGGCGGAACTAATCAAGCATCATGATCAAGCGATAGTGACTTCGATTCACTGTCAGATGCGCGTCACGCGCTATCTACCATCGCACGTCAACTGACACTATATCCAGAATAGCATTTGTGTCATCGAATTAGCGAAGTAACTCAACTGTTCTTCTATCAGGGCTGTTTTTTACCGTTATGTATCCGTTAGATTCGTTGCTGATCACGACCCAACACTCATATCGCTGCCGTTCGACAGCCATAATCAATGAAGAACGGCGAACTCGACGCAGTCGACCGGGCGATACTTTATCATCTCCAACAGAACGCCCGGCATACCTCCTCCAGCGAGATTGCCGACAAACTCGACCTCTCGGCGAGCACGATCCGCACTCGGCTCAACACACTCGAAGAAAGCGGGATCATCCGCGGCTATCACATCGATATCGACTACGACCTTGCGGGCTACCCGCTGTACACCAAGATCATCTGTACCGCGCCGGTGCCGGAACGCGACAGCCTCGCCGCCGACGCCCGCGATATTCAGGGCGTCACCGCGGTGCGGGAAGTCATGACCGGCCAGCGAAACGTCTACGTCAACGCTATCGGCCGCGACCACGACGACCTCAACCGGATCAGCACGGATCTCAACCGCCTCGGTCTTGAAGTTGTCGACGAACAGCTCATCCGCGACGAGTACGTCTGTCAGTACCGCGGCTTTCTCGACGAGTTTGACGGGGCGGAGCTGTCATCGACCGACGAGTAGCTTACCGGTCGTCGGCGTGATCGTACGCGGCGTCGAAGAAGGCAACCTCATGGACGACCGTCCGCTTGAAGAGGCGAGCAACACGCTGCTGACGACGTGCCGACAACGTCGGGCCGACCGTGTCGAGTTGCTCGCGCAGCCAGCCGACAAACTCGACAAACCCCTCGTTGGCGTGGAGGTCAATCCACTCAGAGAGGTAGAACTTCCTCGGCGGATCGTCTGCCTCCCGCGTCGCCCACGCGAGATAGATCCACTCGGCGGGCACGAGAACGGCTAGTGTTTCGGCGTAACCACCCTGTGTCTTGGCTGCGGTCAACAGATCGATAAACGCCTCCGTGGTAGGGGTGCGCTCGGGGTCGACCCACTCGGCTTCGGGGACGCCGAAGGCGTCGAAGGAGCGCTGGAAGTAGTCATCCTCGTCGTCGGTGACGACATCAAGAAACTCGACGAACCGGCGTTTGTCGGCCATTGTCGGCGCGTCGCCGACGGCGTAACCGAAGACGCCGATCAGCGTGCCGACAAAGGCGTAATCCTGCTGGAGGTATGCGGCCATCACCGCGTCATCAATCGTGCCCGCACCCAGCTCCTGTGTAAACCGGTGGTCGGTTGCGTCGCTCCACGCCGGCTCGCTTCGCTCGCGGAGCCAGTCGGTGAACCGTGCATCGTCGTGGCTGGCGGCGTACTCGGCGAACGTGTCGGCGTCGGTGGCGGTCGTCGGTGTAGCCGCTTCGCCGCTCATAGCCCCCACCCCTCCTCGGTGTACGCCATCTCCCAGAAGCGATATTCGAGCTTCGCGCTGGTAAGAAAGGCGTCTTCCATCGCCTCGTGCTCGCCGGGGAACCGCTCCCAGCAGTCGTCGACAAACGACCGGCCCCATGCGACGTCCTCCCGGTACTCCTCGCCGGTGTAGGTCTCGATGAAGGGGGTGTACTTGTGAGTCTCGTCGGCTAACTCGGCCATGTGGTCGGCAATGTCGAGATAGCCCTGCATGCAGGGATACAGCGCGGCAGCGATCTCTGCGATACTCCCCTCGTAGGCAGTCCGCAGCAGGAAATTCGTGTAGGCGACACAGGTTGGGGCTTTTTCAGTGGCTTCGAGTTCGTCCTGTGAGATCCCATAGTCGGCCGCAAACGAGCGGTGGAGATCCATCTCGGTGTCGAGAACGGTGTGGGCGATATCGAGCAGCGCGGTCATCCGTTCCTCCTCGCGGGCCGTTGTTCCTGCGAGCGCCCACAGCCGGGCGTAGTCTTGAAGATACCGGTAATCCTGTTTCATCCAGTGTTCGAACGCCGCGTGATCAAGACTGCCGTCGGCGAGTTCGACGACAAAGGGATGATTCTTCTGGGCCTGCCAGATCGGTTCGCCGATCGCAAGGAGGTGGTCACTCCCGGACATATGCCGGGTTTGTGATGCCACCAACTATAACCTATTGATACAAGTTAGTTATCTTCGTATCGGTGATACCCCTACCCGGTCGTTGTACTACCTTTCGGTGTCGAAAGCACCGCTTGAAGACTGCTTGCACCGACAATCTTGCTCCAGAGACCATATCCGACAACAGGACGACGCCCCGACGGACAGACGTGTCTGATGCTTGTTGTGACGATCATAAGGGGACAGATTGCTCATCGAACAACGCCGCCGATCGCAGTCGGTCTCCGGGTTTGTGCCTGACAGCGGCGAGCGACCCGGGGTCAACTTAGCGATGATGGGTCGACGATGGCGGCAGGAGTCCGGTAAACGCAGACAGTTCTTGCTACACCCGATGGTTGTGTGAAACGTCTACTCATCGTAGACCGCGTAGCTGAAACACCAGCCCTCAGGATCGACTTGGCCGGAGATCAGCGTACAGGCACCCATCCCGTCGCCGTTTTGATCCGGGACGTAGTACTGACAGCCGTCACACCGCTGGCCGTTGTTAGGGGTTGGCTGGTAGCTGAGCACGTCCGGATCTTGAAGCGCGTCTGGGTTGCGTTCGATACCATTGAGGGCTTCAGCTGTTCGTTCGGATGGTGGGACTCCGTCGGCCCCATCTGTATCCGCACTCGTCTCATCGTTAGTATCACCTGACGTCGATTCGGCCGTCTCGGTTCCGCTGTCGCCACAACCGGCGAGACCGGTGGTGATCGCTGCGGCACCGGCGACACGAAGGAACTGTCTGCGGGAGTTCGGGTGCTCTGGCATTATCAGATGGCAGGGCATTTGTGTAAAAGATAGACACTACTGTTCTCAAGAAATGAGAATCTAACAACCGGTTGTTGATACAGGTAATTCGAGTGGGTGTGAACACGTCACACAAATCAGGGTTTGAGTCTCCAGAAGGCGTACTACCCGCGGGAGGTGACTCTCACATGCCAGTAACCCTCCATGCGGATGGATGAGACACGCTGGCGGAGCGATGAACACACGAACACTCACACTGGTCGCGCTGGTGGTAGTCGGTGCTGTCGCTGCCACCGGCGTGGTCGCCGCAACAACGACGGACAGTGCGACGGTAACCGAGACAACAACCGTCGAATCGGACACCGGGATCAGTGCCCCTGACCCGGCAAACTACACGCGGCTGTATATCGATGACGGCTACCGGAATCTTGAGCTCAAACCCGGTGAAAGCGAGACGATTACAGTCACTATCGAGAACGGCGAGGATGAGCCCGTCGGTCTCTCACCACGGGTCGCTGCGCCGCCAACGCGGAGTCAGCCACCGGTTACCCCCGGCTGGGTTTCGATCGAGGACGGCGAGACCACGCTGGACGCCGGCGAATCGACCGAGATCGAGATCAGCGTTGACATCCCTGCTGACGCCGAGATCGGCGATTACAGCGGTGTTGTCGCCATCACCAACGAAACAGTGCAGTACCCAGGGCGACCACCCCAACCGATTCACAGCGTCTCACTCAGCGTTGAGGTCTGGCAGGAGCCAACCGTCCAGCTCAACTCGGGGACACAGATCTATACCCAGATCAAAGCCGGCGAAACGATCACCCGCGAGATCTCCGTCTCGAACACCGGCGACGAGGCTATCCCGGTTAATCCACGGTTCAATGCTGAGGATCAACGCCGCCGTCGCCCGGGCGGTCGCACCACACTGGATCGCTCATGGGTGAGGATCGAGGAGCCGAGTGAGATCGCCCCGGGTGAGACCGAGACGATTACGCTCACCGTCAAACCCCCCGCTGATGCAGAGCGTGGCGATTACAGGGCGACTGTCGATCTCGGCCTCACCGATCCAGCTCGGAACGCCGACAACACCTACTGGCAGGAGGTCGACCTCAACTTCCAGGTTTGGACACCACCCGAGGAACCCTTCGAGACAACGTTTGATGTAGGCGAATCGACAACCAACGCGACGCTGGAACTCACCGCCAATCAGCGACAGCGTGCCGACGATCGGGGTCAAGACGCGTCGTTCGATGTGACGTTTGTCGCACCAGACGGTCGTGAGATCGCCGCCAGCCGGGTGCGTCGGACGGACTCCGGCAGTGTCAACCTCGGCGCGCGGCGGCCACGGGAGACAACCGACAATACCTACGCCCCCCGCAGCAGCCAGCAGACGTTCACCTACGAGATCGCCGACCCGGCCGCCGGCGAGTGGTCAGTCCGGATCACCCCCCGGAACACGGTCGACTTCAGCTACAAGATCAGCCGCAACGAGGCGAACTGAACGGTCACGCGGTTCCGAACGCGAACGGGGCGATCACGGGGTCAGCGAGGCGACGTTTTCAGGGCGACGCGCCTGCCACACGTTTGCCCGCCCTCCGATGCGATCAAGCTGGAGTTCGACGAGCTTGCCAGCAGGGAGTGCCGCAAGCTCCTCGCGGAGTTTTTCATCTTCGTAATCAACCACCTGAAACACACGGTTCGCTGATGGGTTCAGGAGATTAATCGCATTATTTCGATTCATTTCCTCGATAACGCGGTATTCGTGTGGTTCAGATCGCTCCGTTTTCATACTCAAACAGTAGCAGTTACAACCGTCAAAAGAATTGTGGTTATATTTGTGAAGTACAATCACAATACACTTATAATCAAACAAAGTGATATTCTATCGAGTATAAAACAACATTCAATTAGTTTGTGTGGTCTCCAGCATCGGTGGAGCTACCCGATCAGAGCGAGTATGCGGTGACGATGGACAACGGTGTCTTCGAGACGACGGTCACCGACGGTGTACGGCAGGTGAGGCGGCAACACACCGACTGGCTGTCGACAGGTATCGACGGTGGCCGACAGCGTGCCGACAAGGCATACAACATTACAGTTCCGGCAGGCTGGAACAACACCGCTCTGGACGAATATATCGAGCAGCGCGTCACAGCCGCCGGCTTTGAGACCGGCGGGCCCGCGCTGCTAACAGGTGTTGCTCAGCAACACACCAGACGCGCCGTTTGTGGATCGGTTGCAGCACTTGTGACCGCCGGGCTCTCGAATCCGGCCGCGCTCCCGGCGCGATCGGATGTCGACAGCGCGACGGCAACCACCGAGACCAAACGAGCAGACGACGATCCGGCCAACCACCGCGGAACAATCAATATTATTCTCGTAACAACGCGCGCGCTGTCGGCGGCAACACAGGCCAGCCTCCTTGCAGGGGTTGCCGAGGCAAAGGCCGCCACCATCGTTGCAAAGACAGGGTTCACGGGGACAACGAGCGACGCGGTGATCGTCGGCAGCGATCCTGACGGCAAACCAGCGCAGTTTGCTGGCTCAGCGACCAGCGTTGGTCAGGCGGCTCGCGCCTGTGTCCGTGACGGCCTCACCGCCGCAATCGCGGCGCGGTATCCGGACGGAGAGTATCCCGGGTCGGTTGCCGACGCTGACCACGGCTCAACAACGACGGCGACAGCAACGGTGTCAACACCGGAATAGCATCGGTGGAGACATGACCGAAACTGGGCGATGTCCGACCTACCAACCAGGGCGGAACCGTGCGATGACAACGGCTGTAACAAGGGCGACGACCGCCACCGAAACACCGAATCCAGGGGCAGAGACGCCGGTCGGTTGCTCGGCGGCGGAACTACTGCTGGTCGTCTCGGCTGTGGCGTTGTCAGCGACAGCACCGTCGACCGCCAACTCGGGATGGAATCCTGTGGTGAGATTCCGGGTCGCATACACGACGCTTCGTGGGGCGGGTTGGTTGAGATACTCCACCGCCACCGAGGCCGTCCGGTTTGTCTCGGCAGCGGTCGTCAGTGCGTAGGGCTCCGAGCCGAGGATCTGCCCCTCGGTTTGGTCGGTGACGATCAGTATCTCGGGATCAAGTGCGATCACTGTTTCATCGTTTAGCTGTCGGTACCCCTCAAACTCGCTGGCAGCGACGTTTTCGCCACCGGCGGTCGTGATGATCTCGTGGATGAAGGTGTTGTTGCCGACAGCAAAGCCACCGAGAAGCGGATAAAGCACCCGTTGACGATCAACATCGGCCGTGCGGGATTCAACCGTAGCGACGTTCCGCCACATCCACGCGTTCGTCTCGGTAGCCGCCGCGGTGTTGCCCGTCAGCCGGCCGATTGTCTGTGTCTTGCCGGCGACAGCCTCGAAGTCGGTCGCGGCCGGGAAATGATACACCGTCAGGTTGGCCGCCCGAAGCGTTGCGACGGTTTCAGGGCTGGTCGCATTCGGCGCGAGCACGAGATCCGGTTCGGTCGCTACCACCCGCTCGACGCTAACACCAAGGCCGGCCGCCGAAACGTTCTCGCGCTGTTGGGCCCCCTCTAGGTAGTCGGCGTACTGGGTGAGGCCGACAACCTGGTCGGCCGCCCCGAGCGTCCACATCGTTTGGGCCGCGCTCGGATTTGTTGTGGTAACCCGATCAGGACGGGTCTCGACGGTGACCACTGTGCCGGTTGCATCGGTCAGTGTCACCGGAAACGAGCCGTTTGCGGCGGTCGGCTGGAAAGCGGTGGTCGACTGAGGGGCGGCTGTCGCTGCCGGCGTCGCAGCCGCGCCAGATGCGGCGGTTGCCGCGCCGGCAACAAGGCTCAATATGAGAAGACAACACACAGCCATACAGCGTCGTCGACAGATCATATCCTCATTCCGGGTGAACACAGTAAGTATTTGACTACCGCAACTCCGGTTTCATCTATGCGAGTGCGACAGCGCGCAATCGCCTGGTCGCTGGGGCTCACCACAGTTCTTGCCGTGGCTGTCACGCTCAGTGCGGGGATCGGCCCGGTCTGGGTTCCACCAGCGACTGTGGTGAAGGTTTTGCTCAACGCGGTGTCGCTGCCGACCGGGATCGAGCTGGCACCGTCGTCGGTTGCCGGCACACTCCAACTCCCGGTGC
>KB659944.1_pt32 | contig 25751 bp, 30 predicted proteins | sample 558768 | NCBI scaffold set KB644980.1 | reverse complement strand
CAAGCGCAAAAAATGCGGGAGCTTACAGAGCAGAGGCTGGAAGATCATGCACAAGTATATGATGACTTTGAAGGGAACAAGCTGATGGCAAAATCGTTGATCCAAGAGTATTGACGGCTGTTTTTTGAAACCTGAGCACGATAAATTGATATGTAGAGATAATATGACAGATACTGCAGTACCGGATACGTCAATACTGATTGACCAGTCAATATCCAGTTTGGTAGAGGATGATGAGATAGAAGGAAAAATTGTAATACCAGAGTTTGTAGTTGATGAACTAGAGAATCAGGCAAACAAAGGAAGACAGTCAGGTTATCAGGGTTTAGAGGAGATAGAGAAGGTTAGAGAAACCGCTGAACAGAAAGGTATTGAGGTCAGTTTTGCTGGCCGTAAGCCTACAGAGGAGGAAATAAGGCTTGCGAACAACGGCAGAATAGACGCCCTGATAAGGGATATTGCTGAAGATAGGGATGCTGCCCTTTATACAGCTGATATTGTGCAGGCAAAGGTTGCTGAAGCAAAGGGAATTAAGTGCAGGCTTTTCGAGCAGGAGGAGAAAATAACATTCTCCCTTGAGGATTACTTCGACGAGGATACTATGAGCGTCCACCTGAAGCAGGGTGACGTACCTAAAGCAAAGAGAGGAAGACCTGGTGAATTCCAGCTGGAGGAGATCTCAGATGAAGAGATGCCTAAAGATGATCTACATGAGCTTATGTCTGAAACTCTTGAAAAGGCTCAGAGTTCAGATGAAGGTCTTGTTGAAATGGATAAGGAAGGTGCAACAGTCCTGCAGATCGGTCGTTACAGGATTGCCGTAACCCAGCCCCCGTTTTCGGAGGCAGCTGAAATTACGGCAGTTAGACCGGTAGCAGATGTCTCTCTAGATGAATACGGAATGAGTGAAAAGCTTCTGACGAGGCTTAGAGTAGATGCAGAGGGTATTCTGATTGCAGGTGCTCCAGGCCACGGTAAATCAACCTTTGCTCAAGCACTTGCAGAATACTACAGGGAAAATAATGAAGTTGTGAAGACTATGGAAAAGCCTAGGGACCTTGACGTAGGTCCTGGTATCACTCAGTACTCTGAGCTTGAGGACTCTATGGAGAATACCGGTGACTTTCTCCTCCTGGCAAGACCTGACTTCACTGTGTATGATGAGGTTAGAAAGACACGTGATTTTGAAGTGTTCTCAGACATGAGGATGGCCGGAGTAGGCATGATAGGTGTTGTACATGCCTCCGAGGCTGTTGACGCTGTCCAGAGGCTTATAGGTAGAGTGGAGCTGGGTATGATTCCTCAGGTCTGTGACACCGTCATACATATGCAAGATGCTGAAATATCAAAAGTATATAGACTGAAGCTGACTGTCAAGGTTCCAGAAGGAATGACTGAGGAGGATCTTGCCCGGCCTGTTATACAGGTGCTGGAGTTTGAAAGTGATGAGCCTGAATACGAGATATATACTTATGGAGAAGAGACCGTAGTAGTTCCTGCCTCAGAAGAGGAAAACGAGACTGGTGCGGAAAGACTTGCAAGAGAGCAGATAGAGTACCAGCTAAGACAGTTTACAGACGCAGAAGCCGAAGTAAAATTCATAACTGATAATCATATCAAGCTGTTCGTGCCTGAGGATGAGATATCTCATGTTATCGGTAAGGGAGGAGAAAATATTGACAGGATTGAGGAACAGCTTGGCGTTGATATCACAGTTGAGCCTAGAGGAGAAGTAACTAAGGAGAGTATGCAGTACAATCTTTCTGAGAGAGGCAACTCAGTTATAATAGATGTAGGTGATCAACTGGCCGGCGAAGACGTAGACGTAACAACCGGTGAAGAGTTCCTGTTTGCAGCGACAGTAGGAAGAGAAGGAGAAATATCCCTGACAAAAGAATCAGAACTTGCAACAAAGGTAATCAACGCGGATACAGCAGGAATACTCAGCATAGAGCACTGACCGCAAGCATAGGACTCCTGAAGAGGTTGGTAGAAAAATAACTTCAGAAAAGGAATGGTAAAATAGAGTGTGGATTAGTAAGCTACGGGACCAGTTACTTCTTTTTCCTGTGGTCTTTCTTTTCCTTCTCTGTTCTTACTTGACTGTTTAATTCTTCCAGGGCTTCATCCATTACATCGAGCATATCCCAGCCCTCTTCGTTTACTGCAATTCTTCCGTATTCGCAGTGAAGCCTCATGATCATCTCGTATCTATGTCTCTTACCTCCTTTCTCTGTTTTCTTAACGTGTAATGTGAGTTCCTCAGGCTCATTTAGTTTTCTTCCGAGCGAGCCACGAAGCTGGTTTCTAATCTTCTCATGAAGAGCTGTCTTTTCTTCCTCGACATCAACCCCTATCAGCTGCACAAGAACCGTATCAGACGGCGCTATACTATCTACATAGGTTATGAAGTCTTTTACAGTTACTATACTTTCCGGAGTCTTGTCTTTAACCATTGTTATCTCTGTTGAATCCTGTTCGATCATCATCTGGATGGCTTCGGAGCCTGTAAGTTCCTTATCGGTTGTGGTCACCATCCTGTCCATTATCTGATTGACTGTAACTTCTCCCATCGAACGTTTCTCTGTGCCTCCTGAGATAAATACTTCGTCACTTGATCTGTTGCCTCTAGATCCGCCGGCTTCCTGACTCTCATGCGGAACCATTGCAGAGAGCATATCTGTGCTCCTGACGATTCCTGTTAGGCTTCCCTTATCATTTTTTACAGGTAATCTTGAAAGATTGTTGTCAAGCATCCTGTGTCTTGCAACCTCAAGACTATCCTGTTCAAATACGGTGTATAGATCTTCTGTTGAGATATTGGAGGTTTTCAGCTTGGAGATTTCTTCAACGTCTTTGAAGGCGTGTAAGAATTGTCTGTCTCCTATGACTCCTTGAAGTTTTCCACCTTTCTCATGTACGAGCAGTTTTCTACCTGAGTTGATTCTGAGGTCACAGATATCAACCAAGAAGTCCTCCGGGTCAAAGCCAGGTGGCTGATGCATCACCTTTGACAAGCCTGTGTTAGAGGCGCTGAACTGTATATGTCTGATAAGATCTCTGTACCCGATAACACCTTCTAGGGTATCTTCATCGGAGACTACAGGTACAGCCCTGAGGTCTTCCTCTTCCATCCTGTTCTTTACCTGTGTAAGGCTTCTGTCAGATGTAACTGTTACAGGATTATTCTCCATCATCTCTTCTGCTGTTAGGTCGTTCATCTTCACCATTTCTGTGCTTCACCCTTAGTCTACTAGGAACTTTTCCTGGTTTTCGTCCATGTCAATAAACTTTGTTGCAGATTCCCTTATCTCCTTGGCCGATGAACTACCAAAGCTCATGACCTCTACACGACATCCCATGGCTTTGAGATGGTCTACAAGCACTGCGAAGTCTCCGTCACCGGTAACAAGTACAACAGTGTCAAGCTTTTTTGCCTGCTGGATCATATCTACGCTCATACCTAGGTCCCAATCACCTTTTTTGTCACCTGAGTAAAACTCCTTGAGCTCCTTGATCTTAACCTCATAACCGATGTTACGTAGTGCATCAAAGAAGTTTTCCTCATCAGGCGTGTCAGCCTTGATTACATAAGCTGAGGCTCTTACAAGCCGTCTATTCATCACAGCCTTATCAAGAAGTTTCTTAAAGTCAACTTTCGCGCTATAAAGATTTTTTGCACTATAGTACATATTTTGAACGTCTACGAAGACGCCTACACTTTGGTCTTTATGAATTTCTGTCATGTTAATCAACTCGAATCAACTTACACTCCTAGACTATGGAGAGCAGGTTTCTAAACCCTAATAAATAAGTACTTCAATGACGGTTAAAAGAACACTGCCTTCAATCTCCAGACAGATTTTGCACTGAATGAATTGAAATAATTGGTAAATATGCAGATCCTATTTCTTCAGATCCCTAAGCTTCTTGATGTTATCCTTGTAGCTGTCGACGTTGTCCTGAGGTGTCTCTACAATCATAGGAACATCTTGAAGTGTGTCAGAGTTTACTATATTTGAGAATCCTTCCTCACCTATGTTCCCGTATCCTATGTCTTGGTGGTTATCTTTCTCGCTGCCACGTCCATCCTTTGAATCATTTAGATGCAGTACTTTCAGATTATCAAAACCTAAATCTTCTTCTATCTCTTGGATAAAGTCCTGAAAACCTTCTTCATCGGCGAGATTGTATCCTGCGGCGTGTGCGTGGCAGGTATCGATGCAGACACCCAGTTTCTCTTCCTTAGTCTCCGTTTTCTCTATCATTTCTCTTAGCTCGCCCATAGTTTTTCCTAGGGTGGTTCCTTTGCCCGCGGTATTCTCCAGCAACAGAGTTACATCTTGAGGTATATCAAGTCTATCGATTCCCTCTGCTATTTTCTCGATACCTGTCTCCCTGCCTGATCCAGTATGTGCACCAGGGTGAAATACTACGTATTCTACTCCAAGCTTCTGTGCCGCCTCCAGCTCGGACTGGAGACATTCCAATGATTTCTTAAATAAATCATCCTTTGGTGTAGCAAGGTTTACAAGATAGGTAGAGTGTATAACGTAAGGATTTTGCCCTTCTCTTTCTCTCTCACGTTTAAACTCTTGTCCCTGTTGTTCCTCGTATTCGGATACTTTCCAGGTTCTTGGTGATCCCGCAAATATCTGGCCGCAGTTACCGGTTTCCTCTTTCTGTCTCTCAACTGCTTTTTCAACTCCTCCGGATATACTGACGTGTGCACCTATTCTCAGTCCCATAGTCAATCTATCTGAACAATCTTGAAGTAACTTTCCATGGCTCTATTGAACCACTTCTGTGTTGTCAAACAAGGATATTTCAGATCTGGCAGTCGAGGACAAACCTCCCCTTACAAAAAAGTCTGTGTATGTTAACTCAACTATATGCAACAAAGTATTCTTGGTAAAATCACTGAGCTTCAGGAGAACCATGCAGTTGAGATAGTTGTTGTGTTCCTATTCCTAACGATAGCCATGATACCAGGGATGGGTAGAGTGGACACCATAGTGGCTCTTGAGAATATGATGCCAGCCAGTTCAACCCCTGTCGAAGGGTTCAACAACCTACGGGCCGAAGGCCTCGGCAGAGACTCCATTGCCATAAAGGTCTCTGCTGGAACCACTGAGGAAGGTGTTCAAGATATCACAAGCAATCAGTCAAAAAATTATATCAGTTTCCTCTCTAGAGAAGTAGAGGATATTTATGGTGTGACCACGGTATACAGCCCTGTAAACAGAGAGGACCTGACGGATAGAAGCAAGCAGACCTCTGTGATAACCGCCTACACATATTCAGGAGACTCAGGAGCTGAAATGCAGAGAATATTCAACGAGATACGTGAAAAATCGGATTATAACCGGCCGAAGGGAATTGAAACGCGTATATCCGGTGTTCCAGCGGTTCAGCAGCGCCTCTCCGAAATGGTTCAGCGTGACAAAAATGTTACAACCGCCATATCGCTGCTGCTGGTTTTTATTATAACTCTAGGCCTATTCCAAGGAAGCATATCGTCTGCCGTGATGCCGCTTATCGTTGTTGGTCTTTCGGTAATCTGGCTCTACGGGTCAATGGGTTACCTAGGTATACCTCTTTCAACCCTTGCTGGTTCTGTGGCCGCCCTTGTGATCGGTATCGGTATTGATTATTCGGTACATATACTCAATACATACAGACTCAATAGGAGAGATAGTAGCATTGAAGAAGCCTTATCCGAGGCTGTAGAGGAGACAGGTACAGCCATTATTGCCACATCTATAACTACTATTAGCGCCTTTATGGCCTTTCTGTTTGGAAAAATGCCGGAAATGCACAGATTTGGTCTAATAATGTCTATGGGTATCGGATATGCCTTATTGTTCAGTTTCTTTGTGTTGCCCAGCATATTTGTACTGGAGGAAAAAGCCGCGAAAAAAATTCACAAGTCACTTGACTGGAGACATGAATTCTGAGGTGGTTAGAAGATGATTATAGAAAGTCTCGCAGAAGATCTGGTGAACATCCAGATAGAGAATCCCTACAAAATACTGGGATTGATTGGAGTACTAACCGTATTAATAATTCCAGGGCTTCTCAGTGTTCAGATAAAGCCAAGCACGGAAGCTATTTTGCCTCAGAACGATCCTGTTGTTGAATCGCTTGATAGCCTCAGAGCGGAGTTTGCTGGCGACACAACTTATGTAGTCATACATGACAGAAGTGACGTCAGAACAGAAGAAACCATGAAGAAGATGCTGAGGATCCAGAACAGGGTTGAGACTTCAGAGAATGTTCTGGGCTCAACTTCACCTGCGTCAATGCTCAAGGACAGGTATGGTGCGGTGCCTGAAACGAAATCGCGTCTGAGACAGTTTGACTACAGAGGGACTGTATCCAGTAACCACAGAACTGCTGTGATATCATTTAGAGCGGATACACAGGCGAAAAGTGAGGAGATCAGGAACCTGTACAATAGGGTTCATAGTATAGCAGGATCGGAAAAACCAGGTGATGAATACTATCTGACAGGATACAACATAATCGACCTTGCCACGTTCCAAGTTATTATCAACGACTTCATAACTATTACAGCGATATCGTTTACTGCTGTCCTACTGGTGCTTTACGGAGTATTCAGAGACATAAAGAGGATGCTGTTCCCGATAGCACCTGTAATGCTTGCTCTGATATGGATGATAGGCCTCGGCGGATACCTTGGCGCCAACCTTACCATTATCTCAATGGTCTCGGCGGCCATGATAATGGGCTTGGGAATAGACTTCGGTATTCATGTCACAAAGAAGTACTTCAACACGGACCAAGGTCAAGAAGGAATCACTGACACCATGACAGAGCTCTCAAGAGGATTACTGGGTGGTTCAGCCACTACATCTGTAGGATTTCTAGCTCTTCTCGCAGCTAATCTGACAGGTATGCACTCGCTAGGCATTTTTCTGTTCACAGGGATAACATCAGCCTATGTAGGTGCTGTAGTCCTGCTTCCAACACTGATCATAATCACAGAAAACATCAACACCAAAAAATGATACTATGAAACCAACAACTACACCAACAAAACTTAAGTTTGCAATAACCCTTTCAGCATTATTATTTGCCCTTGCACCGGCTTCAGGTGCACCTCAGTTACAAGGAACAAGCTTCAATCCTTCATTCATATCTGCAGGTGACAGAGTAAACATATCCGCGAATCTACGCGCTGTAGAATATCCTGACAAAAACTGGGATTCAGAGAAGAATCTCAAAGCAACACTCAAACCTGGAAACCGTCTCACCCGGAAATATGTCACTATAGAAGAAAATAGAGATCAATCTATAGGATTTCTCTATCCTCAAGGCATATGGAATCAGAGATATCAGGTTAAGATCGATTCGGGAGCACCCACAGGTAACTATGGCTTTGAGATACATGTGCAGTATCTGGAGGATGGTGAACCTGTAAATATTCAGACTGGTGAAGGCAGCTACAACTTCACCGTCATCAGAAAGTTCAGCATACCTGTTGATAATGAAGGAGTAAGTATTTCTGGAAATATCAGGGAGATATCTCCTCCGACCCCGAGACCTGGTGACGATAATGTTCAAGTGAGCATGAGCTTCACCAACACCGGCAACAAACCGGTAGAAGAAGTTGAAATAAGGCCTAACTCCTTAGAGAATGTGAAACCAGCGTTCTCTGAGGACGAAAAGTTCTTCATAGACAGACTGAACAAAGGCAGGTCAGCTGAAAAAACCATAAGTCTGGAGATAGACGAGGACACAGACCCTGGTTTGAAAACCGTTGATCTAAAGACAATGTTTGAGGACATATCAGGGAATACATATACAGAAACGGTTAAACTCCCTCTAAGAATTGAGGGAAGACCTGACCTTGAGCTAGTCGAGAGGGACAGACAAATGAGAGCTGGTCAAACTCAGACACTGGATCTTAGGATCAAAAACCAAGGTGAACAGGACGCCGAGTCCGTAACAGCTAGACTCCTAGCAGAGAGAACTCAACCCTTCAATCTTGAAGATAGATCAGGCTATATCGGTGAGATTGAATCCAAGGAAGAAGGTTCTGCAGCTCTTAGATTGTCTGCCGACAGATCTGCTAGCCTGAAAGAGCACAACATCAAGATACAGCTCCGAGCCAACGGGGACAGCGAGGAAGGAGACGAGTCGGTGTACACGTACACAGATCAAGTAGATATAGATTTAACCAGTAGAACCCAGTCACCTCTAATATATCTCGGAATACTGCTTGCGGTGCTTGTAGCAGGTTTCGCTGCATTCAGGTATGTGAGAAGATATGACAACGGTGATACCGAATGAACAAAACACAGTTCATCAGAAGGCTAGCAGGTACAGTCACCTTAACAGGTCTAACACTTGGATGGCTTGTAAGCGATTGGCTCTATCTTATAACCGCGTTTGCTGGACTTAACCTGCTACAAAGCTCCTTCACTGGTATCTGCCCTCCAGAAAAAATCTACGACAGAATATATGGGCGGCCAGATACCTAAATTCAATCAAAAAAATACAAATAAACCTGGCTACAATTTGAATCATGAGCAAGGTTATGAACCTAAGTTCTCTCTGCTTTAAGGGAAATTGTATTCAAGCTCTTAAACACGGGCTTTCATCACCCTTTACTTCAAGAAGCAGACTTGCCTCAACAGCTGTATCCTCAATAGTTTCGTTCGGAATCCTGATCTTAAGCACTAATATAGGTATGTCTCTACAGATGATCTCTTCAGGCAAAGTTCTAAGCGCTCTTTACATCCGTCTGACAGGTCTTTCTCTTACTGCAGGTTACTCAGCAGTGTTACTGAATATTCTGTTCTCTATTTTAGTGGGGATTACATTCACCAATACATTGACACAGCTCAGGAGAGGAAAAGTTAGTAAGGACGCTCTAGGCAGCATCCCTGGCTTTGTTGCCGGTGGGTGCGCCTCCTGTGGGGTAGGAGTTCTCTCCCTGCTTGGCTTAGGAGGTGTATTAGCTTCCTTGCCTTTCCAAGGTGATCTGCTGAGGTTGGCCGGTGTGCTTATGCTTGGCGCTCTTATATTGAGAACGGGAGACCCGGAGCTCTGTGAGATATAAGCTTGGTAAAGTTCTATTTTACCTTTTTGGCTTTGTAGCCTAGTTTTCCTTCATATCCGTCTGTAGACATCAGCACAGGGTAGAAGTCTTCTCGAGCTTTCAGCTTGTCTTTCTCTCGGGTGGCGTAGACCTGTCCTTTCTCTACTTTGCTGTAGTTGGAGGCCTTGAAATTCCAGTCGCCATAAACTGTTTCAAAGTGTCTGAAGAAGTCTGGATCGCTTCTGTTGCATCTCTGTCAATGTATCCTTCACACGCTAGAAAGTTCTCAAGTATGTTAAGTGATTTCTCTGCGGCTTGTTCAGTTCCTTGTGGACCGGTTTCAACAAGAACTCCTGGGGAGCCCATCTCTATAAGAACTCCTGATTCCTCTTCAAAACAGGTTGAGTTCTCGACACCTGTAGACCTGACAAGGTTTTTACTCTCCTGACTTAGGTCTTTAATATTGGCAAATGGCTTGTCAGTTGATCTTGTTGAGTGAAGGTCCAGAACCGTCTTGCCCTCTACATGTTTCGAGATCTTATGGGCAAGCCTTTCCTCATGTTCATCGGATTTTGGATCTCCTGGGAAAGAGCTGTTCAGGTCTTTGTCAACGTACCTAGTTCCTTGGCTAAGCGCCTTCTCATTTGCAACTATGAATTTCACCGGCTTCTGGAACTTATGATACTTGTTCTGTAGTCTTTCAACAGCCTTTTTACCTGAAGGTTCATCACCGTGAACAGATCCTACAACTACAAGGTCAGGGTTTGCTCCTCCTTTCTCGATTACTTGCATGTGTATACCAACATCCCTGGAGGCTTTTGAAATCCTTTTGGCCGGGTGTTTTGCTGATAGTCTACTGGCTTTCTACGACTTGCTTTATTCTTGATGGTTTGAACCCTATTATCTCATTCCCGTCTACGAATGTCTGTGGTACGCCTTTTTCTCCGGTTCGCTCATACATTTCTTTAGCCTTCTCTCTGTTGCTTGAGACATCGTATTCTGAGTACACATATCCATTTTCATCGAGCCAGTTTTTCAGTTTATGGCAGTAGGGGCAAGAAGGTGTTGTGTATACTTTGATGCCATGTTTTTCTGAATTAGACTGTCCTTGTTTACGCTCCTTATCCGTTCTAGTATCCTCTTTCATAGTTTGTGTATAATCACCCAACTTTTATACACTTGCTGTTTTGGTAAAGCTGACTGGAACAAGTGACTTAGACTAGAGGCTTCTGTTCATATATCTTCTAGTACTTTTAGTTTCTCGCCTTTCCAAGTGTCTAACCTATCCTTTATCTTCTGTTTTAACTCCTCTTTGTCTTTTACAGTGTAAACGTAGAATCTTCCTTTTTTCCCATCTTCTACCACGCTTTCACGCTCCACCAAACCTGTAGATCTAAGCTTTGACAGATATCTCTGAACTGTGGAACGGTCTTTTCCAAGCTCTTTACCTATATCAGATGCTCTCGCCTCATTATCACACAGATAATACATGACCTCTGTTTCGGATGGTGAAAGATTGTACAAAACTTTAAGCAGTTCTTTAATCTCCCTTGGACATTTCATAAGGTAAATATAGAACAGAAACGCTAAAACCTTTTTTGCTTGACAAGCAGTAATCTATATCTAAAAAATTGCAACCAATAGTTGAATTATGGACATTATTTCTCTGGCTCCCTCCAACACAGAAATACTGTATGAGATAGGTGCCGAAGACGATATCGTAGCTACAACATCTCTCTGTGATTATCCAGCTAAGGCAGCAAGAAAGCCTAGTATTGGAGGGTGGACTAACCCTAAGATTTCCAGAATACACGAATTTGATCCGGATCTAGTTTTGGCCTCAGATGACCTCCAAGATGAGACTGTCGAAGAAATTGAAGCCGAAGGGTATCCTGTACTACAGGTTAAGCCACACAGCTTAGAAGAAGTCTATAAGAGCATAGTTAAAGTAGGTCAGCACGTAAATAGAGGGAAGGAGGCCCAGAAACTTGTTAAACAAATGAAGAACAGGATCGAAGCTGTTGAGCTTGAAAACAATCCTCGAATATACTGTGAGGAATGGATGGATCCGCCTATGATCTCCGGCAACTGGATACCAGACCTAATGCATACTTTAGGTGCTCAATATATGATTGAAACAGGTAGGAGCCAAGAGTTCAGTCTAGATGACTTAGAGGATTTCGATCCTGAACATATCATATTTCATGTTTGTGGTTCAGGAGAGAACTTGGATGCTAAGGATATAATACAGAATAGAAGTGAGTGGCAGCAGATAAGTGCTGTAAAAAACCAGAATATATACACCGTCGATGATTCACTTCTTAACCGTCCAGGTCCGCGCCTGGCCGAAGCCGCAGAAAAGATAAAAGAAATTGTAGACGGCTAAAATCCTCAATTGCTCCGCAAAGTGTAGAAAAGAGAAGTGACTGGTTTCAAGTGCTGTGGTCGCTGTAAGGTTCTCCGTAGACTTCGCTTAGGAGGTTTACTGCTGCTTTGGCTCCATCGCCTATCGCTGTCGAGGTCTGGTACTCCCAGGAGTTTGCTAGGCCTGCAGCGTAAACTCTTTCAGCAGCCTTGTTAGAATCATCTGTCTTGATATGCTCATCCATCATGTACATTCCCTCTACACCATCTTCGTAATCCAGATCAAGCTCGATATAGTCGTGCTTGCCAGCTGATGCAATAACCACGTAGTCAAACGAATACGTGTCTTGATCGGTTTCAACCTTTAGATTATCTCCTTCTCTGGAAAGTTCTTGTACTTCTTCGTCTTTTATCTCTCCTCCAAACTGCTCTAGCTTTTCTTGTCCCATGTCTATTACTTCTTGTCCGGCGATGGAGTCATGGGTGATCAGGTTCTGAATATTTGAGGTGTTGAGAACCAGCGATTCACCTGAGTCAAACACTACGGTGTTTTCGCCTGCCTTTGCAGCGAATACAGCTGCCTGAAGGCCTGCCACGCCTCCGCCTATAATACCTATATCTGTCATAATATAGAATTGTTGATAGAATTCTTTTGATGTTTTTTGTGAAAATGAGAAAAAGAAAAAGAGTTGAAAAATGCAGTTCCTGAGATGGAAGCCTGCTTGAGTTTAATAGCCTGTTGAGCCGTCTCCCGACGTCTGACCTGACTGTGTCTCCTGTTCAGTTTCTCCATCAGTCTGTGTTGACTGTCCTGATTCAGGTGTCTGACTTGTGGATGGCTGTCTGTCTGTCTGACTTTGAGCTTCTATCTGACTCAAGGTAGACTCGACATCAATAGGCATCAGAGTTCTTCCTAGCTGCTCCCTTACAGGAATCAGCTTCTCCCCGTCAAGGGTTACGTAAACTCCCTGTGTCTGCGTCCTTGTCCCGTTAGCTGTTTCACGAGATACGGTTGCATTCAGGAAGTACATGCCGTGTCTTCTTACAGGATCTGAAATGTCGACTGTGCCGTTAACAGGTTGTCCGCCTGTCAGGATGACTCTTACGTCCTCCTTCACGGATGCAGGGCTTGCGCCTCCGCCTCCGGCGGGCATCATGTAAGAAGATGCGACAATTCCTATGAGAACTCCTACTGCTAGGCCGCCAGCCATGACGGCTTCTCTTGAGAACGAGCCAAGAAACCCTCCTTGGGTTTCTTCTTCAATATCCTCTACAATTTCTTCTTCTGTTTCGCTACTTTCTTCAACAGTTTCTTCGGCTTCATCCTCTTCTTCAGAGTCCATTGACGATCTTATGTAATCTTTTACAGTTTTACGATCGTCTCCGTCCTCCTCTGTGTCAAGCAGTTCCTCATAATCTGCATTGTCGAGGTCATCTATAGCTTCCTTGACCTCATCAACGGTTCCGTCAAGAACCTCTTCATAATCAATGTCATCTGCCATAATAAATTTACATTGTGCAGCCTTAATAAATATTTCCGGATATCAACGTCTGAAAGGTCTGAAATCACCGGATAAGAATACTTACTTTACACAGGCTGAAACCTGATAATTGACTTCTCTTCTCTTTACTTCTACATCATCAAAGAGCATCTTCAGATAGCTTGGGACTTTAGAATCTCTCTTATGGCAGACGAGGATTTCACCATCTGATCTAAGAATTCTTCTGCAGTTCTCAAGGTCATTCTGAATCAGCTTCTTGTCGTCTTGTGACATAACACGGTAGAGTATCAAGTCGAAGGCTGCTGTATCGAAGTTCTCAGCTCCGTCTTCAGTGTATATATTATAGTTTTCGACGTTATTTTTTCTGCAGTTTTCAGCTACTATATCTTTCATATAGTTATTTCTATCTACAAAAACAGGATTTACATCTTCAAGTAAAGATGCAAATATACCTGCTCCGCCAAAACCGCTTGAAAGATCCAGAAGTTTCTCATCTCCATTGGATTCTACCTCCCTGCCCAGCATCTCCACAGCATTCATCTGTCTGGCTGAAAAGAAGCCTTCTATAACTTTAAACTCCGCTTCCACGCCTTTCATGGAGTGACTTACCATCTTAGTCTGCAGAAAGCCGTCATTTCTCGGGCTCTCAGGGTTATCTACCTCCAGTAGCCTGTAGTCTCCTTGAACTCTTTCCTGTATATTGCCAAACTGCTCCAGAAACCCTTCAAACTTGCTCATAGTGCTTTTGTCTGATGCAATGTAGAGCTGTGAGTTATCACGAAGCACCTCTGAAATCTCGAATATCTTCTGCCTAATCACATGATCAGGATCGGAAACCCTAGGAACGTATGTAGCTACGTCATACTTTCTCAGTAAGTCCTGTTTCAAGTCGCTTGTCAACATAACCTCGGCGTTTTCGACGCTGTTTTTCCTCCTGTTAAACTCCGATACAAGACTTTGGCGAGCACCTGATTCAGTCATCATAAGTCTTCCTGCACTTACTTCGTCCCCAAGAACGCATCCTACAGCACCTATCCTGGAATCCACGTTCAATACCGCAGAAGTAGACTCTAAGTCTGTACCTTTCAGAAGTAGAACTTCCTCGGGTTTGACAGTCTCTGCCGAGTCAATTCCATGTGTAGACTTGAAGCTGTACTCCCTGCTCTCACCTCCTGTGGTTGCATTTAGCTTGACTTGGAACGGCAAAGACTTCATAGTCAGATAATAAACCATAGGTATCCTGCAGAATATAAAATAATCACTAGAAAACTGATCATTTCTAAGCAGGATAATACTATTCAGAGCCGTTTAAGACGCTTTAAGCCGTGGACAGGAGTCTTCTGAATGCCTCACTTCTTACGTCAAACCTTTTAAATTTGATCTGGATCAATTACCAAGACATGGGGGAAAATCTAAGATGGAGGGGATTGAGATAAACTCGATCTCGGATATGAGAGGTTCGATACAGCTGTACATGCAGCAGTATCCGGTCACTCAGTCCGGGAAACACTACACCTGCAACTAAATATTCACGGTTATCCAAAATTGTGAGGTCTGCTGGTTCAGCCTGAATCATAGAAAGGCTTCTCCGAATATAGGTTTGCCAGCGACCTGCTCCATTATTCAACTCCTAAGTTCCAAGTGATTTAACTGGAACAAGTCAACAATATTAACACATGGCTGGATTATGGGCTATTGCAAACTCATTAGGTGTTGCTATGGAGCTTTCTGGAGTCATAACTGTTACCATAACTTCTATCGTAACAGACAGGCCTGTTTCAAATCTTCTTAGTCTGATGCGAACAGACCAGGAAAAGTTAGAAAATACCGGGCATGAAGAAATGACTCCCAAAGAAACTCTGCCCATGTTTAGGCCTCCAGAGACCAAGGCGGAGTATTATGATATGAGGAGGAAATACTTGAAAGAAGCTTTAGGTGCTGGCTTACTTTTCTTTGGTCTAGGCCTCCAGCTAGTGTCTTCGTTCTTCCTGGAGGGGCTGGTCTAAATTTTTACGTTAGTACTTAATGAGGTTGTAATCACATCTAGGGTTGATTTGAGATATTAATTAGGGAGCGTGACTTGAAGTCTGGCGCGTCGACGTTGTTTTCTTCCACGGCGTATATTGGTATTCCTGTGTCGGCGAGAAAGAGCTTACCTGAGTTTTCTCTACTGAGGCCCTTTTTTGGAATACCTAATGTAACGGTGAAGTCAGGTCTCACACATGGATTGTATCCTTCTCCTGTATCTGCGTTTATGCCTGAAGGTGCATCCACTGAGACTGTATCAGCAGACCATTTTTCCATCTTTTCAGCGGCTTCAGCCACATCTCCGGCTAAGGGGCTTTCACAGTGACGGGTCAATGCATCAACATATGCATTTGCCGTCGGAAAATCTATCATATTTACTTCTTGATCTATATCTCTTAGGTTTTGCAGTTTAGTGTACGCGGTCTGTGAGAGCCTGTCACTCTTGAACGGTGTGTATATCGCGATATTGTACCCCCAGGAAAGGAGTCTGCGAGCTGCTACAAATCCTGAGGCACCGTTCTCATCTCTGCCACATACCACGGCAATCTTGAGACTATCAGAGAACTTTTCCCTGACTAAGTTGGCTACCTGAAACCCTGCCTGTTCGATCATTACATCCCTTGGGATACCATACTTTTCTGTTACTGTCTTTCTTATCTTCCTCATTTTCTCCTGAGTTATCGCTTCCATTTTTGAATTAATTGAACAGCTCTGTACAAAAGAATTTGTCGGTTCTTAGACAGGGTGCTCCGGAACTGAAACCATCTCAGCCAACTGCTGTTGTTATTCAATGATAATAAAAAAGTTGCTACTTGTTTATGAAAACATGAGTCAGGAAAATCTGAATCACCATGCACAGAATCGGAGCATCAAATGAAAAATTCTACTGCCGACCTAATATTTGTAGTAAGCTTTGTGCTGATTGTAGCTGTCTCAGCGGTTGGCCTACACGAGTATACGCACATGTACCTGTTCAATAAGGCAGGATGTGATACAGAACTTAATGTGATGGATCAAGGTGATCCAAGAACAGCGATGGCGGTAGCAAGTGTGTCCGCAGAATGCAGTGGAACCGCTGAAAGCCTTCAGAGACTTGACATGAAGCAAAGTACCGTTGAAGCCGTAGGATACCAGACAATACCTCTATACATTATGTTAGCTGCTGTCATGGCATTTGTTATAGTCTCGAACAGACGGAGAGGAAATACAGACAAGGCTAAAACACGCAGTCACCAAGATGACCAGATCGTTCTAAGGACCTCAAAAGATGACCTGAGAGAAATACTAAAAGAGGCACAAGATAATTCGAGGGCTGAACCCGAAGTAAACGCCACTTCGAATCCTACTCCCATCTATTCAGGATCCAGCGACTAGAAACATGGGAGAATACAAGAAACCTATCAACTGACTATCTCTTCCTTGCGTCTGGTCTCCAATGTCTCAAGCAATTTCTTGGCCCAGTCAAGCTTCTTAGACTTAATCTTACTTACGGTACCATCATCGAACTTGAATCCTGCTAGAGTAATCTCTGAGGCTCCGAAATGGTCTGCTATAAAAGCTGTTCTATCGCCGTCAGTAAAACCTCCGAAGTTCTCTGCTCCAAAGCTAGGTTCTGCCTGTGTCGTTGGAACAATATTTGAATGATTGAAACTAGGTACAAACTGTGTTAGAAGATCCCTGTTATCTCCATGCGCATGTACAGCAACAGGAATATCCTCAGATAACTCTGCTTCAAACGCAGGCTTCCCGTCTAGATCCGTTGATACAAAATCAGGCTCTACACCTAAATTAGCTAATCTGTGTGAGGCTGCATCAGCTGCAGCGATAACACCTTCAAAATCTTGGTTCAAATCCTTCTCCAAGTTTGGACCATTACCTACAACCATAACCTTCTTGCCTCCAAAAAGGTCTCTAAGCCGGTCTTCAGAAGATCTGCAGTTTAAAAGCGACATCAGCTTTCTTTCAGCTTCTCTGTCTTCTGTCTGATCAAAACCTTCCTGTCTGAAGTCATTGATGATTCTGTCGTAGAAGGGTTTCCAGTCTTCAAACTCCACTGAAAACATTCAGTTCCTGACTGCTAAAAATCTGCTGCCAAAAAGAGTGAGTTATGCAAGAGACAAAAGTAGTCGGTGTACTGAATGTAACACCTAACTCATTTTACGATGGCGGAGAACACAACGAAGAGAGTAAAGCTGTTGAAAAAGCCATGGAGATGATTAAACACGGCGCCGATATAATAGACGTAGGAGGGGAATCAACAAAGCCAGGTGCCGATCCTGTGACACCTGAAGAAGAGGAAGACAGAGTTCTACCGGTCGTAAAGAAGCTCAAAAACCAAGGAATCAGTGTTTCAGTTGATACCAGAAAACCTCACGTAGCTGAAGCATGTCTTAAGGAAGGAGCCGATATACTGAACGACGTAACTGCTTTGGAGAAAAAGAAAATGAGGGATCTTGTGGCACAGCATGAGTGCAGAGCTATACTGATGGACTCTGACTCCGTACCGGTAGATAGATCATCGTTCACATACACTGATGAGGTAGTTTCTGAAGCCAGGGAGAACCTGAAACGTAGAATTAAAGCAGCTGAGGAAGCTGGAATAGATAGGGAAAAACTGATTGTTGATCCGGGAATAGGTTTTGGTAAGACCCCAGAGCAGGATGCCAGATTGATTGCTAACCTGGACTCATTTCAAGAGCTTGGATGTGATGTCATGCTTGGATGTTCAAGAAAATCATTTTTCAGCGAGCTAAAAGACTATCCACAGGATAAAAGACTGATACCAAGCTTGGCTGCAAATCAGATAGGGGTAATGCGCGGAGCAGAATATCTAAGAGTTCACGATGTGGAGGAGACAGCAAGAATGGTAAAAACATTGGAAGCGATAGAATCGGAGAGATAGGCCTGATTGAGAAGCCAAGAAGGGAGACTTACTTGATTAGCTGGCAGAGCTACATCAAATTCAGGATACTTTCCGTCTAATATTTCCCCCCATTTTGACAAGCTTCCTCTGGTTTCTTGCAGATACAAATCCTATGGCTCCAAATAGACCTAAAACAAGTAGAGCAGTATCTATCCTTGAGGAAGCAATTGAGGAACCTGTCAATACAAGTCCTACAGTTACAGGTATTCTAGCCAGAGATATGATCACAAGCAGCTTCTTAAGATCAAGATCTGTTAAACCTGCAATGTAGCAGAGTGCGTCATGCGGAAGACCTGGCACAGCAAAAAGCAAGGCAATCACGAAGTAGTAGTGGTTTCCCAGCCTGTCCTGAAATTTTTCCAAGTATTCGGAACCGACGATAGATTCAGCTGCAGGTCTTCCCAAGGTTCTTGAAGCAAGTAAAGCTACTCCGCTCCCCAGAAAGACGCCTACAAAAGTATAAACTGTACCTGGTAATAGACCAAAGATATATCCACTGGCCACCATTGTGACAGGAGGCACAGGAGCGATAATAATCTGTAATGCTTCTAAAACAATCATTCCAAGCGGGGCATAAACCCCCAGCCTGAGAACTTGTCCTCTAATAGCCTCAGGGGTTACGCTGGAATAAAACATACTTAGAGACAGATCAAGTGGATTCAATAGAACAACTAGAAATATTATCAAAGAAACTAGTTCTAGAAAGTGACGCCTAGTCATCAAACCGAAACTATCGAAATCCACATAATCTGTTTGAATCCTCTACTCAAATAGCTCGGGAAATTTTAGAGATGTCTCTGAAGCAGTATTTTAGCTCAAGCGTAAGGAATATAGGCAAGAAATCTAGATTTTTCTTTTAGCGCTCTCAAAATAGCTCTCTGCAACAGATCTTACTGCATGCGGAACATGAATTCTATTAGGTGCGCTTCTTGGATTGTCCCATTTAGCCCTTCTTACATCGTAATCTATGATCTTCTTTGGATGGTCAACAGCATAGGCGTATACCTCACCTGAAAAACCGTGCTTATCACCGCCATAATTGAGACGGTCCTCGATGACAAACTTCTCAATCTCCTTTGTATCCTTACCAAAGCTGATTAGGCTTCTTGTGTTAAACTTTGTATTTTTTCTGAAATTATTGAGAGAATTGTAGTGCCTGGCTTCGTAATCATCTTTCTCCAAAAGGACGCCTGCTGAAGCTATAAAGTCAGCTTGCTCATCTGGTTCAAGCATTTCATCAACTTTGAACATTGAGTTCGTGCTAGCCATATTATTCAGGTATGAATTTTTTGTTACTGTAAGCTACTTAAATTAAATCATTCGTAGTATCTATATGGGCAATATAAATCTTGTAGGAACCAACCATAATGACCCTAATATACCGTCTAGAACTGAGAGAGTTCTGGAACAGGATTTTGATCAAGTATTTGTTGAGGGTATAGGTCCTGATGAAGCCGAGAACGTAAATGAGGTTGTACAGAAGTATGTTCAGAAGCTCAACAATGAAACAGGACTAGCTGTTCCGGCAGACGAAGATGAGACGGTAGATTTGAATCTGCAGAAGCCGCTGAGACAATGACTGATCCGGTGTACCTAGACACGCCTAAATCAGTTTTTCTTGACACGAAGGATAATATAGAGGATACACTCACAGCTCTTTCCAAAGGAGAGATCATCAGGGATCCTACAGTGCTGTTAGAGCCTGAAGCAGGTGAAGAAGAATTTAACTCGGTGTACAGGAAAATGATGCCGAGTCCTGATCTACCCTACATGGCTTACACTATGGAGCCTGAACCCTATAAACAGGTGCTGGAGGAGCAGACAGTTAGATTATTCGAAAGCATGGATGAGGTACAACAAGGCTCTGGTTATCAAGATTTCAGACAAAGGTTTCGAGATAAGGGACCTGGCCAGCCGAAAGTAAGACAGTTAATGGAGGAAGATGTATATCAGAGAGACAATATCCAAGACAGAGAAGATACATGGCTAGATAATTTTGAACAGGAGTACAGTGGCGATGAGGTAGTTATTTTCACGGGTTTAGCTCATCTAACAGAGGATCAAGACAGCTTTTACACCAAATTGCAGGAAGCCGGTTACGACGTGGACAGACATACTCTATTGGACTACGAAGAGTTCTGAGTTAAATTCTTCACATGGGAAAAAATAGAGGGCGGATCGAAGCGTTCCACACAGCTTACACTGGCTTACACCTAATAGGTGAGCTTCCAGATCCTACCCGCCCTACATACAAACTGCAGGACTACTGAAACGGCTCCGATTTACGGAACCAATTAAACTTATGTCATCAAAGCTTAATACGTCTTCGAATACGGAAAAGACAAAAACATGTTATACAAAATTAAACTGTGGGCCTGCTAAATGACCTGAAAGATAGCTTGGGCTTAGGATATGATTTCTCAGATCTCTCAGGGAAGGATGTTCTAGATGAGATGCCCGAGGTGTTGAATACTAACCAGTCAATTTCAATGATTCTGCTGCTTGAGGATGAGAAGCCAGGCGTATTAATCATGTCAGCAGATGATGCTCAAAGAGCTTTCATAGAAGCATTCTGCGATGAGTTCAACTGTAGCACGATGGAGGTCGGAGGAGTCAAGGACCCTGGTGTATTTGTCTCCAAAAACCCAGATAGGTTCGAGATACTGAGGGAGTCATCAGGAGATTTCTACGGTGCTGAAGAATCAGCGGTCGGGAAGTTTCTGGGATACGAGAAGAAAGCCCGTACATACTATGAGGAAATGAATGAAAAGGGCAAGCTGGCAAGGAAAAAGTTTGAGAAAAAACTAAAGCAACTAGAACAAAGTGGAGACGTACCTGAAGGATATGATAAGTATTTGGAGCTGATCGCGTATATACCATATCCAGATAAACAGCACATTATGCAGGCAATCAAAAGAGGGGAAAAGAGATACCGGATACTAGAACAACATCAAGCTGGCAAAAAGCTCCTAGAGAGGCTGAAACAGGAGACAGAGGGAAAGGATCCTGTAAGCTCAGGCCTCTAAAAAGCTGTTTCAAGCCCAATCGTATCCGCCTCGAATCCTGATCAGTATTAGATATTTAGATATCAATATAACAATTAATCACTCATTAGTAAATATAATGGATCTTGACAGCGTCCTAGAGGAGACAGTAACAGAAACACAAAGCCAGGAGATGGGTTTCCAGGAATACGTTGATTTCGCCCTTGAAAACCCTGATAGAGCGGAATTTGGAACAGCTGCTGAATATGTTCACGAAGCTATTACGCATTACGATACCAGAACAGTTGTAGAAAATGGGGAGAGAAAGGAAAGATACAGATTTTTTGATGATCCATGGAACAACGGTGAAAACGCTGTATTCGGCAACACTGAGATGCTTAACGAGCTGACGGATTCATTCAGGAGGATTGCAAGAGGAGATGCCGCCAAGATGCCTATAATTGAGGGGGAGACAGCTACCGGAAAAAGCGAGATGATAGACGTTTTGAAGAAAGGCCTCAGAGAGTACTCACAGACTGAGGAAGGAAGAATTCACACTGTAAAAATAGGAGATCCTACCGAGATAACACCTCACACAGACGGTATGTGGAAAACATACGGGAATCCAAACCAGGGATACGATGAGCCAGATAACTACTTTGAGAGCCCTCTACAAGCAGAGCCTTTGACCTTACTCAAGGAGCTTAACCAGGATGCAGGACAGAGGATTGAGGAAGAGCTGCAGGATAGGAGAGACAAGCCTCTGCCAGTGAACATACCTGATAACACCGGACCGGTAGCTACCTATATTCTTGAAACGTTTGAGGAGTACTCAGATGGATTTGATACCGACAGGGAAAAAATAGATGAGTTCCTGGAAAACTATGTCAAGGTTACAGATTTTGGTTTGACGATGGCAAAGGTATTGGAGAGATAAAGAGTGAAGATGAGTTTGATTCGCTTTACCAGCAGCTATTTGCAGAACCACCTCTAAACTCTGATCCAACAAACCCTATGAACTGGAGTTTCACAGGTGCATTCACAGGAGGAAACAGAGGAGCAGCATTTCTGGATGATGCAGATCAGTACATACACGTACTGGAGAAGCTTCAGAGTAAGATAGACGACAATAGAACCAATATTCGTGGCGAATCAGTGTTTTCAATCGACACAGCGGTTATGGCAATCTCCAATCCTGAAGACTACCGTTCAGAGCTCCCTGAGTCAACTTATAGGCGTTTACTGGAGTTTGAGATGAACTACCTGACAAACTACGCCACAGAGTCAGAGCTGCTTAGAAAGATGATGGGAGAGGACTGGGATCTCCTGGATGATGAAGACATGGATCCTGAAGATGCTCTTGATGTAATAAGAAGGCCTCTGGAGACAGAGATTATGGATGATAAGGGCGAGACAGAAGAAGTTACGTACTCTCCACACACTTTAGAGTCAGCAGCAGTATTTGAGATAGCTACAAGACTCGATGCAGAGGAAGCAGAGCTAAATCAGGAAACTGCTAAAAACATTCCCGGTGACGCATCTAACCCTCTGAGCCTTATGGAAAGAGTACAGCTCTACCAAAAGGGATACATCACGAGGGAGTACGAGGAAAAGGGAAGTACATATGAGACCCGGCTGGAAAAAGAGGATTTTAACTTAGAGGACGTAGATTCCGGGACAGCTGAAACAAGCATCAACGCCACATTCACCAGAGACGTTCTGTCAGCAGCTATGAACGATGAATCTGCTGATCGAGGAAGAGCTGAAATCGGAGACAAAGACATTGATCTGAGTAACGTGGTCATGCCATACAACGTACTAGACAATATGCATGACAGACTGAAGACAGAGTCCACAATCAAAGACAAGGATGAGGTAGAGGAAAGACTTGAACAAGTAAATGAACATGTAGACAGTATGCTGGAGGAAGACGTTCTAAACGCAGTCTTCCATGAATACAGGCCGGACACAGAGTCTCTTGAGCAGTACGTGGACAGAGTTCAGGCACTCCGACCTGGTGAGGAAGGTACGGACAAATTTACAGACTCAACCGGCGACAGAAGAGAACCTGATGACTTCCGGTTGAAACAGGATGAGATGAGGTTTTTCGGATTTGACGACGAAGACTACCAACAGGGAGGAGAACCAGGTGAAAAGGTGCGAGAGTTCAGAAGAGACATCAGCAATAAGATAGCTGTCCGAGCGAGGAACGGAGGCTTCGACAGCGCAGAAGGCTTGACACCGATTCAAGACAGACTTGGAACTGAAAGCTGGGAAGACATCAGAAGTATTAGAGGAGGAGAGTTTGAAAGCTTTGAAGTCAGTGAATGGATGGACCAGTCAATCAAGCCTAAGGATGCAGAGGACTTTGAGACCGACACACAGGAAATCAAAAACACAGCCATATGGAACATGGTTGAACACCAAGACTACGATCCTGCGACAGCAGTACTGACAACCAGAGAAGTAATCAGCAATCTACAAAATTAGTAAAACAGTTTATAGGTGAACAAGTTAGATGGCTTACAACAGAGAAACCGATCTTGATAGCCTGGACTGGTCTAAAGGACTTGAAAGATTGAAGGAACAACATCAGCAGAAGATTGATCCTCTGCCACCTGATGATGCAGGCAATTACATCCATGCATTACTCAAAGACGAGTTCGATGACCTGCCTGATATGGACTTTGAGAGCAAGGTTCACAGTGGCCGTGCTGACCTGATTACAGACAGCTTCGTATACGAGTTCAAGACTAGAAACGAATTTAACATAGACCAGACACCGGCAGAGGATGATGTAGAGCAGCTTCAGAGGTACCTGCACAGCGGAGATGTAGACCTCTCAGAGGGTCTTGTAGTCTATATAAATCGGGATGATATCAGTGAAATTAAACAGTTCCGGTTTGAGCCAGACTACAATACCAACTTTGTAAGAGACGGAGAACTACCTGACACATCTCAATATGAGATATACGAAGTCTTGGATACTACCTGAGATCACCTGTTTAAAACGGCATTTCGTCTCTTTCTCCCGGATCAATCGCTTTTAAGGCCGTGTTGACAAGATAGGCCTGTGAATCTGCATTTACGCCGCTGAATTCTACAGTGTAAAGGCCAAGATCCCTTTTCTGGGGCTTGATCCTGACTTCTCCCTCAACGTCCTTGTCACCGTTTTCAAGATCTTTTACCTCGTACTTTGCGTCTCCAGGGATTTTGTGACCCGGGTTCAGGCTCTCAACCTCTTCATCTGAATGCTTGTACTCTTTTGACTCATTTAGGTCCATGATACGTTGCATATGCATTCTTGGCTGCCCATTAGAATCTCTAGGTAGAGGGCCGTCCAGAACAAACTCATCCTTGTACACGGCGACAAGCTCAGCGACCTCCAAGCTGTTAACGTCTTTAAATCTGTAAGGCTCTAGGTAGGGCTTGTGCTCGACAGTCTTTACACGTTCAGCTACAAATTCGTCAAAATCATCCAGAATCTCAGGATCATCGCTCCAGTACCGGAGATTGTTTAAACCGCCGCTGCGTTCAACAGACAGCTCAACAGTACCGTCTCCAAACACAAACTCGTATTCAAAATCTGTTACATACTCCTCAGTATTAGCCTTTGCAACGCCTTCTCTGCCGTCCAACTCATCTCTGTCTAGGTCGGTCTCAGCATCCTCCTCTAGATCACCTTCAAGCACCGCCAGTGTACGATCCTCAAGCTCCTTACTCCACTCAATGACATCTTTTTCATCATCCTCAGATACATTATCCTGCGACGACATCATTACTAGTTATAGGTCTCAAAAGTAATAAGCCATAATTATGCTGGTCACAGACCTCAATCATCTTGTAGTTGTATCAGACCAGAACGAAAGCCACTAAGTAATTAATTGCCATAGATCCAAGAGATTCAGTAATCCTCTGCGAACTCCGAAATGTTTCCGTAAGAGGTCTTTGAGGTATCTAATTCATCTCCCAGCCGAAACTCTCCGTATGACTCAATGGCGTCCTGATAAGATGTTTCAAAGAAAGCCTGTTTGGTTGGTACACGTATTTGAAGGTATTCAGTATCTGTTTCTAGAGGTATTGACTCAGAGAAAAGATCGTTAATCTCAAATGCAAGGGGTGTGTTCTCTACATGGTATAGCGTCTCTCTTTCCCTCATGTTCTGGAAGAAGTGATTATTGATATTTGCCTCCAATACATCTGGAGAATCGCTGATACGTATGTGTAGTGTTCCCGGAGCTGGTTTCTCTCCATCGCTTACATCCAGGTATTCTTCACCGCCTACATGTGCCTCAATAGGATAATCGTTATCAGCGAGAATAGAGTCGATCTCAGATATAGGATTTATAAGTTCGGGCTTTGTCATCAAAATTCTCTCCCAATTACCCTTTAGCCTGTTGGACTCCATCTGTTTAAACCTGGATGGATCTACAGAAGTATCAATCTGATCAGACAGAATCTTTGCCTGATTTTTGTACAGCTCATCCAAATCCGATAATTCATAATCACCCATAGGGTTGTGTCTCCAACATACATATCTCAAAAAACTTTTTTTACATCCTCTCTTCTGTCAGATTCACACGCCCATCATGATCCTTTATATCAAAGTCACTAAGTGCTTCAACATCATCTCTGACAGAACCTGTTCCATCTAGGAACCGCGCCTCTATCTTGAGATCTACCTCGCTCTCGTCACCGTTTTCATTGAGCGGTTGTGTGCTATACTCCATCAGGCCTGCTGAACTAAGTCTGTTTAGGTCTGTCTTTACATTTCTAGCTGCCTCAAATCCTCTGGATTGACCATAGTGGTCATCTCCATCTATTGTTACCTGTCCGTTTTGCTCAAACTCTTCTATGCCTGCTGCTGGATCGTTAATCAACTG
>KB659958.1_pt219 | contig 26163 bp, 28 predicted proteins | sample 558768 | NCBI scaffold set KB644980.1 | reverse complement strand
CCCCTCGAATTAGATCACTTCGAGATCTGGATGGTCGAACTCAACATCGCACTCTTCACAACGGCAGACAGTGAGTCCATCTCGACCGGTCGTTTGTGTTTCTATCCACCGACAATCTACACCGTGCGACGAACGACTCGACCGCCTCCGTGCGTGCGACGACCCCCACTGCGTCGTAATCCCCGACGAAGTAGACCAACTCCAAAACAAAGACGTCCTCTCCGATCTGCAATGGACGCGGAATCTCATCGTTGACCGGCAAGAAGACGTCTTCAGCTTTCTCGACGAGCGCTTGAATAGTCATTTTGCCGGTCAACGATGAGGACTGCCCCTGCCCCATCGATCATTCTGGTCGTCATCGTTACTATGCTCCCGCTCACCTCTTGTTTGTGGCTTTGGTCGCACAGGTGGTCGAACGACCACTGTGCTTCAGTCTGGCGACACCCGAGTCCGTTTATCAGGAGATCAAAACAAAGCCGATCGGCTGCTGAAGCGTGAGCCACTTCTCGTGCTCGATCACTTCGGTGTCGTAGAACCACTCCTTGGCGTGTCTGTCCGTTTCCTCGAAGCCCTGCCGTTCGAGGAATTCGACGAAGTCAGGCTTGGAGCCGGCGCGACGATGATATCGAAGCTCGTTGAGAAACAAGCATTGAACGCTGAGATAGCGTAACCGCCGACAAGAACGTACTCGTAACCCGCTTGGTGAGCTCCTCAAGCAGTTCGATAAGCGCGTCACTTCGGTCATTGAAGCTCATGGCTGTGCCCGTTCAGTCTCTCGATACGTGACGCCGAGGTCGATGTCCTCGTACATCCGGTCAAGCATCGCCAGTGCCGACTGGAACTGGGCGTAATTCTCACGCGTGTACTCGATTGTCTCAGCTCTCGGGATTACCGGGTACTCTTCGATGTGTTCGATGTCGAGTGACGCGCGTGGCTCGAGGACGATCTGTAGCGGTCCGTCCAGCTCATCCCCCGGGCTGTCGCTCGAATGCAGTGAGGAGGTCGAACGACTCGAAAAACGCCTCCCAGTTGTCGACGTCCTGCTCACGGACGGCTATGAACAGCGGATAGCTACCCGGATCCGCTCAACTTGGTAGCCGCTTTTAGTCCATATGTAGACAGCGTCGATTCGACGCCGGAGAACAAGCTGTCGACCCTCCGGCTCAGCGTCCCGGTGACCGAAACGAGCAACGATGTCTGTAAGGAGCTGTCTGTTGCCGACGACACCGTCACCGGCTTGCCGACGTATGCCCTGACCGCCGTCCAGGGAGCGATCGACGCACACGATCCGGACATCCTGGTCTGTTCGACGAGCGATATCGTCCCGACGCTGTACGAGATGGCGACGGTCGCCAGTGTCGATGACTTTACCCTGAGCCGGTGGTCGGACGTCGATTATCAGCAGCTTGCGAGCCGATCGACGTACTCGAGCTACGGTCGCATCGGGCACTCGCCGGCTCGGTATAACATGCCCGGGCAGGCAATCATCGACAAATCGAGCACGTTCTTCTACGGGGAAACGAATCTTGAGGGCGTCCTCGACCTCGTCCCCCGGTTGAAAAAGCCCGTCCAAGAACTCGCGTGGGTCTCAATCGGGAACGTACTCACCGCTATCCAGGTCTGCGAGGCTCACGACTGCGGCGTCCTCGTGCCGAGGAACTCCTGGCGCCACGAGTTCTACAAGCCGATAGGGACGCTCCACGACGCCGACCGTGGCGGATTCATTTTCGCTCCTGAGGTCGGTCTTCACGAGAACGTCCACGAACTCGATTTTTCGAGCTTGTATCCGAATATCATCTGTACGCGAAACGTCCCGCTGGACGTTATCCGACGTGAGTGCCATCGTGACCGTGATGACGTCCCCGGGCTCGGGGTATGCCATCTGTGACGACCGGGGCTGCCTCGTCGACGTCCTCCAACCGATCATCGACGCTCGCGACGAGATCAAGGCGACCATCCGTCGCGAGAAGGATCGGGACGACCCTAACGAGGACCGACTGGCGGAACTCGAGGGGCGGTCGGGAGCACTGAAGTGGATTCTTGTCCCCTGCTTCGGCTATCAAGGGTTCAGCAACGCGAATTTCGGGCGGATCGAGTGTCACAAAGCGATCAACGCGTTCGCTCGCGAAATTCTGTTGACAGCGAAACAACGGCTGGAGACTAGCGGCTGGCGCGTCGTCCACGGCATCGTCGATTCGATCTGGGTGACGCCGGATCCCAACATCGACGACACCGATCTCCTCGGGAACGAGTGAGACGGTGGACCCGACAGAATAGAAACATGGTGTGGTAGTGGAATAGATGCCACTGACATGAGAAGCTAGAAAGAGGATCTTCGTCGGCTAGTCCGAGATGTACTCACTTTTTTTAAAGAGCCCCTGATCACAGACTCATACCGATACATCGATCATTCAATCTACTTCGTCTGTAGTTGTCAGAAAAACTGGCGATAACTCTCTCCCCACTTATTTTTGAGTCGATTTCTCGCACAATTCGTTTCAGTGCGATTGTAACTGTCGAGATGTCGGTTTGCCCAGACTCTCGTTGCAGTCTCATCATCCAAGTACATTCCAAGGATCTGAATTTTGTCGAATCCAGCCACATGGCTTGCCCAGACTCTTTTATGACCGTCTAAGAGAGTCAATGAATCGCTTTGAGCGCGAGTGTAAGTATGAGTATGGTTGCGATTCGCCCACACAAGAGGGGGCTTAGGTGGTTTTCCCCTGGCTATGATATCCTCAATAAATTGTCTATTGTCACTTATTGAAAATGTTCGGGAGTGGTATGGTGATGGATGTATCTGATTAATGTCAACTTCTATCGGTCCTCTTGATCCAACTTTCCGAAGTCTCGGCTGTGGAAACGCATAATAATCCACATCAGATCTTTCAAGTCGGGTCAGTTTGAGTGGTGCGACTCCAGAATAGTATTGAAATTCTGAGTCAAGATCTGGCGTGAACACAACAATTGCTATTGGTGAGTCACTCCTGTACTGTGGATTCTCCTCGGCAACAGTCGCCCTACGGCTGGGCACATCCCACTCTTCAGCCGTCACGGGTGGTGTATTGACTACCACTGCTCTGTCAGTGTCACTGCCATCCCTACCTTTGTGACCTGGAGGTTCCTTGTCAGTCACAATGTCTCCAAACGAGAGATCGTTTTCATGATTTTTCATGAATGTGTCCTGCTCAACAGCGTTGGCGTTAGGCTAAAATCGATGGATGCCTGCAGTAAAGCCCGGGGCGCGAAAGTGTCCTTTATTGGTGTCGTATGTGATATCAATAGAACGTATGTTCAGATAGTCTCAGTCTGCGTAATGACCAATAATCTGATCGACTTGACTCTCTGATTCGAGTACATCAGCGGCTACGTCTTCATCGCCATTGAATTCATACTTGAAGTAGCTCCCACCGCTTGCTCCTTTATTGACTTCCATGTGTTCAAGAAATGTCTTCAACGTTAGTTGATTGAGTCGCTGGTGCAGTGTCCGATCCGAGACACTGTCTCGTTGTCTTCTATCTGTAACAAGGAGAGAATCCCGCCGTTCACGGCGGGCGTGAATCCGACATGAGCGTTCCCTGAACCACGGACGATTACCGACTGGATATTCTACCGAGAGAAATAACTAAGACGAACAACATAGTTTATCTATGGCGATTCAGGTCACTCGCAGTTATGTTGGTCACATCACAAACCAGCAACGGGTACGAAGTGAAGTGATCTGGATGCGCTTGGGGACGCTGCCTCGAAACTCTGGAATGTCGCACGATGGACTGCTGATCGTGTGTGGGACGCAATTAGCGAAATACCCGATGTTGGTCCACTCAAAGCCTACATGAAAACCAAGTATTGCTGGAAGAACCTCAACCTCAACTCACAATCAAGTCAGAAAGTCATCGAAGAACTTTCAGACGCCTTCCAGTCGTGGTTCGACGTGCGACACAAAGACGAGACAGCGAACCCACCCGGTTACCGTAAGGAGTCCGACACACGACCACGCTCAACAGTTACGTTCAAAGAAGACGGGTTCAAACTCGACACCAAACACGATCAGGTTCGCCTCTCAAAAGGTGAGAATCTGACAGACGGATCGGATGGGGAGATTTCGTGCTGTGTGAGTTTGAAACCCGCACCGATGTTGCTCTGAACGAGGTTGATACCGTCCAGAACGTGAACGTCCGCGCTGTCTGGAACGGTGACGAGACGAGTGGACAGTGCATTTCGTCTGTAAAGAGACGGTAGGGACGCCTGAATCGCCCGGTGACGGTGTTGCCGGTGTTGTGTTGATCTTGGCGTGTCGAACATCGCTGCTGTCGCTTTCCCCGACGAGTACGTGCTGTATCCCGGCAACACGATCAAGCAGGACAACCACTACTTCCAGCACCGAGAGTACAATACTGAAGGTGAGAACGGGCCGTCACAACAGGCACAACGCTTGCGACGGAAACGGAGACGTCGTGAGACGCACTTCTACCACACGCTCACCAAGACGATCATCGGGGAGTGCGTGGATCGTAGTGTTGGGACACTCGTCGTTGGCTGGCCCGAAGATGTGCGGTCGAATGACCTTGGGAAGACAGCGAACAAATGGCTACATACGTGGGCCTACGACCGGCTGTATCAGTATCTCAACTACAAGGGCGAAGAACACGGTATTGAGGTGCTGAAAGAGAACGAGTGGAACACCTCACAGACCTGTTGCTGTTGTGAGTGTGGTGACACAGCCGATAGCAACCGTGTTGACCGTGGGCTGTACGTGTGTGACTCCTGCGGACTGGTAGCCAACGCCGACTGTAATGGGGCAGAGAATATCAGACACAAGATAACTCCGAATCCTGCTGTGGATAGGAGTCCCGGCTGTCTGGCACAGCCCTCGGTCTCCCTGTTCGCCAAATCACCGGGTGAGAGAGTCCCACAAGAACAGGGAGTACCGTAGACCAGCAAATATCCCAACGCTGCGGTACGGGAAGCCTCGTCGTAAACGACGAGGAGGATGTCACGGGAAGTTGATGTATCTGACAATGTGGACGGTAGGTTCGGTTGATTATTGTTAATAGTCGACTCGCCTCGACTTGGTGCGAGCCCACCGGATGAGCGATGATACTACTCGTTGTCAGCTAACGGATACGGATTGAGTACATGTATGATAATAACATCTATCAAAGACGTGGTTACGAATCTCGGATAGTCACTATATTACTGATTTCGAATCGTGCTCCGCCAGTTGTCGCCTCGGTTACTTGAATCGTCCAGTCGTGCGCAGAGACAACCGCCTCAACAATTGAGAGCCCAAGTCCAATCCCATCATCACCTGTCGAGAAACCCGCTTCAAATACATCTTCGTGTCTCGAATCGGGGATGCCTGATCCATTGTCTTCGATGTAGAAGCCGTCTTTCCCAGGCAGTGTCCCAACGCGAACCACCACGTCCTCACCACCGTGTTCGACCGCGTTCCGAAACAGGTTCTCGAAGAGTTGTCGAACGCGGTCAGAGTCTGCTTGAAAAAGCAGATCCACCTCAATGAGGAGTTCGGCGTTGCCCGTTTCAACCGACTGCCAGCATACCTCGGCAATCGATGACAGATGAACTCGCTCGGTTTCATCGACATCCTGTCCCTGTCGAGTCATAGCGAGCACATCGGTAATGAGGTCTTCCATCCGGTCAATTGCATCCTCAGCTATCTCGATATGTTCGTTATCGGTTTCGTTACGAGCTATCGAGAGTCGTCCTTGGGCGATGTTAAGCGGATTCCGGAGATCGTGTGAAACGACGCTCGCAAACTGTTCCAATCGATTCACGCGGTTCATCAGCCGACTGTGTTGGAGCTCGTTTTCGAGCATACGGGCGATAAGTTCTGCAAATAGTGTCTCGTCGTCTGTAAACGGGTGATCACGAGGAGCCTCGGCGATGAAACAGACTGTCCCATAGATTTCTTCATTAACTCTAATTGGTGTTCCATGGTAACAGTGTATTTCATGCGTTTCGAAGGCGGGATCGGCTTCTAATCCTTGATTCGGCACGTCATGTAGTGCAATCGAGTCACCGCGTTCGACTGTTCGCCGGCAGTACGTGGTTGAAAGATCAACCCGAAGACCTGCTGGAAACTCGCCATCTGGTGGGTCGGTACTGCTGATAGCTTTCCAGTACTCAGCTTGTTGATCAATTTTTGTCAAATGAGCGTTGTCAGTGTTTAGGTACTCCTCGCCCAGATCAAGTGCACGCTTAGCCTTCGCATCGAACGAGAGATCTGTTGCCATCACCTCATAGAGTTCTCGACGCGCTTGGACCGCACTTACTGTACCCGTGTTCATGTTTGCTCATCATAAGCATGACATAAAAAAATAACATGATAACTCCTACATCGGACACATATCTGAAACAAAAGAGGAGTTATTACCAGAGTATATGCATCAGTGACCAGGCTACACAGTAGTATGTATGTTATACGAAATCGGGAATCTGTATATGGCAATTAAATAACAGAGATAGGAGTCGGTGGTCTAGTTTACATGAATCATATACCATTCAGATAATGTGCAGACTCCTGTTCTGTTGTTCCCGTCCTGATTTGTGTGACGATGAATACCGCTGGATACACCGTACACATCCGAATACACGCTCGTCGCCACGTCGATTGTTCAATTCAATTTGCAATAGGTGGGCTCAGGCGGTAGTACAATTGAATACATACTTGTCCGACGGTTGATTTTGCTCCTAAATGGAACTGATGTCGACGTGAATTCGCACAGTCTTTATATTGTCTCTATCACGCTCAATGATGGTGTATACACGTCGAAAAATAGGACATATATGATGTCTAATCTGATGACTCTTTGTCGGAGATGCCATAGCTCAATACGCCCTCACACGCTCATTTCCTCTCGTCATCTAATCCAATGAAATCAGATGGTGGGTCCTCGTCCTCGAAATATGATCGGAGAGCGAGTTTTGTCCCGAGATACGATGCCCCAATCAGCAAAGCAAATACGATTGGTGTCCAAAAGAGAAGAAATGCTATTAGAGACATAGTCGAATATTATATCTACTTAATATATGTCCATCGCTCGTTATCTGAACCGGTTGTAATATACAGGCGACATGACCACAGATACACGAGGCAGACACGATTTGGAGTTTCTCAGTCGGGACCCGCAGGACGATATTTCATCAGATGAGATCTCTCCGAGCCAATACTGAAATGAGAATGTGGGGTGATTATTAGATTACCGTCGCAACTGACATCGGGTACATGTAAGCGAGTGTATAACACAAATATATACTCGATGTCAGTTGAGTTGGTTCTCAGGCATAATCCAGATTTATTATCTGGTGATAGTGGTGAGTGGGATTATTCTTAGAGATTTTGTCTGTACCCCCCGGTGCAGTGACGGAGCGGGACGAGTCCGCTCCACCACAACTCATGCTACCGGGAGTAGCGATGCGGGTAGCTCCGACCAACAGATCGTCCTCGTCCTCGTCCTCGTCCTCTCACATCTCGTGAACCGACTCCTCCAGCGCAAAGGCGGGAACCTTCCCGTCGTGGACCGACCAACGCTTACGAAGATCGTCTAGTTCGCTCACCAGACCCGGTAGAACGAGTCCTGACCTACGCTCTCGACACGCAATCTCACCATCCTCTGTGAACACATTGAGACTCTCAGTCAATAAGACCGGTTTCGCGACCGTGCTGAATACACAGTGGGTGTCGGTCGCACCGTCTGATACACAACTGAGAACGAATATACACGTCCGCGACTTGTCCTATCCGAGATCGACGGTCACTCCCCGGCAGGACTAATAGTAAGACCGTTGTCGAAGATGGCTTCAGGGTCATACTCGCGCTTGACCGTCCGGAGGAAGTCGAGGGCGTCGCCGTAGGCCTGTTCGGTCCAGTTCTCCCACTCTTGTTCCTCTACGCCGGCGTACCCGGCGTAGGCACCCTCGCCACCGCGGTCCCGGAGGGCACGTTCGGTCTCCCTGGCCCACTCGATGTGGGCGAGGTTATCGTGGGACTCCCAAGCCGCCTCGACGACGATCATGTGAGACTTCCCCGCCCAGGGGAACGGCGAGGATCCGTCACCGACGACGGCGCCACCCATTGGCCAGATTCCGACGCCGTCCATCGGTCCTGGGGCAGCCGCCGTTCGGTCGAGGACGAACTCGTGGAGGTCGTCGGTCAGGTCGTCGACAAACGCTGACCGGTGAACGTACTTCCGACCCCAGGGGTGGAGTATCGTCCCCATCTCGTGAAGCATCTCGTAGGGGACGGGGCCGCTGTTGTCGACCAGCGGTTCAGTCACCGACCGGAGAGGAGCGAACGTCTCCATGCCGGCTTCGGGGTCGCCTACATAACAGCCGATGAGGACCATCGCCTCCTCGCCGTGGTGCTCTGGGGGGATCCCGGGGATCGCCGGCACGTCGGCATAATTGCAGAGAGTCGTCGCCTCCGGCGGGGCGGAGTCGACGAATTCGCGGAAAGCCTCGAACACCTCGGCGGCGGTCGATCGGGGGTAGAATACGCTCAACCCGCCGACCATCGGTCCGACCTCGAAGCAATCGAACTCGAAGTTGGTGACGATACCGAAGTTGCTGCCGCCGCCGGTCTGGATGGCCCGGAACAGGTCGACGTTTTCCTCCGGAGAGGCTCGCAGACGGTTGCCCGCCGCAGTCACCACTTCGACGCTCCGGAGGGTGTCGACAGCCAAGCCGTGCTTCCGGCGAATCCAGCCGATGCCGCCTCCCAGGGTGGTCCCCGCGATGCCAGGACCCCCCGCGCTGCCGGTCGGGAACGCCAGCCCATGCTCTTGGGTAGCCGCGAGCGCGTCGGCGGTGCTATTGCCCGGACCGACGTTCGCTATCTTCCGGTCGGCATCAACGTCGACGTGATCGATGTTCCGAAGATCGATGACGACCCCATTCTCCGCGATTGCGCTCCCGGTTTGGTTGTGCGCGCCTGCCCGAACCGAGAGCGGAAGCTCGTGGTCACGGGCGAACTGCACTACTGTCGCCACGTCCTCGCTGTCTCCAACCTGTACGACCAGTGCTGGGTACCGGTTGACCAGTCCGTTCCATGTGTCGCGTGCGCTGTTGTACGTCTCGTCGTCCGGTCCAACCAGTTCTCCGGTGAGCCCCCGTGCGAGCTCGCCGACCGTCTCCTCGCCCAGTGCGCCGATGATTCCGAGTGGATGCACGTTCGAAAACACGACAAATTGTCACTACTTCTTTTCTGTTATAAATATTAGCGTCGCTGCCACGGTCGTCTCAAGTTAGGAAAGAGGCGGTTGATGTTCGAATGCTCTATGTTCGAATTCAACCGCCTCAGTGAGCTTTCAGATAGTCGATGTCTTCGACTTGGAGGTGCTCAATTCAGTAGTCGCAACCGCGCGGGCAGCACCACAGGCAGTCCCATCGTTCGCCGGGCTGCCCTTGGGTGTGAGAACGCGAAACATGAATCTCAATCAAGTGTGTTCTGTTTACCCACATGACCTCGAGGCTGTTTGCCGGTCTGCCGTACATCGACCTGATGGACGTCGTCTCCTCGCGACCACCTAGTCAGTACACAACCAGCACCCGGATATCGTTGCGATCGAGATGGTTACGCGACTATCCGGCTTTCGACGAGACGAGGAACCGATGAACTCCGCAACCCGAGGGCAGTTCCGTGCGCTCGAGCAGCCATACATCCAAGACATCGAGATCGAACTCGACACGCTTGACGCTCAGGTCAACAGTGGCTCCCGCGTCGTCGACTGGAGCACGTTGAGGAAAGTCGCCCGGTTCACCCATCAGACCCGCCAGAACGGCTCTGAGATGTTGCTCCGTCATGAGTCGATGAGGCTGGAATGCGCCTCCGCCCCTCGGCGGGGAGTCCGTCCGTCAAATCAATGATGATCCCATCGTGTTTGAACTTTGCGTCGAAGGCGGGTTCCACGTCGGCAAAGTCGATAGTGACTGAATCGGTTTCGAGCGGCTGATAGAGGTCGTAGTAGTCACAGGCGGTCCCGCGCTGATAGATCGCCCGGAGTTTTTCGGCGAAGATCTCCTCGACGCTGTACGCTTAGAGGTCGAACTCGGGCACGTCTTCGTGCGCGTGAGTGTGCTGAACGGGCTCGAAGGCGACGTGCTCATCGACCATCACGTCGATGCTGGTCGTGTTGGGATGGTTGGTTGAGGACGGTCTGGTACTGAATGCTGATGTCGACGTAGTGGGTTGGGTAGTGGTCCTGTTGAGATTCGTGGTGCTCTCGAATCTCGAATTCGATGCCAGAGCGGTCGGAAATCGTCTCGAGGACCGTTCGGAATTCTTGTTTTGACCCATAGTACTCTCCTTCGACACCAAAATCGACGTCCTCCGAGAATCGCCACGACTGCGGGACATACAGCTTGGACAGCGCGGTCCCACCTTTGAACAGGAGGTTGTCGCCGTAGTCGCTCGTGAAGATTCCCCAGAGGAGCCACGAATTGACGTAGTTCTTTTCGGCGTACCCTTGCCGAACGCCCAGTTCGCGAGCGAGAATCCGGGGTCGATCCTGACTGAGCATCGCGATCAGGACTCCGTCGGCTCCAGCATGGCTGGCTCGACGTTGATCCGGAGGCGATACGTGCTGTCGGTCGATCCAGTGACGGGCCGTGTCGGGTCCAGCGGGGAATAGCCACTCGTGAACGACGCGACGAGTTCGTCGGTAGCGTGGAGGTCGATGCCGAGCTGGTCGGTGAGGTAGACGATCCGCTTGGTCGCAGCGCCGTTCGTCGACGGTGCGCATCGCGGTTGCGACCTCCCGAAGGCCACCACAGAACCCGTGGTGGTTCGCACAGTCGACTAGCGTCTTCTCCAGATCGCTGACCTGCACGGTCGTGCCTTCGATGGATGTCGGCTCAAAGCCGAAGAATTTCCGCTCGGTGAGTGTCGTGACGCGGTACGGAACGCCGTGGATCTCTCGGTTTTGCGCTCGAGTCGACGTGACGACGTACACCGTCCGGGGGACCTGTTCGGTCAGCCCGTGGTGACTGAGGGCGCTGTAGTAGCCGATGTACATCGGCTCGGCGACGTGGGACACTCTCACGCGTCGTCGACCGTGTCGCCATCGCCGACGTTCACCTCATCCAGAGATGCCCCACCCTCCTCGATGTCGTAGTGCTCGTGGACGACGGGCCGCAGCACCTGCAGAATCATCTCCGCGGCCAGCGGCGAGATGTCGAGATCTTCCGCCATCAGCCGGTGGGTGACCTCGCCGCGCTCGCGGGCAACTGTGTACGTGAGCGCCGTTGCGAGACCGGCGACGCCGTGGCGCTCGATGTAGGTGCCGATGTCGTCGTCCGTCTCCCGGCGGCTGACGGCGTCGATGAGCGCCGGCGTGATCGTGTACTCGCGGTCACCAGCGGCTGTGGTTACGGTTATGTCAATCTCCCGGGTGGCGTACCGACGTGGCTGCCCGCCGTCGGTGACGTCGACGACGCCGGCGTCGACGAGCCGGTTGACGTAGCTGTAGGCGGTCCCCTGGGCAAGTTCGAGGTCGTCCATCACGTCCTGGACTGTCGCCTCCCCCTCCCGAGCGAGGTACGCATACAGCTGGTCAGCTGTGGCACCTCGAGGAGGTCCGCGACTGAGAGGAAGTCGCGGACGATGTCGCCGTCAGTGCGATTTGAAGTGCGTGACACTGACCGTTCTTGATTGCAATCTACAGCGAATCAGTAAAGAGTGCTTGGGTCACTCCGCCGGCGCAACGAGATGCTCCTCGATGTCGCGCGTCCAGTACGTCGCGAGCCGGCTCCGGCTCCGGCTCCGTCTGAATCGCACAGTCGACGCAGATCGGGTGAGTGACCCGTTCGTCTTGTCCCCAAGTGTGGGCCTCACCAGTCTCGGTACCGGGAGGACCGTCGCCTCATGAAGTACGCGTTGGTGCTCTACTCGGATGTCGAAGCTGCTCGCGAGCAGATGATGGATGTGGCTGACCGCGCCATGCGATAATGCCGCCTTACGGCGGGTTTGATACGCTATTCAACTGGTCGACGTTGTTGTCCTCGTACGCTGCCCACCACATTGCGTGGACGGCACGTGTCACGAGTGAGACCTCAGTCACGTCGATACACGACGGTTCGGCGTCCGTCGTTGCGACCGCAGGCGGGGGATGGAAATGACTCTCGGGCGAGTGTGTGTTCGGGTGACGATCGAAGCGCCAATTGACATCGTCGCTATCGACGTAATGGAACGAATACATCCCCAGTTCGCTCCACTGGATATCGAGCCGAGCGCTCTCGGCATCGGCGAGCCCATCGCTGAGACTGATCTGCAGTTCCGTGGGAGCGACGATATCGTCGTACGCTGTGGCGTCAACGAGTGGTTCGAGGTCGAGCCAGAGGTCACGAATCCGCTGGAGTGCCGGAAGATAGATCGGTCCAAACTTGCCGGTGCGGTCGTCGCTCATACGGCGAGCTGATGGCTGGCCTCGTCGTACGCGAGTGCTGCTTGCGCAACGGCGAGATTCTGTCGCGTCGTGCGCCACGCGGTGAGGTCATCCCAGCCCTTCGTCTCGCCGGCTTCAAGCTGCTGGGCGAGTTCTTCCGGGGACACCACATCGTACCGGTCCTCGTAGCGCCGGATCTCGGCCTTCATCTCTTTGATACTGTCCAGTAACTCCGGTCGAGTGACTTCCTCGCGCAGCTCGCGGATCCGGGACATCAACACCCGATCACTGTTGCGCTTGTACAGCGTCGTCTGGTCGTCCTGTTCCGTCTCGGCGAAGCCCGTGTTCACGAACGATTTGCAGTGGCGACGCGCTGTCGGCTCGCTTACGAGGGCGCGCTCGCCGATCTCGGCTGCCGACTGCCCGTTGTGGGTCTGTTCAACGACTTCGTACACCCGCTCGAACGGCGTCGTGTCGTCTTTCCAGTCTGTCTTGACCTGCTCGTTGACGTCGTCCCACATCTCGGTCATACTGGGTGCTACGCGGGCTAGGAACAAGTAGTTTCCTGAGAAAACTATCTCTTTTTGACTGTGTTCGTGCAGGAGCGTTCTCAGGCTACCTGCTCTTTTAGTGTTTAGTGTCTCGTAATGCGCCCGGACAGTCGTCGGCGTGACGTTCCCGGACTCGGCGACAGCACACTGCGTCACCCACCGCCCCTTTTCTTGACCGGCCGTGTAGAGACAGACCGCGGCGAAGCCGGTCGTCACCCCCGCCTCCTCGGCTGCTTCGGCAAGTACTCGCGCCCGGCGTTGGATCCGCTCCGGGCAGTCGAGGTCGGATGCCAGCCGCGGAATGTAGATCGTCGGCCTCACGGGTTTGGCTGGGAGTCCCAGCTCCTCGTTGAGTGTCTTGTACGCGTTCGTGACCGGCGATTCCCCGACCGTCGCCTCCGCGGCCTTTCCCCTTGTCCTGGAGGTAGCGCTCGAAAGACTCGGTGAGAGAGGTCAGTGGCGTCCGTTCCGTCGATGAATTTCGGTCCATAGTCTTGTGGAGTAGGGAACGTAGTCAGTCACAGAGACAGACGCCGCCTTGCCGGATCTGGCTTACTGCGAACTGATGGACGGCGCTGGCGAGGTCAGTCATTGCTTCTGCTTGGTCTTGAGTTGGACGCCCACCGCCGTAATAACTCTCTGTCCGGTTCTCGCTGTAGAGGTCCTTCATCGCCTCTGCAGTCTCTCGCTCAAACAGCCCGATCTGGTGGGCACGGTCGTAGCTGAACTGGTGGTCCTGAAAGTCCTGAAGCGTATCGTTCGTCATCGCGAGCGCGTACGCCTCGATCGACCGTTCGATAGCGCCAAAGCAAACCTCGATGACGGCCGTATAGTACCCGTCCTGTGCTTGGAGGGTATCAACGACCTCGAGGAGACGACACGCTTTCGTCAGCTGTGTCTTCCAGTCTTCATCGGCACTGATTCCGTCCTCGAACGCTGTCCGACCGCGTCCCACCATCTCGAAGGCATCCTGTGCGCGGTCGAGTGCTGCGAGCACAGCGGTCGGATCCGAGCCGTTACTCATCGGTGGCCCCTTCCTCCAAAAGGAGGTTTTCGACGGTTTCGAAGTCACTCGTCTTGTAGACCGGAATGCCTGACACGACGATCTCCCGGATGTCTTCGGTGTACGCCGGGATCGCCTGAACGGCCTCGACGTCAATATCGTAGGCGTATCGGTCACCATCGAACTCCGTGTCTTCGAGGTCACGGGCAATGGCGTTCGCTTCTCGTTGGCTTTCGGCTCGCCCAGACCGGGTTAGTACCCAGAGATCGATATCGCTCCGTCGGTCAGCCTCGCCCCGAGCCACACTCCCATAGAGGATGATGCCGACGACGTCGTCGATGTTCTCACGGAGCTCCGTGACCGCAGCTTTGACCGGTTGGTGATACTCTGATTGGGGGATGCGGAGGATTGGATCGTTCGGGATGGACAGACGCTGCCTGTTGATCTGGACGAGTCGCTGGTTGCTTTCGGGAGATTCGACGACCAAGTCGTTCGCGCTGAGAACGTTCACTGCCCGTCGGACGGACTGATGTGAGTGACCGATCTGTGTCGCGAGTTCTCGCAGTGAGAAGTCACTGAATCGGTGGTTTGTTAAAAAGAGAAGGACATCGCTCGTCGCCTTATGTTTGAATAAATCTGGGTCTGAAGGAGGTATTGAAAGAGAAATAGCGACTCCAGACGAATTCTCGGTATCCGCCTCACGGTTCATATGCCGTATCACGGACCACTACTATAAAAATATTATACGTGATCGGGAGTTGCCCTAAATATCTACTCTAACAGCAACGGACGTGCGGAGAACGAGGTCCGTCAACGCCGGGTCACTACGTTCCGTCAGAGGCGTCTGATCGATCACGAGGGCTGTCCACGCCGGCGAGGTCGGCTCGGCCGAAGAGACCCAAGAGATCTCGGACCCCGTTATTGGCGACGCTACCCTGGGGGAAGCGCCGTTGTGAGGGGGTTGCAGCATTCGTGCTTCACCGACGGCGGCGGGGCACTTCAAAGTGGTCGTGATTACGGGCATAATCAAGACCACTCGTTGGATTCGGCTCAACGGGTGAATTCGGGCATTTAGAGTCTATTAGCGCCAGAATTCTACACTTAGAGAATTTGTATATCGTATGCCGCTATACAAAATCCCAGACATACAAGATCCCAACTTCGCAGTTTGGATTTCTACAAATCAAACGTCAGGTGATAAGTCTGATCTCAGGGCAAACAGAGGCAATACTGATGTCTCTCACTGCTTATGGGTATGCTGGCGGTCGCCTGATACTCCCTTTCAGCACGAAAGTTCGACCGGATGTACGAGGACCTCGACCTCGGCGTCACGTATCGAGAGACTGAACGGGCACAGCCATGAGCTTCAACTACCGAAGTGACGCGCTCATCGAACTGCTCGATGAGCTCACCCAAGAGGGCCACGAGTACGTTCTTGTCGGCGGTTACGCTGTCTCAGCGTTCAATGCTCGCTTCTCCACGGACCTCGATATCGTCGTCGCGCCGGACTCCAAAGCTGACTTCGTCGAATTTCTCGAACGGCGGGAATTCGAGGAAACGGACAGCCATGCCAAGGAGTGGTTCTACGACACTGAGGTGATCGAGTACGAAAAGCGTCTTACGCCGCAACAGCCGATCGGCTTCGATCTCCTGGTAAACGGACTCGGATGTCGCCAGACTGAGGCACAGTGGTCGTTCGACTACCTGTACGACCACAGCCACCAACAGGAGGTGAGCGGGGGCACAGTGACGACGACGGCCAGAGTCATCGATGGGGCAGTCCTCGTCGCGGCAAAGCTCCATAGCGGCCGTGAAACTGACCTTCGTGACGTCCTGGCAGTGGCAGAAGAAATCGACCTCGACGCTGTCACGCCCCACCTACGGCGAGGGGACGACGATGCGCTCCGGGAGCAACTCGAGCGTGGACTGGAAATCTTAGAGAGCGACGAACTCAAGCACGGATTTCGGAGCGACTTCGGGGCCTCCGCTGTTTCAGAAGAAACGGTCGACGCTCTTCAAGAGTATCTGAGAGAGCAGGTGAATAGATTGGATTGAGAGTTAGTGGTGGCCGTAAACTACTCTGCAAACACTTGATTGTCGAATTGTCGGATGATTAATCCACTAAGTCCATCATCGGGCGAAGTTCCGATTGAATATCCGCCATCTGATCCAAGCTCCAAGTAAACTGCTCTTCAACGCCAGCGTCAGTAAACCGAAGTGACGCTCGTACATCCCGACTCTGGTCGTGTTGTAGAAGTGCGAGAGCATACGCAAGCATCTGGGGTCGATAGTGCTCTGCGAGCTCAGTCGATGTCGTCGATGAAAGGTCGTTTGTCTTGTAGTCAATAATGTGGTAGGCCTCTGGCGTAACGAGCAACCGGTCGATATCACCGACAATCCGAGACCCATCAATTCGGAGGCAGAGCAGAAAGCCTCGAATACGGCACGGTGATCAATATTGCGTCCCACGACGGAGTAGACGATCCTGGAAGATACGCACTCATCACCATCGATGCCTCGAACGAGTCCATCGAGTACGAGTTCTACGACACTCGCCATCTGCTAGGGAGTCGACTGACTGATCTCGTTCAGGTCGGGAGAAAGCGAGTTGAACAGTTCAGTGAGTTAGGGATCACTAGCCCAGATGAGATTACCGAAGAACGGCGTTCCGAACTCGAAGCCCTCCCCGGAGCCTCGTCATGGCACGTGGACCGGTGGATTGCTCACCGACAGGCGTTCGAAAACGATGAGGTCGTGATTCTAAACAAGTCCGCCTTCGACGACCTTCACGATACGGAGCCTCTCCTCTTGGACATAGAGACGGACCTTCAGCAGGATCGGATCTGGCTGGTCGGCACCTACAGTTACCAGAACGATGCGTACCGACAATTCTTCGATCCGGACGACGAGTCAGCACTCCTTCAGGAGCTGTCTGAGTACCTTGATAATCATGGCTCTGAGCCAATCATCTACTACGGAGGGAACTACTTCGACGAACAGTGTCTCAGTCGAAGATTCGAGGAACACGGCATCCCTGAAGGGATCGATCATCTGGAGCGAGCACACGACCTCGGGATAACCGCACAACAGGAACTCTTCGGCCCCTTCAATCGGCATAAATTGGACGTCGTAGCGAGCGCGCTCGGCTTTGAATATCAAGACCCGACCGTGGATGGATTTCTCGTCGGGAGCAAGTACACACGATATCTCCTCGACGGCGAAGAGCCAGACTGGGATCAACTCAAACAGTACAATAACGACGATGTGACCGCACTGAAAACAATCGTCGATCACATCAGATCGTAGGCTCGTATACGGATTTGCGAGGAAGTTTTCGTGAACTTGTACTGGAGGCGGAGAACATTCTTAACCAACAATTGGGCCGGGAGTACCCGAATCGTTGGTTAATCCGACGATACTGTCCGCCTCCCACTCTGGAAACGTTCTCGGAAACGGTCGGACAATAGCAGAAATCAGTTGCCTGAGTCCGGTTCTACATACCTCTCAGCCTTTCCCTGAAACACGGAAGCGCCACGCCGCGGCTTATCGGGAACGTAGACAACTAATCGGGTATGGGAGAACACTCAACATCGAACCGATTGGGGGTAGACCAGCCGACACGGGGCGCAGACCGCAATCGGTCCCTTGCTGACCAGGCCGATCCGGCTACGGACGAGATGCTGCTGCCACAGCTCGACGACGGCATCACGCTGCTCGACGTCGAGGGAGGCCGCGGCGTCCCGATCCTGCAGTCGCTCGTGCTCGACCATCTCCTCCTGCACGACGGGCCCGCCTTCTGGGTCGACGCAAACGGACACGCAACGACGACGACACTCGCCCAGATCGCGCCCATTGACATCCTCCCATCCCTGAAGGAATGGGATTCCTCCGGTGGAGATATTGGCTATGCCGTACCCACGGAGGCAAGTTTCCCCTTACGGGTACTCCGGTTTGTGCGCTCCTCGTTGGGACTGGCCCTCTCGGGAGAGCGTGATAACTCCGACCAGATATGGTCGTCCCACTTGAGGCGCACGGGCCGTGCCATCGACCCGACGTCCAGATTTATGCCAGCCTGTCGTTCGAGGAATGTCCGTGACGCACCGAGGTCGGCGTGCCCCTCGTAGCCACACGAACAGCGGAACACGTCACCAGTTCGCTCCGTCTTTTCGCGTTCACCGCAAACCGGACATTCCGCCGTCGTATACGCCTCCGACCGCACTCTCACCGTGATACCGTATTCTTCGGCGGTTGTGGCAAGCCGGTCGGTGAACGACCGATACGCCCAGAATTGGTGGGTTTTCTCGTTGACTTCCGCGCTCCAGTGTTCCGATAGCACGTCCGTGAGGTTGCCCACGTACACCGTATCGACACCTTCGGCGTATAGTCGCTCGATCAAATCCCGCACGAGAGCGTCTTGGGCGTGGTCGCGGCGGCGCGTTCGCTTACGGTACAGGGATCGAATCCGCTGACTGCTGTTTCGGCCCTCTCGGAGTTTCGATTGGAGCCTCGCGATTTCTTCGGTGGTTTCACGAAAGCGGGCAAACAGGTCGCGTCCCTCGTAGAGATACTGCTGGCCGGTGGTGGTGGTACAGGCGACGAGATTGTTCGCGCCCACGTCCAGAGCGGCTTCTTCTGAAGCCAGTGGTGAATCCTGTCGAGAATCCGGGACAGTGACAGGCTGAATGGCCCTGAACATGTCGTCGATCTCGTCGAAGTACAGTTCCAATCGGCCCTGTTCGCCGTCCCACTTGGGAGCGCCGCAGACTTCGAGCCACAGGCGGTCGTAGTAGCCAAGGCCGTACTCGTCTTTCAGGTCTTGGCCGACGGGGATTTCGAGGCGACTCCGTTCACCGGTTTCGAGGGTGTAGGAGTCGTTGCGGATGTACGTCCGCAACTCTCTACCGGCTTCCTCGTTGCCCCAGTAGCCGGGCGGGGCGGCGTCCTCACCATCTTCGCGGGCGGCGAAGAACGACCGCCACGCCTCGCTGTTCTTACGGATGACTTGTTGGGCGGTAGCGGACCCGAGAACACCGACGTATTGTTTGCGGTAGTCGGCAGTATCCCACACGGAGTCGCCGTCGAAGAAGTTCTGGCGGCGCTCGTAGTTGAGTTCGTTCCACAGGCTGGCGGAGGCGTCCAATAATTCGCGAAGCAGCTGCTCGTCCTCGGTGGAGAGCGGTCGGACCGCGAACGTGTTGGTTCGCCTCACGACAATAGACATTTGTACTTTAATGTCTAAATGTCTTTTGGACATAGACGATGCGACCGAACATCGACATCTCGCACACGCTGAACGGGCGGGTGAAAGACTACGCCGAACAGGAGGACAAGGACCTCGAAGAAGCCTATCAAGAGATTATCGAAGCCGGTCTTGAGGCGGTGGAACATCCAGGCGAGCCGTAGCGCCTGGATTGTCGGGCCGTGTTGTCGCTCAGACCCAGTCTGAAAAGATGGGGCCACTCGCTACGTATCATTCGAACCAAGCTCATTCTGGAAGCCTTCTCGGAAACATTCGGACGACCGCCAAAATCCAGCGCCTAAGTCCGATTTACCGCATTATCCGGTCATTTCCTGGAAATGAGGAAGTGACACGCCGTGGCTTATCGGGTACGTGGCCATCTATTCGAGTATGCCCGACTGTTCCACATCGACGCCAAAACGATTGGAGGTAGACCAGCCAACACGGAGTGCTGACCGCAATCAGTCCCTAGTTAATCGCGCTGATCCAGACACCGACGGGATGCTGCTTCCCTCACTTAACAACGGTATCACGCTGCTCGACGTCGACGGCGATCGGGGTGTTCCGCTCCTTCAGTCCTTGGTACTCGATCATCTCCTCTTACACGACGGGCCCGCTTTTTGGGTTGACGCAAACGGGCACGCGACGACGACCACGCTTGCTCAGATTTCTCCTAGTCAACGGTTGCTCAACCGAATCCACGTGGCACGCGGATTTACCGCCTACCAGCACTACGGTGCCGTCTGTGATCTCCCGACGGCAGTGAACAAGTCGATCCGGACGTCCACCATCGGCGCCGGGGCGGCCGGTCGAGGGGGACCAAGTCGTGACGAGGACACGTCGCCCCACACACCCGCCCTCATCGTCGCGCCGGCGGTCGACACCCAGTACCGCGCCGACGATACCCTTGGAGAGATCCACGCGAAAACCCTTCAGGCCCGAACTCTCGCCCGGTTGTCGACCTGCGCCGATGGGTACGACATCCCAGTGCTCGTTACGCGAAACGAACGAAACGAATTCACCGAGTCAGTCGCGACGGTCGCCGACCACCACCTGGAGTGCGAGCAGACGCGGATGGGCCCACGGGTTGTCGGCGAGGACTTCGAGACGCTCGTCTATCCCGTCGACGACGGCGCGTACTACCAGACGACATTCGCATACTGGCAGCAGCTGCTCGCGGCACGCGCCACGCAGGTCGGCGTGGAACCGACGACGCCGGCGCCGTCGACGCCGACTCCCGAAGGCGTCGGAACGGGCGTCACGGCTGAGGGTGAGACGGTGTCGGCTACCGCAGATCCCCTGCTCGATGCGTGGACCGCGACCGGAACAGGAGGTCGATAGCGATGGGACGCACGAATCCGACGTACCGAGATGCACTGCGGGCCATCGAAGAGCGCTGGGCGGAGTTCCGGCGGGCACTGCGGCGTCGCGACCAACCGCGCTTCGACCGGCTGTTCGAGTACGCCCGCGAGCACGCTGACGCGAGCGGACTGTTGAACCACCAGAATCCGCTCCTGCCGGCGCTGCTCAGCATCGATCTCGAACAGGAGGGTCGGCTCGACGACCACGAGGAACGCCTCGAGGAGCTCGAAGCCGCGGTCGCAGCACGCGATGACCAAGAGGCCGCTCCACCGGACGCGAACCCGTAACGATGCCGTTCACTATCGACTTCCTCGATGACGGCCGCGTCCTGGAGTGGAAGGCAACTGCCGACGGCGCCGTCGCGACCGAGCGCGATGATATGTAGGGAGCGGAGCCAACATCTTCAGGGGTGGTCTGAGCGCCAATATGGCCTTGTCTATTCACTGACTACGACTCGTCTGGACGTTCCACCGCTTCCAACCCCGCTTCGATCACCTCTCGATACGCCTCACTCAGACTGTCCACATCGGCAGCCTCCTTGTAGTCCTTCACGCGTCCAGCCAGCGTGTGGCTGATGTCGATGTTTGGTCTCATCGTCCAAAAGACCTTTAGTCATAAGCGGACAAGAAACTGTTGTCGTGAGGCGAACCAACACCTTCGCGGTCAGACCGCTTACTGACGGCGACGAGCGGCTACTCCACGAATTGTTGGACGCCTCCGCCAGTCTCTGGAACGAACTCAACTACGAACGTCGCCAACAGTTCTTTGATGGCAAGTCAGTGTGGGACACCGCCGACTACCGGAAACAGTACGTCGGTGTCCTCGGCTCTGCCACCGCTCAACAAGTAATCCGCAAGAATAAGTCGGCGTGGAAGTCGTTCTTCGCTGCCCGTGAAGACAGCGGGGATGCCGCTCCGCCCGGTTACTGGGGTAGCGAAGACGCCGGACGTGAGCTGCGTACGTGTATCCGGAACGACCAGTACACGCTTGAGTTCGGCGAGCGGAGTCGAGTCGAGATCCCCGTAGGGCAAGACTTGAAAGAGAAGTACGGACTTGGATACTACGAGCGACTCCGTCTAGAACTTGTTGGGAGCCCGAAGTGGGACGGCGAGAAAGGGCAGTTGGAAATACAGTACGACGAAGTGAGCGACACGTTCAGAGCCTTTCAGCCCGTCACAGTACCAGATTCGCAACGGGATTCACCACTAGCCGACGAATCGGCTGCTTTGGACGTGGGCGCAAACAACTTCGTCGCCTGTACGACGACGACCGGGAAACGGTTCCTCTACGAGGGTCGCGAGTTGTTCGCTGACTTCCGTGAGACGACCGAAGAGATTGCCCGTCTAAAATCTAAACTCCGCGAGGGTCGGTACAGCAGTCAGCGAATTCGTCGACTGTACCGGAAGCGAACGCGTCGCCGTGACCACGCGCAGGAAGCACTCTGTCGTGATCTGATCGAACGGCTGTATGATGAGGGCGTAGCAACGGTGTACGTGGGCGACCTCACTGATGTGCTCTCGACACACTGGCACCCAGAAGTCAACGAGAAGACCCACCAGTTCTGGGCACATCGCTCGTTTGTCGACCGCCTCAAAGACACTGCCGAGGAGTACGGAATCTTTGTCGAAGAGCGGTCAGAGGCGTTCACGACGGTAACTTGTGTCGAGTGTGGCGAGCAGGTGGAGACAGAGCGGTATGGCGACGTGTTTCGGTGTTCGTGTGGACACGAGAGCCACGCTGATCTCGACGCCTCACGGACGTTTCTTGAACGGGAGACTGGCACTGAATTCGAGACAGGGTCGATGGCACGGCCCGTGCGCCTCACGTGGGACGACCACACTTGGTCGGAGTCACCACGCTCTCCCGAGAGGGCCAGTCCCAACGAGGAGCGCACAGACCGGAGTACCGGCGACGGGAAACTTGCCTCCGTGGGGACGGCATAGCCCACAGCCTCACCGGAGGAATCCCACGGTTCAGCCGTGGGAGGATGTCAATACACCCCACGCTTCTACGTCTTCCCTCATGCCCCAGAGGCCGACCTCGACCTTACGATCCTCCAGTCGGTGTACGACCAGCATCCGTCGTCACCACGACCGAGATGGTTGCGAGAAAGAACATCGTTCTCTGAAATCCGGAAGTGACACGCCATCGATTATCCGGAACCCCACTATTGGTTCTACAGGAATGCCGTTTACAATCGACTTCCTGGACGACGGCCGCGTCCTAGAGTGGGAGGCGACCACCGACGGTGCCGTCGTAACAGAACGAGACAAGTACACCCCGCGTTTCTACGTCGCCCCTCGCGACCCTGACTCCGATCTCGATCTCACGACGCTCCAGTCGGTGTACGACCAGCACCCGGACGTCGTCGCGACCGAAATAGTTGCGCGACGCCCCGGCTTTCGACGAGACGAGGAGGCCGTTCTCGCAGTCGACGTTGCCCACATCGATCGCGTCACTCCACTCGCCCGGCAGGCGCGCCAGCTGTCGGCCTATCCAGTCGGGGATCTCGCCTGCTTCAACGTCGACTTCTCGCGAGAGTTCCGGTACTGTCTGGAGACCGGTGTCGATCCGACGCCGGCGAGCGAGCTGTCGACCCTCCGGCTCAGCGTTCCGGTGACCGAAGCGAGCACCGACACCTATGGGGAGCTGTCCGTTGCCGGCGACACCGTCACCGGCTCGCCGACGGATATCCTGACCGCCGTCCAGGGGGCGCTCGAGGCACACGATCCAGATGTCTTGATCTGCTCGACGAGCGAGATCGTCCCGACCCTCCACGAGATGGCGACGGACGCCGGCGTCGACGACTTCTCGCTGAGTCGGTGGCCGGACGTCGACTACCAGCAGCTTGCGAGCCGGTCGACGTACTCGAGCTACGGGCGCGTCGGTCACTCGCCGGCGCGGTACAACGTGCCCGGCCGGGCGATCATCGACGAGTCGAACACGTTCTTCTACGGGGAGACGAACCTCGACGGCGTCCTCGACCTCGTGTCGCGCTCGAAAAAGCCCGTCCAGGAGCTCGCGTGGGCGTCGATCGGGAACGTGCTCACGGCGATCCAAATCTGCGAGGCCAACGACCGCGGCGTTCTCGTGCCGTGGAACTCCTGGCGTCACGAGTTCTACAAGCCGATGGGGACGCTCCACGACGCCGACCGCGGCGGCTTCATTTTCGCGCCCGAGGTCGGCCTCCACGAGAACGTCCACGAACTCGACTTCTCCTCGTTGTATCCGAACATCATCTGTACCCGGAACGTTTCGCCGGACGTCATCCGGTGTGACTGCCACAGCGACCGCGACGACGTCCCCGGCCTCGGGTACTCGATCTGTGACGACCGGGGCTACCTCGTCGACGTGCTCCAGCCGATCATCGACGCTCGCGACGAGATCAAGGCGGCCATCCGTCGCGAGAAGGAACGGGACGACCCCGACGAGGACCGACTGGCAGAACTCGAGGGGCGGTCGGGAGCGCTGAAGTGGATCCTCGTCGCCTGCTTCGGCTATCAAGGGTTCAGCAACGCGAAGTTCGGTCGCATCGAGTGCCACGAGGCAATCAACGCGTTCGCTCGCGAGATTCTGTTGACGGCGAAACAGCGGCTGGAAGCCGGCGGCTGGCGCGTCGTCCACGGTATCGTCGACTCCATCTGGGTGACCCCGGACCCCGACGTCGACGACGATGACCGCGAGGACCTCGAGACGCTCGCGACGGAGATCACGGAACGCGTCGAGATTCGGCTGGAACACGAAGCCCACTACGACTGGGTGGCGTTCGTGCCGCAGCGTGAGAGCGACGCCGGCGCGTTAACGAAGTACTTCGGGAAGGTCGCCGGCGATGACGAGTTCAAGATTAGAGGGATCGAAGCTCGACAGCGTTCGACTCCGCCGTTCATCGAGGCCGTCCAGCGGGACTGTCTGGACCGGCTTGATTCAACACGATCGCCGGACGCCGTACTCGAGTGTCTTCAGGAGGCAATCAGTCGCCTCCACGCTGGGGCAGTGCCGGTTGCGGACCTCGTTGAACGCAATCGCGTCTCCAAACCACTCGAAGGCTACACACAGAACACGCAGAATGTGGCGGCGCTGAAGCGGGCCTGTGACCAAGACCTCGCTGTCCACCCCGGACAAGATATCGAGTACGTGGTCGTTGACGACGAGAAAAACTCACGAGAACGGGTCGCGTTGGCTCACGAAGCGATCGAGTCGTATGATGCGTCGTATTATGAGACACAACTCATCCGAGCTGTCGAAAGTGTGCTGGCACCGCTTGGGTGGGATCGGTCGGAGATTCGACAAGCACTCGCGGAGACACGAGAGCCAGAACTGACGGCCTTCGCAGGCGGTGAAGAAGATTAACCAACAAGGGTGGCGGCTGCCGTAGTTTTGTTGGTTAATCACGGTTGCCCTGTTGGCGAACCCCCACACCCCGTGTGCGATATGAAATCGGGAGAAAGGTGGGAGGGGGTGATCCGAGTGAGGGTCCGTGGAACGTCCGCTAACGACGGTTTCATGGAGTAGACAGGCCAGTAACGGAAATATCGAGATAGACTCTTAACTAGGGAAACCTTTACCTACTCACCCTGTCAACCATAGCCGCAATGGGCGTAAGGTCGGTCAAAACAAAATAGTTTGTTTTGTGACACGTCTGATCTTATCCGTGACAACGGCCTATCGTGGATTGGGCGTTTTCGTTGGTACCACGGCTTCTCGTGGACGTTTTCACTCAGACAGGACGGCTTTCGTTGCTTCGCCCTTACCTACCGATTGGCCAAATTCATATCGCACACGGGGTGTGGGGGTACCTTCTCAACGTTATCGACGCTCGATTGGGCTCGATGAGAGGAACCGCGGGTCCGTCTGGGCCGTGAGTACGACTTCTCAGTCCTCTCACTCACCGAGACAGTTCGACGAGTTCACTTCGCTTGTCGCATCTCGAATAGCCGCTCAATGAGGAATCGGCATTTCATATCGCACACGGGGGGTGACTCCGCCTAAATGACTTTGCCCGCGGTAATCCGTCTCTGTCTTCCGTCCATACACAGACAGCCGCTACCGGCTAAATACGGCTGATTTAACCTCGCACGCGGCACCCCATATTTATTTATAGTTTCGACCGCACTCCGAAAATATGGCTGACGGCGACGATCAACAGTCCCTCTCACAATCCATCAAAGGACGACTCCAGGAGGGGGTTCAGAACTCTGTTTTTCAAGACAAAGGGCTGCTGGACCCGGATGCCGTCATCGACGAGGATCGAATCGTCGGTCGCGACGAGCAGTTGGACGATATCATCACCTACCTTCGACCGGCACTCCAGGGCAATCGGCCTCCCAATATGCTGCTCTACGGGCCGTCAGGGACTGGGAAGTCGCTCATCGTCAACGCCGTCTGTCAGCAGGTCCTTGAGCTGGCCAACGCGCAAGGTGACCGATTCGACGTCATTCAGATCAACTGCCAGACGATCAAGTCACACGACCGCGCTGTCTATCGCCTCGCGAAGAACGCAGCCGACGAGGCCGGCGTCGACGTTGGCATCCCGCAGAGCGGCATTTCGACCGACCAGAAGCTCAATCGGTTCTACGAGATTCTGAGCAACAACTTCGACTCGGT
>KB659958.1_pt169 | contig 26501 bp, 32 predicted proteins | sample 558768 | NCBI scaffold set KB644980.1 | reverse complement strand
AAGCGAAGAGTGTGTGGCATACGAGTATCAGATTCGCTCTCAATTAAGCGATAATTCGACAAACATCGATTCTGGGATCGAATACCGTCCATTTAGGATTTCTGATGGGACAGCAGAGATAATCGTTGATCCGACTCAGCAGAGCCTGTCATTTGAAACGCAGAAAAAGACGGTCACTGGGGCTCACAGAGTATCAGAAGAAATTGATCTGGAGAACGTTGACATGGATCCATCGGCTGAGATAAACGACTCAGGTAGTGTCCCAAATCCGATTGAGTTGATCGAGGGAACGATCAGTACTGGCGAGGAAATAGCCGTTGTCGGGAAAGCCAACCCAGCGTCAAATGGAGCAACCGAAGAGACTAGTATAGATGCCAATGGAGTTATGACGCCTACCACGGGTCATCTAAATATCATAGATAATCTAACGAGAACCACCGCAGTGAAAATAGGCGCTCAGGGTGTCCTTTTGTCAATCGTTGGGTCCGTATTTTCGCTTGGTGGGTTAATCTTTCTTGTGAGGAATCTCGACTATCTGCTGTGATGAGAAGACAATTGTATTCTCAATAGTGATAACGTTGCGAAACCCGATTCCAGACACAACTCTCAATTCTGGAGAGTGTTGCGTTCACAATGAACTTGATGTGATAACCGGGTGACTGTGTTTGCGAGGCCGGGAGTCTCGTGGCTGTTACCTTTGGACCAGTTTCCTCGACTCTGAGAGCAGAGTGTCTTCTATCGCCATTTGGTATGGATTGTCACCGCTAACTGTCCCATCTGATCTAAGCTAACGGGGTCTGCCGGCAGATACTCTCCGTCTGAGGGTCTCACCGTCCAGAAGAGATGGCAAAACACATTCGCATCCCGAATTTTAATCAGATATCCTGGTCCCACACCATTCTCACCGTCCCATGAATACAGCTCACTTGCAACTCCAACGTTGAGTTCTCGAGATTCAGCTTCCCTTACCGATGATCCTATGAGGTATTCGGGAGTGATCGGCTCATATCCATCTTTCGCAGCAGATACGTCAGGTTTTTTACGAATATTGAAAAGCACACCAACGTAACTCTTTGGAGTCGGTTTGGAGAATGCCTGCATTGCGAATGTCGCGTCAGCACCCGACTCATCCTGTTCCTGTTCCCAGTCACTGCCAGGGAGATCTTCGGTTGTGAGCGTCAACTCGTCGACCGGCGATTGAATCAATTGGGAGTCGTTGCCTGTTGTTGAGAACTCTCTTTGTTGCTCTGCGGATTGTGTCTCGCTCCCAGAGCACCCAGCAATTGCGACCGTTCCCGCAGTGATGAGACTGACTACCAGTTTCCTTCGCTTCATGAGTTCGACTCTGACTCCGACTCCGACTCTGAGACATAAATCGACGAGTGGTGTTTTTCGCACAGAGAAACATCGCCAGGTGATCTTGACATTGATGATTCAGCCAGACCCGACCTCCTCCCGTCCGTGTGTGCGAAATGTCGCATGTCGGGGGGATTCATTACCGGCTCCAGACAACGACCTGTCGTATTCGGCTACTCTTTGCGAGTGACACAACGGCGATGTTTTCCGGTGAACCAGGCTATTCGTTCTAATATGTTGCTCACTGTGAATGTTCTGAAACCACGCCGTCCAGCGGGTTTAATGACAAATTTCCAAGAGCTGTCTCCTCACATCTACCGAATAGTATTTGTGTGTGTACAGTAGACTGAGATATTTGAGGGCGTCATCAGAAAGTCGCCTAACTGAGGATATTCTTGGCTCCTCGATATGCAATATTTATGCCACGGTTAATATCTGCCTTTCTCGAGGGCGATTTGTTACATAAGGCATGAATTGGGGAAGGGTTATTTTGAATATCGACTGTCATGTTCCGATATGGATACCAACGAACATCTCAAAGAACTGTTCCAAGAAATTGAAAGCGTTTCAACGAACAAATTGAGTCAGAATTCAACAGTTTCACCCAAAGCGGGGTAAAGTCCATGATTATACGTAGCGTATTATCTGTCTCGATACCGACATAAATTGGTTGGTTTCACTTCGTCAAAATGCTGAGATAAGCATATTATAATACAGGGGTTGCACCTCGGATTATCAACCAATGAAGGAAAGTAATAAACTATTCCCCGACACATTCCGGAAGATATTATCTGTGACTCATAACTCAGGTTAAATTTTCCTGCGGAGAATCGCCCCATCATCGGGCGACTGATTTGCGAAATTACAAATGAAGAGGTCGTTCGAAGTGGGGTCAAATAACACGTCTGAAGGAAAGACTAGTCCATCATCTGCAGTAGCGATAGTCTCCGTTGTTCCTCCAGTATCGACACGAACCACGCGGTTTTGACTATTAGCAGCAATATAAATATCACCATCACGGATAGTAATCCCGTCTGCACCGAGGATCGCCTCACTTTCTAAGACAGTGCTCGCTTCACCAGCACTCCCGTCTGATTGGACAGGCACCTTCATGAGTCGACCGGTCTCACCCGCTTGCGTCACCGCGATATAGATAGTGCCGTCGGTACCTCGAGTAATACCGTTTGCACCAAAGCTCTCGGTCGACAATCGGTCATCATCAAGCCATCTCTCGCGTAACCCATCAGTCCCGACGGCGTGCACCACGCCACGAGACGATTCAGTCACCAGCATCCGAGACCGATCAGCATCAAATAGGATGTCGTTCGGAAAGCCACTGATTCCAACGAGTTGGCTCACCTCATCACCTGGGGGAGCCGCCCAGACACCTGCGTTATCGTCCTGTGTGGCAACAGCGACGTAAACAGTGCCATCCGGTCCAATCTCAACTCCGACAGCTCCTGGCATCGTAGCCAGTTGCTTGGTGTCCGCGAGGGTCAGCCCGGTCTCACCGACCCGACCGGATGAGAGGCGGCGTACCTCGCCAGCTGTGATTCCGAAGTAGAGATTCCCATCGGCATCGAACGCCATGTTTTCCGGCACACGCTCCCCTGGGATTGACACGACAGTTTCCACACTGGAGGTAGATGTCGAAGCTTGAGTGTCAGGTTGAGGTGTCGTCAGGGCGGTCTCGGTCTCGGTCGCTGTCGCCGTCTCACCAGTCGCGGTGTTAGCAGGCGTTGACGATTGGTCAGTCTCCACACAGCCAGTTACTCCGAGGGTCACCGCTACACCGCTTGCGAGCAACGCGCGCCGAGTAAGTGAATCGTCCAGCACAACCAGTATTAACGAACGGAAGTCGGTTCAATGCACGGAAATCGGGAATATGTGTTTGATATTCTACTCGTCGGTTTCAAACGGGGTTGTGATAACGTCGATGTGAGTACCACTCCTACTGAGGACGTCGTTAAGATGCTTGTATGGCTCCGCGCTGATACGAAACACTACATCGCTGTCGTCGGTGAGAGATAGCTTATATCCCCTCAGTGTAGTTCGCACAAAGCAGGTGCGCAACTGTCTTCGTGTGGCTTGGCAGTCCAAAGTCGTCGTGCTCATAGTAGTTCTCCATCGAGAGAACTGGGATAAGTTGCGAGCCCAAGCGTCTGACCGCGATGACTACGAGTGCAAGAATTGTGGTCTCAAAGGGGCTCAGGTGGCGGCGAGGCAGTCTTGCACGCACATCATATCGTGCCCATCTCAAAGGGGGGCAACCATCGCATGGCGAACTTAGCGACTCTGTGCGAAACGTGCCACAGTAAAATACACCCACACATCTCGAGCAATTCGGGATGAGTCTCAAGAGTGTGAGAGTGATCCGTTAGAAGGGTGTTCTTGGCACAAGTCCCTGGGGTTGTGTGCTGAGAATATCGCAACCCTCGAATTGTGCAACGGAACAGCAGAAACTTGCACAATTTCAGAGATCACACCGTCACACACCCGTCACGGTCACCGTGGAGCCCCCGGTGTTTATACCCAATATCGGTATCGGATATTGCACTGTTGAGTCATCGCCAAGACACGCCAATTCGGCGCCGATGTGCAAAATCAGGACTGTCTCATATCCGGGTTGAGTCCGACTCCAGGGTCTCATTCTTCGACGCTGCCGTATCGCTACGAGCGAAACCGCAGTGCCCGCAAGTGCCCTCGGTCGTATCGAGATTGATTCAACCTTCGGCGCTCAGGTTGACGGCTCTGCGAAGTAGAAACAATACTCCCACTGAAAGCCACCGCCAGCCACAAAGAGGGCTGTCAATACGACTAACAAACGCTAGCCGGTCGGTTCGGTTCCGGTTCGGGTGAAGATGGTAGAGTAATTAGAACATCACACTTTCGCCCGTGCCTCTGAATCGAGGCGGTTTTTTATTTTTTCCCGGAGAGGACATCACATGTATGGGGAGTGTCGGTAGCGCTCTCGGTGTGGCGGTTCTGATGATGATCGCAGTGAGTACGATACCGTCTATCTTTCTGTACAAGCGGTACCAAACCGGACAGCGATACAGGCAGATCCGCGGGACAGCTGTCGAAACCCCGGATACAGTCACTCCGGGGGAGACACTGTTCATCCGTGGAACGGTCACAGCCGGGAACGGGACCGACTCGGTCACCGGACCGGTGTCAAGAACCGAGACAGCACTCGCTGCGTGGGTCATCAGAGAGTGGTACACCTCGGACAACTACTGGATGCCGAAGGCACGTGGTATCGAGGCTGGTGACATACATCTCAGCGGGTCTGCGGGACGGGTCAAGCTCCCGAATCGCTTCGAGTGTGCACAGACCGAGCTCGGAACGCGTATTGCTGGCGTCGGAGCCCCGAATATCGAAGGTGTCGAAACCGACGACACCGTGGTCGAAACCAGCGAGTTTGACACAGACACGGAGATTCCGCCGGAGAAGTCGACACCGTCACGACTCGCCACGCTGGAGCAGCGTGTCGGTCTCGATCCGTCGACCAAAGGCTGGTCACTCCCCTTTGGTCGTGATTCTGGCACCCGAAACTACCGGGAGGTGACCGTCGACACCGGTGACACAGTCACGGTGTACGGGAGGGTAGACGCGGGCGCCCGACCTGGAGCGGCGCCAACAGTCTCACCACCCAAGGGCGACGCCCTGCTCGTGAGTACACTCCCACCCGACGACCTCGTCCGACGCTACCGGTGGTCCTACTGGAGAGGGTTCTACGGTCTCCTCGGCGTGATACTGCTGTTCGGTGTGTTCGCGGGCACCCTCGTGTACATCTGAGTCTCCCCTCAGTGGTCGGTGGGAACTCAAGAACCCCAGTCCTGAATATCGCCGTTCGGACGGGTTAATATCTCTTTTCACGAAAAGAGAGACTGAACTTTGGAATTGACCCAACGTGAGTGCCTGAAAGTCGGTTAGTGATAAATAAACACCTGATACTGTCGCTAAACTTTGGAGTCTGAAACAGACTCCAAAGTTGGGCTAACAGTTCAGATGATACTCAGTAACAGTTGTGCGAACACTGCTTCAATCACAGACAGATGACAGCACTCACATCTCGGTGCCTCTTATTCTGAGTTCTGATGACTCCTCAGAGGCAGCTATGAGGCGAACGCAGCCCCCACCCCCACCTGTCCGAGGTCAGTGATTGTCAACTCACCACTGGCGAAGGCTTGTCCTGCTTGCCCTAATTCACTGATGCTAATGTCACCATCTCCATCTGCATCGAACTCGCCGACAATACCGTCAAGTGGTGAGTCTGAATCTGCATTGGAATCTGAATCGTCGGGACTCTCGGGTGTTTCTGGAGTTGTCCTATTCGGTTGATATCCCCACAGTCCCGTATCGGTACTCTGTGTTTTATTCTTAACCGATTCAAAACTGTTCTCGCGGGAGAAATCACTCTCGTAGAGCCGCGGGGAGACACACATAGTACGGTGACACGGACAACGCGACTCTTTATTCTCTGTCGAACGTTGAAAGAGAGGAGGAAATCAAGAACAAGTATGACTGGGAGAGTGACTTTATTAATATATGCCAGCTTCATACTCACGCCTCTGTGTGGATTAGCTATCGTTCAGTTACTTCTTCGAAGTGGACTGTTCACCGCTGAGACAACCGAACAACAAGTCGAATTCTTTCCGGCATCATCCACGTTTCTTGAGTTCAAATCACAACTTCACCGGTGGGTTGTAATGGCAGGATTTTTTATCGGATGGATTGTCGGAACAGGGTTGTATATCTATTTACTTGACCAATTCTATTTCAATTGAAAGTAAAAAACGAACATTTCTCCATCAAAATTGCAACGTGCAAAGGTGACAAGTCACAGAGGTGCGCCGCGGAAGTCGAAATTGAGACGATGCCGTCGACGGTCAATGATAAGACGCGAATCACGGTACGCGACGACGGTGAGTCGCTGTTCCAGCACAGTCACGGAATCAGTCTCTGTCTCTGTCTCTGCCTCTGGCTTGTCAACTGTGGTGCTCGGCAACTCGGTGACGGTTCGAGTTTGGGCGGCTTGGCGATGGCGGAACTGCCCTACACTTTTTTAGCACACGTGCTAGGCTGACGGTCACCGGTATCTACGCCGAAACAGCGGACGCATTCAGCAATCGCCTCCGATCAAGCTTCGAGACATTGGGATCACCTCTTGGGACTCGCGGTCAACACGCGGGAGAACCGTGAGCTCCTGTTGATGGACGCAATCACAGTCATTTCCTCAACCCCATCAATCGATTTCACCGCCAGAGACACTCCGAACGGATTTTATCCAAAATCACATCAATGGCAATATGCCTCCTAAGGATGAATCAACATATACGCTCGCCATTCGACTCCGTTACGCGTCGTCAAGCCCTCGCAATCGGTGCCAGCGCCGCCGTAGCGTCCACCGCCGGGTGCTCGACAGTCCTTGACGCGGTCGGCAACCGAATCTTCGAACAGGTCAACCTCTTCAACCAGTTGAATCAGGAGGTTAGCGGGACGATTGAGGTTGCAGATCCCGACGGCGAGACGGTCCTTGATACTTCCTTCGACGTTCCCTCTACCGAGTCAGACGGTGAGAGCAATATCGTCGCCTACGCCGACGTATGGACCACCACCGGCGAGTATCATGTTGATTTGGAGCTCGCGGATACCGTGATAGCAGGAACTTCAGGGCTGAGTCAGCGATTTTCGATTACTAGTATTGAAGAGGAAATCGTCGCTATCTCTATTGGCTCGAGCGAGGAAACTGAACCAATCGCGCTTCGAGTCGGAGAGTCGTTCTCGGATCTCGCGCAGACAAACGAGACCAGCTAACCAGGACCGAGGAGTTTCACGAGTGTTTACTCGACGGCGGGTTCCGAGCCCGTGTCAACGACAAGCGTGAAATCGCCCGCGAACTTCGACTGTGGCCGGCGTTTCAATGACTGAGTGAATCGGGATGGTCGTGAGCAATTATGACACTGGTTCCATTTTGACCACTCCCGTCACGTGTTTTGTTTCAATCAAACGACAGAAAAACCCTCGCGCGACGCGCGCCCCCGGTATGCGCGTTAAACAATTGCTCTGTCATGCGATTCAGTGCTACTCCTAACAGACAGAGTATTTCCCCTATATTCATGCTGGAACTGTAGTCATACTGCGTATGGTCGATATCCAATTTCCAGTTGAACAGTTAGGCATTGAATTCGGGCGATCTCCAGTTGATTTTTCTCACGAGTCGGATATGCAGTCTCGACTTTCTCAGTTACTTCGAGATGAAATTGAATTGTCAGCCGCCGCCCCACTGACGCCTCGCTCTACCGCATTTGACTCGGAAGGGATGCAAATCGGCACCCCTTCGTCGTACAGATCGGAGTACGACGAATGGATCAAGCATCAAGTGGATAAGATAGCTGACGACAAATCAACCCCGTACTTGTCACGTGTCCACACCGAAGTCTGGTTCACGAATGATTTTGGTAGCGATAAAAAGAATCGCGTTGATCTTGCTGTCCTCAGAGGTGGCGATCCACCAAATTATCGGCCTGTCATATGGTTCAAGGGTAAGCAATCACTGAGCTTTGAGATGGTTGATCACGCTTTTGAACCGCCTGTCGCTAAAATAATGCAAGACTGATATGAACTCAGTACTGGATACACAGCGCGAGTCTCGTATCAACCCCGCTCTGAATTACAGAGAATCCGAACCGGCATCACGAGTGCACTACTTTTTGCGTTTCTGCTGTTTTAATCCATATTCCTCTAGATCATACTCACCAAGTACGGATACAGACAGTATTACTGTTCCACACACAGCCAAAGAAACCCAGAACATATCTACACTGAGTGGGCCAACAGTGACCAGACTATTGCCTGGGTTAGAGAACACGATAGTCATTATTATCCCGCCTACACCAATAATTGGGAGTCGGTAATGGTGGATTTTTGTCAATATTCGTAGCACATTTCAACGGTCTATACAATTGCGAATCATAATATTTGTGAACGACAGTTCTTTCGCACGCAGAGTTGGGAAACTGCTGATTCATTCTCACGTAGATGTGGATGCCAATCAGTGCCTTGGATATACACTCTGATGACACCAATGGGGATCAGATACGCTAATGACACGAAGTGTGGAATAGAGTAACCATCAATATCCATCGCAATTCCAACACTGACAATGATGAACGTAACTGGAATAAAGACATAAAACAGAATGAGGTACAGTTCACTGAGGGGAATAAACCCACATTTGAGTGCCTCTGCTGGTGTTCGGTTCTGATATCGCTGATCAGCGATGAAATGTCGCCACACCCGACTTAGTTGGAAGGTACCGATCCCGATAATCGCTGTACCGGTAGATAGTGTGAGTATCGATCCAAGAGGTGGAGCGACTACAAAGAGTCCACCCGCAAGAGCCGTAGTCACCACGATTTGCTTCGCCGCAAATCGGATATTACGCCGATAGATCGGTGGGAGCCTCGGAGGCGTAATCAAAGGCGTTGGCTCCTCATCCCATTGCTCGTCGGGTTCCCGAAGGTGTTCCCGGATCGGCTGGGCGGTAAAGAAGGCGGTCCCGATGAATATGATATTGATGACAACGATTTCAAGCACGTACAACAGGATAAGTTCTCCAATATTCCACTCGAAAGCGACCGTCCCAGCAACAAGTGCAGCGTTCAGTACCAAGGCTGGAATATAATCGCTCGGCTTTCCGACGTGTTCTGGCAGGTATTCACGAAGATGCGTCCAGAGTGACATACAAATGAATCTGTTCGGTATCAATGGTATGCCGCTTAGGCAGTAATAAAATACGACCTCAGGCAGTTTCATGAGGTGGCATGAAGAGGGTACTTCGATGGGATTCAGTGATGGATCCTCACTTGGCGTTGACACTCATCTCCGAGAGCTATGTGCGGGGGTCATATCGAACGGAATTCCACTAATCGATGTCGGCGTATCGGGCTAGCATATCAGCGTGCTGGTGGTGCTCTATTAGTTAGAACTCACAGTGAGCTTCTTTTTTGCGGTACTCCAAGCACTACTCGTCGGGCGTTCCGATCGCTCACTACAGGTGGTATACTAACTGAACCGCAACCGGTCTAACAGGTCGCTAGTCAGCAGTCCTCTCCTGCTCCGGTACACACTCTCCAAGTTGACCGGGAACGACAGGAAGAGTTCCATCCCGTGTCAACGTCTGTGACCCGGCATACAGCGCAATGATCGACGCACAGAGTAAATACAATACGGTGTCCCCGGACAGGATATCAAACACGGCAGGCACGTTTCCAGCAGCGTCTCCGATACGGGGCATATTATGGGAAGCATGGGTGATCATCGCGACTGGCAACGCTCCCTCTGTGTTGTTGTACAGCCATCCGAGAATGACTGACAGCGCTATCATATTCAGTGTATATTCCCAGAATACGGTGAATTCGCCGGTCCTAGTGAGTATCATAGGGATATGCCAAAGGACCCAGACGACGCCAATTACCATACTCGCGCGAAGCGCACTAAATCGCTGCTGGAGACGGGGCTGTAGGAAGCCACGCCAACCCAACTCTTCCAATGCACCAGCCAGAAAGAGCGTAACGGCGAAATTGAAGAGGTACCGTCCAGCCGGAGCATAGGGAACCGCCACGTCGGCACCGGAAAGTGCCGCAACTATTGTCTCGGCTTCGGTACCGAGCATCATGATGGTGATACCGATGAGATACCAGTGAATGCCAACTCGCAGGTTACGAAGTTGTCCAAGCCAATCTCGAACACTTTCATCAAGTAACCAGACCGTCACCCCCGCAGCAATCATCGGAGTCCATGCATAGAGGATCCGCCCCCCTGCTATCGGAATAGCGGATCCAAACATCCCGTAGAGGTCCGCAAAGACGAGTCCCGCACAGAGTGCAAGCACAGATAGGAAGGTTCCAATTGGTCGGTGAGATGCCTTTCGTCTGAGGCTGTCAACGCCATTCATTTTCTCTGACCCATTTTAAATCCCGTACTCCAATGCGTACTGTCGGACGCCCAAACGACTGGAAGCGACCATTTCTGAACTGGCGGTTGATGTGCGCGCCTCATAGGCGAGCGAAATTGGTGGGATAGATAAATACCGAATGGGCGTTTCAGCCTCTGAGATACGATATATTATACATTTTAACGCGAGTTACCCACAGCGTATATACAGTGAGCAGGTGCGCTCTATCGGTTGATTTAATTCTTATTTTTGTACAACCCTCCTAGATTGGCATTTTTCTGCGGTGATTCAACGGTGGCATATGCTACATTGGTTATACAGACGGGTGTGGTGTGGGTGGTGATCACGCCGGGTGTGACGGTGTGAGCTCGAGTTATTGCACACTCAAATGCACGTCCGATGTGCAAAACGAGGCTTGCGATATTCTCAGCACACAACCCCGCAGTTGCATCAAGACCACCACTCCAACGGCTTACGCACCGGCACCACCAGTCTGATCCGACAGTTCCTGAGCCCGTTCGAGTGTGTCCATCTTGAGTTGATCTGTCTCAGATGCTGGGTCATCTGCACTCTCGAATGCATCTGCTGCTGCTTCGAGGAACTCCGCCCAGGTCAGCCCATGGGCTTCTGTCACTGAGCCGGCATCCTCAGTAGGTTCATTATCCAGTGTGATACTCAATTGTGTCACCATGATCAGTACTCAGTACAGAGGTCTCAATAAAAACGCTCCCACTGTCATGTCATGTGAGTATGACTGTGGCTGTCGCTGTTACTATTCAGGTCTTTTTAATCTAATGACCACTCGTATACTTGCGTCCGTGAGCCCAGCTCAACGCGAACTGTTGCGAACTCTCTGTTAAAATCCGCGCTGTGAAATCTCGATCCCTCTGTCAGTGGAAATACTATCCATCCTGAGATGCTGGTTCCGGGAGCAATCGTGTGATCGGTGTCTGCAGATACCGCGTGATAGGACTCATACGAGACTTGGTCTGCTGAGAATGGTCCCGATTCCGGTCCCGGTCCCGGTTTCATTGGTTTCATTGGTTCGCCATCATATTCCAGCTCCATCTTCCCTGCTAAGGGGTCAGTTGTGAATATTGGAACCTGTCGATCACTGTCCCCGATATTTGTGATCTCAAACTGAATCAGAACATACGGACCGTCAGTAATGCTCTCGTATCCCGTCTCAGCAGACACAATCCTGTCTGCTGTGGTAACGTCTGTGACACTGGCAGCCAGGGTTTGTGTTGATGCTTCCTCACCTAATTGTAATTGTGTTGGTCCGCCTGCTGCTCCTGTTGCGGCAGTGACAACAAGAACGGACAGGATGATCCCGGTCAGACTGTATGCGGTTACTGATCCACATCGGACTGCTTGGCTGTCGCTACGAGTCCCTGGGAGACGAGATAACACAGCCCCGCTCTCACCAACTCTCCAGACATACAGTGGTCTTCCAATCCAATACCATAGTGGAGACCCAGCGGCTACACATGTAAAAACCCAGAACATACCATGCCATACCCCACCACTATTTACCCCGAATCCTGCAATAATATCTGCTACAATCGCTACAACTGTCCCAGAGAGCAATCCAATGAGTCCTCTCGCAAGCTTGAATCCACGCATGAGAGTAGGCAAGTATCGAGAGCGTGTTAGATGATAATTTGAAAAAATGTGTCGGCAAGATCCTCGCTCAGAAACACCACTCGTGGGTGAGTCTTGCTTCTCTGTCGGAGTCTGTATATAGAATCCCACACTCAGTTTTATGATTCACATGCCCATACTCCGGTGCTAATCACGTACCCACCTGTGCCCGATAGAGTCCGCCTGGGTAATCACACGAATAGTCATTAGAATTATATCCTGTTCGCTCATTATCAGTATTGCTCGTGGTTCATTGTCCCGCGAGCGAGATCCAGATGTAAGACCTACTCCACGGGTCACTCCCGCACCCGTGGTTTCTGAAGACACTCTATTCTCAATAGTCACAACCACGGTTCTAGCGTTGTCCTGATACCCCCCTTCTCCCGGCGTGATCAGTACCTCGTGTCAGGTTTCCTAATCAGCGCGTCGCATGCGCGCAGGGGGATCTGAATAAATAACTCTCAATAGTAGTACATAATCTATGTAAGTCGTGTATGACCACTCTACCCACAGAACATGTGTGTAACAGTCCTAAATTCGCTCCTATATGAGTATCATGAACAATAACAAGATTGTTTAATTACGAGATTTTGAAAGTTGAAAAAATAGTGTTCGCACCCTGAAAAAACAAATATCACTAGATTTTTTATACTAGTACAATAGAATATGTCACTGCTAGGGGTATGGAAATTAACTGATGATTCCATTCTCAGAATTACCCGAGCCTGACTCATCCAAAGAACACGCTTGGCTAATTCGGAGGTATGCCCCTAGCAGCTACGTCAAGCTATCGGTTTCATACATTAAGTAATTTGGTACACCTGTCGGATTTTGTATAGTAATTGACAAACTCGTGCTGTGAATCGCTCCTGAGATGGTGATACCAATAACCGATGATTTCTGTTGTTTTTCAAATTGGGTGATCGTGCCCTATCCCTCACGGTTCTTTAAATAAAAACTGAGAAAATAATGAACGAATACAGTGATACTCGTTGCTCTCATTACCGTGTAATTACACAGTGATCGCACATCGCGTCTGCAGGTGCAGGATGAGGATCCTCGATGCAGATGCAATTGCATGACCCCCTTGCTCCAGGCGTGATCACGTACCCCCCGCTCCCGATGACGATGCAAATGCCAGAGGCACTTTCATTTGCCATCTCAGTTGTCATTCTCGAAAAGAAGATCCTCACTCCCGGGAGTCGGGGACTAGTCTCTCGATTCGCCTTATGTAACAAATCGCCTTCTGAGAAAAGCAGACATTACATAAGGTGCTGATCCCGATACCCCCTGCTCCAGAGGCATTTACAGAGTTAATTCAATATGTGTCTGAGATTCTCGGGAGTCCCGGGAGTCGACCTGATCCCGATACTGTCTCTCAATGTTTTGACTCTATCAGATGACTCCTCAGAGGCAGCTATGAGGCGAATGCAGCCCCACCCCCACCTCTCCGAGGTCAGTGATTGTCAACTCACCACTGGCGAAGGCTTGTCCTGCTTGCCCCAATTCACTGATGCTAATCTCACCATTTCCATCTGCATCTGGATCACACTCGCCGGCAGCTCCCTCAAGTGGGACTCTGAGTCTGGGTCCTGACCCGTACCTGTATCTGTGCCAGCAAGTGCAATTAATACTGGATAGTCATCAGAGACGGTCTGCCAACTCTCACCGAACTCGAGTCCACCCATATTCTGCTCGGCTGCCGTTCCTTGCATCTCAGAAGTGGTTAATTCGCTCGCAGCGCCAGCAGAGGTATCTTGACTGGTAGCTTGCTCATCGAAGTACGAGTCCCGAACCGTTCCTTGCCGTCCCAGTCGAGACCGATTTCCGACAAGCCCGCCTACGTCAGCTGTTGCGGTCACATTTCCAACAGCGAAACTATCTTCAACAATCCCGATATGCACTCCAATAAGACCTCCAGCAAATTCATCTGCACTGACGGTGCCAGACGCAGATGTGTTTCGAACGGCGCCAATGTTCGCTCCAACGAGTCCCCCAACGTCGCGTTCGCCCTCAGTATTGCTCAACGCCCTCGCGGTTGTAATCGTCCCATTATTTTGTCCGGCAAGTCCACCGACGTTATCTGAGCCACTCACACCCCCAGAGGCAGTCGCGTCTTTGATTACCCCATCCTCATCATTGAACCCGACTAGTCCACCAGTGAGGGCTAATCCATCGACATTCCCACAGGCTGTAGCGTTCATGATTCTGCCACGACTTTGTCCAACTAATCCGCCCACGGAGTCTGAACCATTCACACCCCCAGAGGCAGTCGCGTCTTTGATTACCACATCCTCATCACTGAATCCGACCAGTCCACCAGTGAAATCCGATCCGTCGACATTCCTAGAGGCTGTTGCGTTCGTGATTGTGCTTCCATTCTCAGCGAGTCCAACGAGACCGCCGGTCGCGTTCGTGCCACTCACACCCCCAGAGGCAGTCGCGTCTTTGATCACCACATTCTCATCAGCTACTCCGACCAGTCCACCAGTGAAATTTAATCCATCGACATTCCCAGAGGCAGTCGCATTTACAATCATCCCACCCTCATCACTGATTCCGACCAGCCCACCAGTGAAATCTAGTCCATCGACATTGCCAGAAGCTGTTGCAGTTCGAATGGTCACATTATTGCATCCGACGAGTCCACCCACACCCGCCCGCCCGCTCACACTCCCAGAGGCTGTTGCGTTCCGTATCGTTCCATCATTGCGTCCGACAAGTCCACCCACAAAGTTGCCGCCAGTGATGCTCACCTCGGTAAGTGTAACATGTTTGACTATTCCTGCACTCATCCCGAACAGCCCAACGTTGTTTCTCTCTGGGCGATCAATTGTGAGTCCGGTGATTCTGTATCCATTCCCATCAAATGATCCAGTGAACTCTGGAGGACGAGCACGGACAGGCAGGTCAGTTGCGTTACCTCCGACTGGGTTAAATCCACGTCCATCATTGAATTGCGCCGTTTGTGAGGCATCGATATCACTCACGAGTTCGTAATTCGCATTCAGATCGTCCTCCATTGCTTGCAACTCAGACGCATTCGAAATCTCATATGGATTTGACCGGCTCCCGTCACCAGATAAATCGTTCGCGTTCGTGTCAACGTCTGCAGGTCCAGCACCGGCTTGCCCGTGTGCTGTCCCGACGAATCCTCCGACGACTGAGAATCCCACTGTGAGTATCACACCCATCAGCAGGATTGCTGTCCTCTGTCGCATAGGATTGTCATATTAACGAAACATAAAAAACAACAAGGAAACAATCTCGAGTCGGATATCCTGCGACTCCCATCAATCACTGATAGGCGACTGCTACTGGATGACAGCAATGTAATAGACGAGACTCAGTCACAGACTCTGTCTGACTTTTTAACGGTTCAATATCACCATCAGTTCGTGCTTCAGATAGCCCTCGAGACTCAATCCCATGTTTCTTCATCAATTTTTCTCACTCCATAGCTTCTGATATACTCTCATTCGCAGGAATCCCAACTGGTGGTCACACTCTCCAAGTGTGATTATGTATCGGCTACATCCTGGCTTATCGACTACTGAAGCGGATCTACCGACATGTTCCGTCCCCGTCCCCGTTCCCGTTCCAACATCCAATATGGAAATCCACCCTGACGGCTCATTATCCGTCTCACACGACTACTCGCAGTATCAATATCATCACGTGTTGCTGATATGATCTTCCTGAGTATAGATGAGCTTATGCTTGCTTTTTTTGCATTTTTCGGGGTTGCGACAATCGGATCTATACTACTCATCAGTCGTGCTCTTATGACCGGAAGCAGCTCTGCTCAACTCATCCTTCTGGGTGGACTCATACCCTATATCCTTGTACTGACACTCGACGCACATGACAAAGTGGGCGATCTAAAACATATCTCGGTGATTCCACTCGGCATTATTGGAGTGGTCGCATCTTTGAGCGGGCATGCTAGTGATAACCGATATTCTTCTACATCTTAGCCGTTGGGAGCTTTCTTGATTTCGCTTGGAATCGGTTTGACGGCCTTCACTGACAGCAGACGATAGTACCACCCACTCCCGATGAGATTATCTTAATTTGGGAGTTTGCAAGGTCGAGTCTCAGAGAGTCGGTTACTTAGGACGAGACGTTCGATATTGTCTCTCAACTTTGGACTCTATACACTGAATCACAAGTTCCACTGACCCTGTCGCATACCCGCTTGAGCTGTTGAACTCTCTTGAGATTGGTTTTGTGACTGTGACTGTGGTTGTTCCTGTTGCTATTCAGCTCTTTTTAATCTAATGACCACTCGTATACTTGCGTCCGTGAGCCCAGTTCAATGCGAACTGTCGCAAACTCTCTGTTAAAAGCCAATTCCTCTGTCAGTGGAAATACCACCCATCCTGAGATGCTGTCTCCAGGAGCAATCGTGTGATCGGTGTCTGCAGATACCGTGTGATAGGATTCATACGAGACTTGGTCTGGTGAGAATGGTCCTGGTCCTGGTCCCGGTCCCGGTCTCATTGGGATTACTGTTTCGCCATCATTTTTCATCTCCATCTCACCTGCCAAGGGTCCAGTTGTTACTATTCGAACTTGTTGATCACTGTCCCCAATATTTCTGATCTCAAACTGAAAGAACACAGGAGCCGCCAATAGTTCTCTCGTCTCCCGTCTCAGCAGATACAATCTTGTCTGCTGTGGTAACGTCTGTGACACTGACAGCGAGGGTTTCTGTTGATGCTTCCTCGCCTAATTGTAATTGTGTCGGTCCGCCTGCTGCTCCTGTTGCGGCAGTGACAATGTTCACGATCACGCCCGAGCAGAAGAAGGGTCTCAAGCGTCACAAGCGGTCGGCGATGAAGTCCGCGTCGCCCTCGGACCATCCTACACCGTCGCTGGGTCGATGATGAACCTCCCGCTGGCGCAGTGCGTCAACCTCGCCCCCTGGTAGGCGACTACCACCTCCGTCAGAAGCCCCTATAGAACACCGAGAGCTCTCCGTGCTCATGGCCGCGCTGTTCGTGACGAGTCTAATCACGGGTCTCGTTACTGCAAGCCCGCCACGACCTGTCACGGAGGGGAATGTGCTTACTGAGAATGAATCAGCGACGCTGTGGTCTCGCGATGCGGACAACTACATCAGTCAGGAGGAGCACCAGCAGCGATACGGTCACGAACAGACGGCGATGCACCAGCTCGCGAACGGGACGGACATCATGTTCACGCGCCCGCCGGCGTGCAGACCACCGAGGATACGGGCACGCTCCTAGACAGACCTGATTGGCAGGTCACTGGACTCGGTCGAGTCGAGGAGTACGGGCTACAGTTCTTCCTCGCGGGCGAACCCGCGTTCTGGTATGCACCCGACGAGGAACTCACGCCCGCCGACGTAGTGTGTCACACCCTCGTCCGCAATAGTGAATCCCGTCGCGTTAGCTATGCAATGCTGTTGATCGAAAAGTTGGACATCGACCAAGAGACGCTCACAGACACTGCAACGTGGTACGATCTGGAATCCACGATTGCTGCGATGTACCAGGCACTGCAGGAAGGGGTTGAGGACTCGGACGAGCTCCCTGTCGTCCTTCCAAGTGAATCAGAATTTATGCCGCTCGAAGAGCAGTACGGAGTCGCATGACTGTATTCAAGGGTAAGGGTGGGGAGGCGATCAAAGAGTTCCTCGAAGAGTTCGACAGTTGGCTGTCGGGGTCCGTGACGGTGTATCTCCTCGGCGGATCTGCGATGACAGTGTGGGGATTGAAACACCAGACCGAAGATATCGATCTCGTAGTGGGTGTGGTGTCCGAGTTCGAGCACATCCACCAGACGCTCACGTCTGAAGGATTCACGGTTGTCGATGAACCGACGGAGTCGTTCGAGGGCGTCGGAAAAACCGTCGAACTACATCACGAAAAGCGCGGTTTTCGGATCGATCTCTTCGAACGGCAGATCGTCGGGAAAGTCTAGATCACCGACCGGATAGATGACCGGGCGATCTCGTCGATGTTCCCGAGTGTTGCGTCGAGGCCGTCTAAGCTCTAGTGCGCCGGGATGAGGTCGGTCGTCGGTCGGGATCCCGACGGCTGTGGGGAGCTTCTCGGAGATAGTCTCCCACTGCTCTTGGAACACTGTGGTGATGTTTGGCTAGCGGTCATCATCGACCTGAACGTCGCCCCAGAGGCCGAAGTGTTTGGCGAGGTCGCCCTACTTCCCGGCGAGATCGAGGAGCAGGACATCGTACCCGTATCGGTCGAGAGCGACGCCGAGATGCGCCGTCGCTGTGGGCTTCCCGGCGCCGCCTTTGTCGAGAAAAGTAGCTGCTCTGAGTGCTAAATCAGGCACATACGCGGTAGTTGTGTGCGTGCCACTCACCGACGCCGTCTTCAGTCATGTTTGCTCGAACTAAGCCTACTCGTCGGTGTCCGGCTTCAGCTGGAGGCGCTCGGGATCGACGTCATCGTACCCTTTGTCCGACGAAAGGATGGAGAGACCCCGGGTCTCGGCAGTCGCCGCGTGGAAGGAGTCAAACGCGGTCATCCCTTCTTCGAAGTAGTTCACGGCTTTGAGGACGATCTGGTACTCCTCCCCGGTCTCAACGGGAACGATGTCGAGCATGTTTGAGAACAGCGTGATGTAGTCGAACTCGTTCCGCTCCCGAATGAGTAGCACCTCCAGATACGCGTATGATGAGGTCACGACATCGTGTTCTTCAATGGCGTCTTCGGCACCGTCTTCGAGCCAGTCGGGCCCTTTGAGAAGGGCGAGGAGAGAGTCTGTCTCGACGTATACGGTCACTCGTCGCTAGCCTCCGCGGCAGCTTTCCCTCGCTCGAACCCCTCCTCCGCGTCTTGCTTGGCCTGTTCCCGTGCCTCCTCACGGAGATCCTCAACCGACTGTCCCTCAAACGCATCGCCAGCAGCTTCACGAACTGCTTGGAGTGGGTCCTCGTCGATGGGGGATGAGTTCGAGTCGGTCCTTGTACTCAACGACGTGGAACTTCTCACCGTATTTCTGCCTCAATTGCGAGGTCAGGTACAGCCGCCCATGCGAATCTGTTTCGACTGACATGGAAGTGTATTCGTATGGGATGATCACAGAGCTTGTCCCAAAGATTGATCATCTGACCCACAGAACAGGTATCTACAGAAAATCAGCTGGTCGGTTCGGTCAGTACAGGCGACAGACTATCTAGACAGTCAGTCATCGCCTTCCGATTCCTCAGTAGTCGGCTGTCTGTGAGACCCCACTGTTGGTCTCGCTTTCATCGACTGCTTCACGCGATGGACGACGTGATTCGAGGTCGCCTGTGAGGTCGTTTTCCGACATCCGACTCCCCTCTGGTTCGGCTTGTTCATCGTGTCTGCCCGAGACTGTGACTGTGAGTATCTTGTGTCGACGGGGGTATCCGGACTTCCCGTGCCGAGTTGCGTCTGTGGGTTAGACTTGGTCTGCTTGTATCCACGTTTGCCGTCTCCGCTGGTATCAGGCACGTTTATTTCGAAGTCACCTCGGGCGTTATCCCGACCATCGTTGATGCTGCGCCCGTGTTGTGCAGAAAGCTGCTCTCCGGAAGCCCCGGTATTGCTCCCAGGGAGCAAGCAGTAGTCCCGCCGCGTTGCACGGGTAATTTCAGCGTTGGTCTCGGTGAAAATATACCCCTGCGTTGACACGGTCCGATCGAATACGGGATCATCGGACTTGCTGTGACTGTCGGGAATACCAACAGGAAGCATTGTCACGACCTCGGGGATGTCGGTCATGAACCCGGTGTCAGGGAGTTGCGCGATCCACTCTCCTCGCGGGAGCGACGTGATCCGATCGACGAGTTCCTGTTCTTCGATACCCTCGTGGAATAACGTCATCAAGAGCTCGTCGTCAACAGCGAGTTTGCCGATGAGTTTCGTATTGATGTTCCGCAGGATTTCCTTATATGAGGAGACATCGAGGGCATCGCTTTTGACTTGCTCTGCGAAGTGGACGATAACCTCGAGTGAAAGCCCGAACTCACGCCCATCAGGAACCATGTCGTCACGCACCAGTTCGGAGTAAAGCATCGCCGCGGATTCGTCGATGATGATGTTAATAACGTATTCATCTTCAACCGGTGGGGTGTCCCCAACACGATGACGGAGGCGGGCACCCGATTAGATGTAGTCGAGCAACAGGAATGTAAATAGATCGCTTGAGGCGGGTCGAATATCACCCGTGTCGATGAGGATCACCTTGTTTGAGTCAAGGATATCCTGTACTGTATATCGAACATTTGGGACTGGTCGGCGTAGCAGCCCCTCTCATCATTCCATTCGGGAGCGAAATTGAGGATACGCCAGATGAAATCTCGCTCGGCGAGCTTGGTGATGCGGTTCATGACGGCGTCGATCGACGATCTGAACCGCTGTTTGTCGGCATGGAGATGCCGCGTGAGTGAGCGTTCGAGAGTCTTGTTGCTCACGTCGGGCATCTTTCCCTGTGCCTGTACCTTCTTGTCCTCGCTCCCTTTTTGTTGCATTTTGAAGACATCCTGAAACAGGTCCTTGATCGGTATCGGTTCATGCGTCCCGACCGTACACGGGATCGAACATCGCTTTGATCAGGTTATTGAGGATCTCCTGAGCGACGAACGCCTGCTGAGTTATCTCTCGACCCAGCACGTGCACGAGGAGTTCATTGTAGCGATCAACTTTCGCTTGAACAGCGACCGTACGTGAGACGCCGGCGGCGAGTTGCGGACGGATGTCGAAGTACAGGAAGGCGAGTACCTCGTCGCCTGGTCCCGGAACGGGGAGGGGATGTGGACGACGTCATCGAGGGTGCTGAAGTTCTTGAAATGTGCTCTCTTGTACTCGTTAGCCATTGTCCCACCTTTCCGGTCGAAAACGAAGATGGGACCGTCAAACGACTCGTAGGCTGACAGCGCATCGTTGATCATCGTCGTTGTCTTCTCCGCACCAGTTGTCGCCGCGCGTAGGATGTGGTGTGTCAGTTGTCCCGCATCGAGATGGATTGAATATCTGATCGGCTGTCGACCGCAGTCTCAGCATATCCAATGTGCATCCCGGAGTCATACTGCGAGAGCAGGTCCTCATCTGTCGTTGTGAGTGGTGAGCGAGCGTCGGGTGATCCCCCTGATGATCCTCGTGAGGCTCGTGGAAGGGCGTCTGTATGCGGGACAACGGCGAAGTTCGCGAGTTCGTCGGGAGACACACAGATGCACGGGTCGCCTTTGCTAAAGCGTCCGGAGAAGCCGTTGGTGCTAATCTGTCGTGTGTGGCACAACCGGGTGAACTTCTTATGATTGACCCCGAGGATCTCGCCCTCAATTCCATAGTACGGTCCTGAAAGAGACGTGAAGGCGTTCGAGATGCTTTGGACAGTCTGGTCATTACAGGCAGCCTGGTGTGTGAGGTCAAACGTTGTCGTCGGTTGTCTGCGGTCGATCTGCTCCATCCGCGATCCCGTAATCTCGTAATCTTGTCATCCTCGCCGGTGCTGACAGACCCTCTGACCTGCTCAGAGATGTCTCCACGGTGGATATTCTGGCGCTCCTGATCGGATGTTACGAACGCCTGCCGGAACAGCTCGTTTTTGAACGCAGAGAGTGTTCCATGATTGCCCATTTTGAGGTTCTGTTTGTGGGTTTCAGCCTCGCTGGTCCAGTCAGCCCGGGGCTTGGAGATAGTCTGGAATATGAACGGGTCGTCGGTGTGGACAGCTTGCTCAAGAAGCACGCTGAGTGGCGAACGATATTGATCATCGCTGTCGATGGATAAATTGCTGAACGGTCAAAGTAGCGTCATCCAGTCGTCTTTTTTCGAGGCGATGCCCTTCCAGCGAACGACCAAGGGACGATTTTCCTTATGAACCTCCTCGAGACGGAGCGGAACGCCTTCGCTATTAAGCTGCTCTTCAGCCTCTTCGGACGAGGGTTCATTCCCGCTCCCAATTTCTTCGTCAATGAAGACCTCGGGGTCCTCAAATCCGACGAGGTTCTCAAGGTCGACAATGTTGTCAAGCGTAGCAATACGCCGCCCACCAACGCGGGCGTTCCCGTCCTCTGAAGCGAACGCCGCAAGAGGATTGAATGGGACAATCTCGAACTCGGAGTCGGAGTTAATCTCCGCTCAGAGAGCCACTCTGAGAGTTGACAATCCGTCACTGAAACTGACAGGCAGTTCCACACGTGGGTAGGAATCAGACTAGGCTAGGCTAGGCTAGGCTGGCTCCCAGCGCCAGCAGTCCAGTCCTACTCTACCCGCACCCACGACAGTCCGTGAACCCCACATGCACATGTAGATGGATTCTCACCTCACCTCACCTCACCGTGCCGGGTACGGGTTGGGGTTCGGTTCGGTGGAATGGGATTGAACTGCAACCCTGCAATCTCCTCTCCACTGCTCCTGCTCCTGCTCCTGCTCACGCTCAGGATTCCTCCAAGTTCACGCGGAGGAGGATGTCAAGCGTGTCACTCGATGAGATATAACTGCACTTGCAATCTTCTGAGTATGAAATCGACGAGAGGGCTATGTATCTCTCCGCTTGCTCCTGTGACGATCCTAATATGAGCGCTCATCACAAATCCTGTTGGGCAGATTCTCGATTTTCCATTCAACTTGAGAGCGCGCAGTCAGTTGTGCTTCCAACTCATTAGCCCGAGAGCATTCATCTATTTTCTCGGTCCAAGATCCGTGCTTTCTCCCGAAGCAACGACCACTGTGACGCATACTTCTTCGCTTTTTTGTCTTTCTCACACCAATAGACGGCTCTCTATGGAAGGCAAGAACTTGCTAGTTTATTTCCTGTTCTCTGGATCTTGGCTACAATGAAAAATGTCGAGTGGGTATGAGAGTGTATTTGTTTGAGTCTATTGAGAGTGACACAACTGCGAACGACGAGGTATAGACAGACAGTTCCCTGGGATCCTCACCGCTGGACACCGGCGGGAAAACCGATACAGTTATTTGAGCACTTGGTGGAGACTAAATCGGTCCAATTTTTAAATTCATCTATAATAGGTCGATAGTCGGACCATCCCGGGAGGCAAAAATTGTCCTCCCGGATCACCTCATTCTCAATAGTCATCACAAAACAAACCAGACCCAATGATGCTCACTCAAAGAACGGACGCTGGAAACCACAGTTACACGACGAGATTTTCAGAGGAAATTATATCTCAACCGGATTGTTCTACTATATAATATGCAGCGACGACAATTCATGACTGTTGTCAGTGTTGGATTGCTTTCGGGGACAGGGGCTGGGTGTCTTCTCCGCCCGAATCCACAAGATGCAACTGTCAATATCGCCCCTGCAAGCGTTGATGAAGACGCAAGTGCAGTGTTATATGCCGATTTTCCACAGGCTGAACAAGAAATCGCTCAGACGACCCTTACTGAAGGGTTCTATCATGTGTGTAGTTCCGGGCACGCTCCGGTCGTTTGCCCGGCGATTCGATCTCGAAGACTCTGCAGGGGACTCATATCTCATGTACAAAACCGATATGTATGGGTTGTGGATTCGGATTACAGACACACTGCGAGTGTCAACTGCCCCATCACCTGATGAGAATCCTTCTTGTGGCCCCTTATAGGCTTGATTCAAACGCGCCGTGGTCTGCGTTGAATCCGACAACATAATGACAGCGATAACTGACAATATAGCCATATTCGTCAGATAATGACTAACACCGAACTCTCCACTCCACACAGCGATACAGTCTCGCCAACAGATATGCATCCCAATATCAATCCTACCGACCATAGAAAAGCCACCTTTTCAGGGCAGCCCTCACTAACGCTGAAGTCTGTCGCGAATGTAGAGAGATGAGTGATATGGAAGAGCCGTATTCTGACGAAGATACTCTGAACATGATTGCCGCTGGGGCAGTCACGACAGTGACTCTCCTTGTTGGGTTTGGGCTCTTAGCCGCTGGTATGTCGTATTTTTGGGTTGTGTTCCCAGTAGGGTTTGCTGGAGTCCTCCCACTGACAATCGGGGTTCTGCGTTTTTATCGGGAGAATGATAACATGAGTAATCAGACCTCAGAGGAGGACCCAATTACGACACTTCGAGAACGATACGCGAATGGGGAGCTGACTGATGAAGAGTTTGAAAATCAGGTTGAAAAGTTAATTGAGACGGAATCCGGTATTAACTCTCACAGCAAGCGCGAATCTGAACGTGAAGTTGAGCGTGAAAAATCGTAAAGATACGAGTGCACACTCCCGTCTTCAGCTGTGTTACATCTACTGCCCTTGCACAGATTACTCGCGGTAAATCTGTGACTATCGTGGATTCACGCCCTGTGTAACATTTAGCTGATATTGTATATAAGATACTCCCCGCTCCAGACGTGATCACGTAATGTCCCTTCTGTTCCAGTGCTAATCCCGATATTCTTACTAGAGGGCGTCGGATTATTTGTTAACAGCGTGGCATGGAGTGTGACAATTTGTCACACTCTCCCTATCGTATCGAAGTATCGTCAAGAGTCGTATGCAAGATACAGAAAATGAATCTTGTACAGTCTCTCTCGGCAACTACACCCGCTCAACCATCGGTTCGATTTCCCTCGTATTAAATCCAGAAAATCAAGAGTCGTATTATCTGCTATCGGTCTCATGAGTAGATATGCAATCAAATAGCTATAACCGCTCAATCCCGCAAGTCTGGCGTGTTGCGATTCTTGGAGTGATAGCTGCACTACCCGCCACTGTGATAGTAAATTGGTTTCCATACTCCGAGGCGGGTATCGGTGGTGGGGTGATGATAATTGGATCAATACTTGCTGGAGGTTTCGCGGCTACCCGCTCGGTAGAGCCGAGTGCTGCTGGGCTCCGGACTGGGTTTTTGAGTGGTATGATTGCACTATCTGTATTTATTATTACAGAAGGCATGACACTAATGCGGTCTGTCAGTGCGATTGTGTTCTTCTTGATTAACGTTGTGATGCTTCTGTGTGCCTCGCCGTTTTTCGGTATGATTTTCGGTCGAGTCGGTGGCTGGATAATAAACGCCGTCGCCGAAAGCAGAATCAAGCAAGCATCGTGACCGGGCGAGAGTGAGATTCCTCCAGTGCTGTATACGTGGCGTGGGGCTATCCTGTATCCCAGTCCGAATACCATTCCAATCTGGTGGGTTATGCTTTCGATTGAGACTGATTCTCTGACACCCTCGATTCATCTAATATCTGTCTGACTCCTCTCGGGAGTCAGGGTTTGTTGTCTGGACCAGTTGTCCCGGCTTCAGGCGCACCCTACGTTACCGAGGATTGAGAAGTCAATATCCATATCAGTGTGATACAGTCTTCTCGAGAATCCCGTGCTCGCGCCTGGAAAGTCACCGGTAACCGGTCACTTCGACAGAAAGTGAATATACTGGCATGTGAGATTCATTCGATAACAGTTAGATCGGACTGTCTCTGCACAAATTACTCAACTACCCTGTGCGACTATAGCTCCAATTAAGAAAAGCTCCGTATAAGCAGACGAACCACCGAGTCGGTGATCAGCTAGCTATTTGACGACTGAACACAGCCTGTGGCTATGTGTTAATGAGACGGTAATTCACTCAGCATAAGTACTCCAAAAAGCCACATCCACAAAATAATGACTCAGGACGAATTCTCGATTCCCAATAGCGAGACGGTCTCGCCAACAGATATTCACTCGAATACCGACCTCTCGGGCGCAGACCTCACTGACGCTAATCTCAGGGGCGCTGACCTCTCTGACGCCAAGCTGTTTAGCACTGACCTCACGGGTGCCGACCTCACAGATGCTGATCTTACCGGTGCTATCCTTCCCGCCGCCAATCTTTCTAACGTGAATTTCTCCGATGCGAACCTCACTGACGCGGATCTCTCCTACGCCAACCTTTCTGGCGCGGACCTTTCCGACGCAGATCTTACTGACACCACTCTCTCTAATGCCAACCTCCTCGGGGTCGGTGAGGTGGACTTCTCAGACGCTACGGAAGTGCCGGGCGAATTTATCGATTTAGAACAACGACAAACAGAGGATATACGCGCGGATATGCGCGGGTCAGTAACTGCGCTCACAACTGAACTGACCGAGGGTAGGTACGAACATGATCTTGAGCGATTAACCGAGGTAGAAAGCGAAGCGCGCGCGATTGCAGATTATGCGGAGGAACTTGCGTCCCGCCACCGTGAGATGGAGCATTCAGAGGACGCCAGCGAATGAGAGATACAGGACAGGGTTGACATCCTCCATCCGCCTGAACTGAAGGCGGAGGAATCCCACGGTACCGCACCGCTGAATTGGGATCTTAGGGTTTGCAGTCTACCACTTGTTCCCGCGGTGAGAATCCGTGGGACAAGTCATGAAGATAGACTGCTGGCTGTGCCAACCAACCGGTACTCCTATCTCCACCCAAATCGGGTGCAGACTCGGAGTTACTTTTATTGCTGGTGAGACGAATGTTCTCCACCCCATTCACCTCCGCGCTGAACGCCGCATCACACTCCGCACACACATACAGGCCGCGTTCAACACGGTGACTGTCGGCCTCTCTACCGCAAACGCAACACGTCTTACTC